>Ga0207773_100033_pt1 | contig 147564 bp, 140 predicted proteins | sample TtaePargueraPR_2_FD_187281 | JGI IMG/M metagenome (GOLD analysis project Ga0207773, IMG submission 187281) | Aerobic enrichment media microbial communities from Bioluminiscent Bay, La Parguera, Puerto Rico - Tt and M1 (3) (SPAdes) | ecosystem: Environmental > Aquatic > Marine > Unclassified ... | reverse complement strand
CGCCAATGGTACTAAGTCTCAAGACTTGGGAGAGTAGGTCACTGCAAGGTCTGCTAAAAACACACAACTCTCTCCACAACCAAAACAAAAGCCCCCGCTCCGAAAGCGGGGGCTTTTTTGATTCCAGGTGACCTGTATCTTCATCCCAGAAATACGTGTTCACGATGAAACCGCAGGTGCTCGGCCCTGGGCCATGCCTGTCTGGCAATTGGGAACTGCGCCATTGAGCGAACGGCAAGCCTCTGGCGCAACGAGACCGGTGCCAACTTGCTCACCAGGATTCCACCATCATTGACCATGGTGAAGCCGCCACGATCATAGAACCAGTGATGTGTCCGACACATCGGCATGGCATTGGTGAGCTCATCGGGACCGCCATATGCCAAGGCCTGCAAGTGACAAACCTCCACCTCATAGGCTCCAATTTCATGGATGGAGTTGTCATCGCCGCACACCGCGCAAGCCGTGCCATAGGCGTGCAGAACAAGCCAGCGCAAGCGGGCGTTGCGGACCGCCGCATCGCGGGTCCGATAGGCCGTCGGCTCGGGCCGCAAGGCGGCTGGAGCCTCTGCACGGGTCGGGGAGGTCATGGAATTCACACGCACTTCGGTTTCGTTAACCAGTGCTTGTGCGGCCTTGCGGTCAGCTGAGCTCAGCGCGCGGATGCTTGGCGAAAAGTAACTGAAGGCGATGCTTCCGTCACTGCGATAGCCCCGGCTCTCAATGGGTCTGGCAAGTTCCTCAAGAGCGTAGAACATTCCGAAAGTGATCACTTTTTCCAGGGTCAGAAACATGAAGCGCCGTCGCGTCATGTCTGGAACGATATCCACGAGCAGCGCTGTGGCGAAGTAACCGTGTCGGGTCTCATCCCGTGGTGCATAGAGAAGCACCTTCTCGCCGATGCATTGAAGTGCTGTTTCCCGATTTCGATTGTCTATGCGGATGCGATTAAGGCTTCTCTGGCGGTTTGGACGGACATTGATCACGGCCACAGGCATACGCAACTCTCCATAGTCGAAGAGCTAGGTAAGAGATCGAGGGGAAAGAGTGGCTTAACCGCTGCCGATGCATCCTTTTGCTTGAGCACATCGCCTGGCAGTGCACGCTCTAGGAATTCGGCTTAGGGTTCGGTGCCGGCATTCCGCCCCTGGCGTCCAAAAAAAGCCGAAGCCGGGTCGGCCAGGACCAGTTGCCGAATGCGCGACCACAATCGCTCACGCAGCCGGGCATAGTCGGCAGTTCGTCGCGCATCGGTGCTGCGCCGGGGCCTGGGCAGGTTGATTGTGACGTCTTCCAACACCCTGCCACCTCCCATGACGATCACCCGGTCTGCCAGAAGCAGGGCCTCGTCGACACTATGTGTCACGAACAGAATGGTGGTGTGCCGTTGCTCCCACAAAGCCAGCAGGTCGTCCTGCATGAGTTCGCGGGTCTGCGCGTCAAGGCTGGCAAAGGGCTCGTCCATCAGCAGTACCCCTGGTCGGCCGACCAGGGCCCTGGCCAATGCTACGCGCTGCCGCATCCCGCCAGACAATTGGGCGGGATAGTGATGCGCCCACTGGCCCAGCCCCACCTGCTGCAATTGCGCGGCCACGCGCTCGGTGAGCCTGGCCCTGTCCAGTCCCAGCCCTTCCATCGCGAAACCGACATTGTCCGCCACATTGCGCCAGGGAATAAGTCGGAAATTCTGGAACACCATGCCTGTTGCCAGACCCGGGCGGGGCGGCTCGCCACCGATCAGTATCTGGCCGCCATCTGGCGCGAGCAGGCCGTCTGCGAGCCGCAGCAAGGTACTCTTGCCACAGCCCGAAGGTCCGATAACGGCGACGAATTGCTGCCCGGCAATCTCCAGATCAACATCGCGAACGGCACTGGTCGGCTCACCATTGTTGTTCGCGAATCCCTTGCTGACCCCTACGAAGCGAATGGACTTTCCGTGCGAGGCCGTCGAATGCATTTCGCCCGGCGCCTGGGGAGGATAGCTCATCGGTCGGCCGGGTCGGTGCCTGCGATGGTTCCAAGAGATGCTAGCGCAGCATCGATCGGTCCGAACTCCACCCAGTCCCCCAATGCCAGTGGCGCGATGCCAGCAAAATCCTCGGTCCCGTGGAGCCAGTCGGCCGTGTAGCCCAATGCATGCGCGCTCATTCCGCCATTCACGCTCCAACTTGCGCCAAAGCTGGAAACCAGATCCGTGAGCACTGATGGGTTTGCGTCGGGCAGCGCCTCGGTCATGGCATCGACCCAAAGTTGCGGATCGTTTCTGATGTCGCGGCTGATCCGGATCAAGGCGCGGATAACTGCGGCGACATCTTCGGACCGTTCTGCGAGCACATCACCCGGCACGGCGTTGACCTTGTTGACCAGGGGCGCGCCGGCGAAATAGGCATCCTGATCAATCAGAACGTGCAGGCCGGCCTTGTCCGGCAGGTTTAGCCATGTGCCGATCGACATGGTTGTGGCGTCGATCTGACCGGCCGCTAGCGCCTGTGCCCGCACATTGGGCTGACCCAGCGTCACGATCTGCGACTGTTCGATATCGGCGCCCATGCTGTCCAGCACCAGTGACGACAAAGAGTGGTCCAGGCTGCCGATACGTCCGACCCCGAAACGGGCCCCGGCCAGGTCGTCGACCGAAGCAATCTCCTGCCTGGCCGCAATCAGGAACGGCAAGGATGTGTTGGGGGAGGTGACTGCGCGCAAATCTGTGGCACCGGCAGCGATCGCCTGCAGCAGGGCATCGACCCCGACATTGGCCATTTCGCCCTCACCGGCTTGCAGGGCGGCCAGCGCCGACGGCGTCTGCTGTACCCGAACCAATTCAACGGCCACCCCTTCCTGCTCGAAATAGCCAAGCTCAACCGCAAGATCCATTACCGAATTGGGCACCAGAGGCGGCTCGAGATGGGTGACAATCAGACGAAACGGCGCTTCGGACTGGGCCATGGCACCTGCCGGAAATGCCGCCAGCAGCACAGGCAGGACGAGCAGATGGGTAAGCTTGAATAGCATTGGGTGTGTGTTCCTAAGTGTATGTGTTCAATGTGACCAGCGCGTCAGCCGGAGTTCGAGCAGGCGCAGGATTGCGGTGACCACTACCCCAATTGTCGCCAGCGTGAGGACGATCACGAAATACTCGGCCATTCTGAAAGTGTTGCCGTACAGGGCGAGCAGCCCACCCAGGCCGGTTACGGCAGTATAGAGTTCGGCCACTACCGTGTTAATGAGGCCAATGGTTGCGCCGATGCGCAGGCCGGCCAGAATATAGGGCACCGCACCGGGCAGCACGATGGCGGTAAAGATCCGCCGGCGCGAGGCGCCGACACTGCGGGCCATCTCCACCAGATCGGGGTCGGCCTGCCGCACGCCGGTATAGGTGTTGATGATGATCGGCATGACAGCGCCGAGAAACACCACAAAGAGCTTGGCCTCAACACCCAGGCCCAGGATGAGAATGATGAGCGGGATGAAGGCGACGCGCGGCGTTGCGGCGAGAGCATAGACATAGATTTCAATCGTGCGGCCCAACAGGCCGAAGGCGCCCATGATGATGCCGAGCGGGAGCGCGAAGGCGATCGCGAGCAGAAATCCGCCCAGATAGGTGGCAAGGCTCGTGCCGATTGCCATCGGCAGACGGCCATCCACCCACAACCGGATGGCAGCCTCGAGCGTCGCAAGTGGCGAAGGGACTATGTTGCGGCTGACATGATCGGATGCCAGATTCCACAAGATGAGCAGCGCCAGCAGCACGCCAATGCGGCTGACCGCGATCAGCCAGAATGGGGCCTCGCCGGTTTTTGCGCCTCTTTTCACGACCGGTCCTCCGAGTCTTGGCCCGATTTGCTGCTGCCAGATCACGTCCGGTCAAACGCAGGAATACACGCACAACGCTTGATTGGGCCATCGGCAATTCAACGAAAAGCTGCCCCTCCCACCGCGAATAATCCCGGGCATCGTCCGGCGTGACAATGCCCTCTCGATATTCACCGCACCGGACCACGGTTCTCTTTGTCATCGGGCACCAGGAAGTCAGCGCGATCCCGGGCCACGATTTCTGCCAGAAAATCCGAAACCAGTGCCACCCGCCTGATGCTGCGCAGATCTTCGTGCAGCACTGTCCAATAGGAGCGCATCAGGGTTTGATCCGGCAGCAAGGGCACCAGGGCACTGTCCCTGCGGGCCATGAAGGCGTGCAAGATGCCGATGCCTGCGCCGGCCCGAACGGCTTCCGTCTGGCCCATGGCCGACGACACCGCGATCCGCGAGCGCCATTCGGTGCTGAAGGCTGCCGTATAGTCCAGCGAAGCAGTGTAGAGCAGGTCGTCCACATAGCCCACGAGGCGGTGGTACCGCAGATCATCCAGGCTTTGCGGTGTACCGTGCGCGTCGAGATAACTGCGCGAAGCATAGAGCCCCAACGAATAGTCGGTCAGCTTGCGGGCAACCAGCCGGCCCTCGCGGGGGCGCTCCAGCGTCACGGCAATATCGGCCTCGCGCCGCGACAGCGAAAAAGCCCGCGGTACAGGCACGAGTTCAATGCGCATCGCAGGATGGCGTTCGACCAGTTCATGCAGGCGCGGCGCCAGAAAGGCGACGCCGAAGCCGTCCGGAGCCCCGATGCGGACAGTGCCTTCAATGTCGCTATTCGCATCTGCGGCCTCGACGGCGGCCAGGCTGGCGCTTTCCATGGCTTCGGCATGGGTCAGGAACTTCTCGCCTTGCATGGTCAGTTCGGTGCCGCTGGTCCGACGCTGGAACAGGCTGCTGCCAAGCGCCTCCTCAAGTGCGGTCAGGCGCCGCGCCACGGTCGCGTGGTTGAGCCCCAGGGCGCGCGAGGCGGCCAAGATCTGGCCATTGCGCGCCACCGCCAGAAAGATCCGGACGTCATCCCAATTCACTTACTACACTTTCCGCACAACGGATGCGCAGGTAGTTGCGTTGATGTGCGAAAAGCATAGTGACATTTTCCTCGCCGACCAAGGAGGAATTGCATGCGAACCATTGGACACTTCATCGACGGTGTCGAAACCACCGGTAGTTCGACCCAGTATCAGGACGTCTTTAATCCCGCCACCGGTGAGGTCCAGGCGCGCGTCGCTCTGGCGTCAGAGGCCGATCTCGAGGCGGCTGTCGCTTCTGCCGCCGCTGCGCAGCCCAAATGGGCCGCGACCAATCCGCAGCGTCGCGCCCGTGTCTTCTTAAATTTCGTGGCGCTCATCAACCAGAACATGCAGGAACTGGCCGAGCTGCTCAGCGCCGAGCATGGCAAGACGGTTGAAGATTCCAAGGGCGACATCCAGCGCGGTCTGGAAGTTTCCGAGTTCGTGGCCGGCGCACCGCATCTGCTCAAGGGCGAGTTCACCGATGGTGCGGGTCCCGGAATTGACATGTATTCCATGCGTCAACCGGTGGGAATTGGCGCGGGCATCACGCCTTTCAACTTCCCCGCCATGATCCCGCTCTGGATGCTGTCTCCGGCCATTGCCGCGGGCAATGCCTTCATTCTCAAACCCTCCGAGCGCGACCCGTCCGTGCCGGTGCGCCTGGCACAACTGGCTATCGAGGCCGGTTTGCCCAAGGGCATCCTTAATGTCGTGCAGGGTGGCAAGCCGGTAGTGGATGGGATCCTGAACCACGAAAAGATCGAGGCCATCAGCTTTGTTGGTTCTACCCCCATCGCCCGCCATGTCTACGGAACCGCCGCCGCCAACGGCAAGCGCGTGCAGGCCTTCGGTGGCGCCAAGAACCACATGATTATCATGCCCGACGCCGATATGGATAAGGCCGCCGATGCTCTGATGGGCGCCGGCTACGGTTCGGCTGGCGAACGCTGCATGGCCATCTCCGTGGCTGTGCCCGTCGGCGATGGCACGGCCGATCGCATCGTTGAGGCGCTCAAGCCGCGTATCGAAAAGCTCAAGATCGGCCCGGCCAGCGACCCGGCCTCGGAAATGGGCCCGGTGGTCACCAAAGCCAGCCAGGAGCGGATCAAGGATCTCATTTCCAATGGCGTGGAGCAGGGCGCCGACCTGGTCATCGACGGCCGCGGCTTCAGCCTTCAGGGCTACGAGAACGGCTATTTTGTCGGGCCGACCCTGTTCGACCGTGTGACCCCGGACATGGACATCTACAAGGAAGAAATCTTCGGCCCGGTGCTGAGCGTGGTCCGGTCAAAAACCTATGAGGACGCGATCGACCTGGTGATGGACAATCCTTATGGTAATGGCACAGCGATCTTTACGCGCGATGGCGACGCCGCCCGTGACTTTGCCGCGCGCATCAATGTCGGCATGGTTGGGGTCAACGTCCCGGTGCCGGTGCCGCTGGCCTATCACAGCTTCGGCGGCTGGAAGGCGAGCGCCTTTGGCGATCTCAACCAGCACGGCACGGATTCGATCAAGTTCTGGACCCGCACCAAGACCGTGACCGCCCGCTGGCCCAGCGGCATCAAGGATGGCGCTGAATTCCAGATGCCGACCATGAAGTAGGCTGCGACGCTTTTGAATAATGCCAGGGCGGAGCGATTTGAAAATCGCCCCGCCCTTCTTCATGGTCCAAAGCGCGTCGGCCAGAGCGTTCCCGGCAACATTGGCCAAGATAGGCCCCGGTCGCCGTCCCGGGCCGATCTCGAGCATCAGGCTTCTGGCAGAACTTCGGCCAGCGCTACACTGCGCCCTTTGGCCAGTGAAAGATTGGACGCCTCGGCCAGTGCAAGTGCGTTGACCCCACCCTGGATTCCGGCAAGCACCGGCTTGCCCTCGACGACGGCGTCGACGAAAGCCGTCCATTCGATCGAATAGGCGCGCATATAGCGCTCAAGTCCGCCCGACACCTTGATATAGCTGACCGGCGGCGGAGCCGGGTCATAAGAGGTGACGGCCAGCAGCTCGCCCTTGCCCACTGGACCAGCTCCACCCGGGGATGAATGGATAGAACAGGTATTCTATTTCGGGGCATGCCTTGCCGAATGGCGGCTTCAGCATTTTCGTCCAGCTATGCCGTTGCTTCGTTATTTCTGGTTCAGGAACACTGCGGTTCGGGTGATGACTTCCATATTGTGCCATGCTGTCCGGGATGGCCGCCTCCTTGCTGCCGAATCGAAAAGGCTTACCTCTCCACGCAGAGTGCCACGCCCATGCCGCCGCCAATGCAGAGGGTGGCGATGCCTTTGCGCAGATTGTTGCGCTTCAGCTCATGCAGCAGGGTTACGAGGATGCGTGCGCCCGAAGCACCAATCGGATGACCGATGGCGATGGCGCCACCGCTGACATTGACGATCTCGGGGTTCCAGCCCATGCCGGCATTGACCGCACAAGCCTGGGCTGCAAACGCCTCGTTGGCTTCCACCCGGTCCAGATCGTCAATCGTCCAGCCCGCTCTCGCCAATGCCTTTTGCGAGGCCGGAATTGGACCCGTCCCCATGATCGACGGGTCGACGCCGGCTGTCGCCCAACTGGCAATGCGGGCCAGAGGGACAAGGCCACGCCGATTGGCGTCCACTTCGCGCATCAGCACCATGGCCGCAGCGCCATCGTTGAGACCCGAGGCGTTGCCGGCTGTGACTGACCCCTCCTTGTCGAAGGCGGGGCGGAGCTTGGCCAGGGTCTCGGAATTGGTGTCGGGACGCAAGTGATCATCGGCATCGACAAAGACTGTGCCTTTGCGTGTTTCGATGCTCACAGGTGCGATCTCATCCTGGAAGTGCCCGGCGGCCTGGGCAGCGGCTGCCTTCCGCTGGCTCGCGAGGGCAAATGCATCCTGCTGGTCGCGGGAGATGCCAAACTGCCTGGCCACGTTCTCAGCGGTAATGCCCATGTGATAGCCGCCAAAGGCATCGAGCAGTCCGTCCGACATCATGGTGTCGACCAGGCTCACATTGCCCATCTTGGTCCCGGAGCGCAGGACTTGGCAATGGGGCGAGAGGGACATGGATTCCTGTCCACCCGCCACGATGATATCGGCATCGCCGCTCATGATCTGCTGCATGCCCAATGCCACGGCCCTCAGACCCGAGCCACAGACCTGGTTGATGCCGAAAGCTGTAGCCGATTTGGGAATGCCCGCCCTGATGGCGGCCTGGCGTGCCGGGTTTTGGCCAGCCCCTGCGGTCAGCACCTGGCCGAGGATGACTTCGTTGACGTCCTCCGGCGAAACACCAGCCCGCTGCCAGGCGGCCGTGATCGCGACGGCACCCAGATCATGGGCGGGAACGGTGCCGAGAGGGCCCAGAAAGCTGCCGACCGGTGTCCGAGCGGCACTGACGATCACAATATCGCTCATGCGGCTTTCTCCTTGAGCGCTACGGTGAAGCGGGCCTCGGTCTTGGCCGCGATCTCATCCAGGCTGACCCCGTCAGCCAGCTCGATGAGTCGCATGTCGGTCTCGCCCCGCCGGGCGATGGAGAAAACACCCAGATCGGTGATGACCAAGTCGGCCACACGCCGGCCGGTGAGGGGCAGGGTGCATTCGCGCAGGAGCTTGGCCTGGCCCTTGGCCTCATGCTCCATGACCACCACGACGCGCTTGACGCCCGCAACCAGGTCCATGGCGCCGCCCATGCCCTTGACCATCTTGCCCGGGATCATCCAGTTGGCGAGATCGCCGCTCTCCGAGACCTGCATGGCCCCCAGAATGGAGAGGTCGATATGGCCGCCCCGGATCATCCCGAAGCTGTCGGCGCTGGAAAAGAAGCTGGTCTCGGGCAAAGCGGTAATGGTCTGCTTGCCGGCATTGATGAGGTCGGCGTCCTCTTCGCCCGCATAGGGGAAGGGGCCCATGCCGAGCATGCCGTTTTCGGACTGCAGGCGCACATCCATTCCGTCGGGAATGTAGTTGGCCACAAGTGTCGGAATGCCGATGCCGAGATTGACGTAGAAGCCGTCTTCGAGTTCACGGGCGGCGCGGGCCGCCATCTGGTCGCGGGTCCAGGCCATTACGCCACCTCCTCATTGCGTTGCCGCACCGTGCGTTGCTCAATGTGCTTTTGCGGGTTGGGGACGTGCACTAGCCGGTCGACGAAAATGCCTGGCGTATGAATCTGGTCGGGGTCGAGACTCCCGGTCTCGACCAGTTCTTCCACCTCGGCGATGGTCACCTTGCCGGCCGTGGCCATCATCGGATTGAAATTCCGCGCCGTCATCCGATAGACGAGATTGCCCTCATGGTCACCCTTCCAGGCGTGAACGATGGAGACGTCTGCCACCAACCCGGTTTCCATCACATAATCGTCGTCGCCGAAGCGCCTGACTTCCTTGCCCTCGGCAATCAGCGTGCCGACGCCGGTCTTGGTGAAGAAGGCTGGAATGCCCGCGCCACCGGCGCGAATGCGCTCGGCCAACGTGCCCTGGGGATTGAATTCGAGCTCGAGTTCGCCGGACAGATATTGTTCTGCAAAGAGCTTGTTCTCGCCCACATAGGACGAAATCATCTTCTTGATCTGCCGGGTAGCCAGCAGGCGCCCCAGGCCGATGCCATCGACCCCGGCATTGTTCGAGATCACGGTCAGTTCCTTGGCGCCCGAGGCCTCAATGCCTTCGATCAGTGCCTCGGGAATGCCGCAGAGACCGAAGCCCCCGGACATGATGGTCATGCCATCGGCCAAGACATCGGCCAGGGCTTCGGCCGCGCTCGAGCGAAGCTTTCGCATGGTTTTCTCCTCCCTTGATGGGTCGTTTTGGTGACGCTAGGGCTTGCCCGACAAGCAGCGTTAGTCGTATTTCTACTGCATGCAGACAGGGCTTAAATTCTCGCTTGCCGACATTCCGGTCCCCATGGTTTTCGCGGCCCACCGCATCATCCGTGACTGCAACGCGGAATTTGCTGCCCTGTTCGGCTATGGGCGAGAAGAGCTGATAGACGCCAGCTTTTCCCGGCTCTATCCGGCTGTTGCAGATTTTGTGCGCACCGGGAACATGTGGCGCCATCACCTGCCCGGCGGCGCCGTCTACTATGACGAGCGCATCATGGCAGGGGCAGGCGGCAGGCGGTTCTGGTGCCGGGTTAATGGCCGGTCGCAGGATCGCGGCGATCCGTTTGCAGGGGCGCTTTACTGCTTCGAGCCAATGAGCCGCCCCGTGACCGAAACCACGCTCAAGCTTACCGGTCGTCAACGCCAGATTCTGACGCTGGTGGCACAGGGCAAGACCAATGCCGACATCGCCCACGAGCTCGGCCTGTCGCGGCGTACGGTGGAAGCGCACCGGCTGCGTCTGGCGCGATCGGTCGGCGTTGCCAATTCGGCCGAGCTGGTCGCGTGGTTCTCGGCCCAGCCCACCACCTAGAATGAAACTAGGTGGCAAAGACACGCCCGGGTCCTCGCCTAGAGCAGTTTCTTGATCCAGCGCGAGATCACGCCGACGATGCCTTCGCGGAACAGGAGCACGCTCACCACGAAAATTGTGCCCTGCAAGATCGTCACCCAGGCGCCGAAGCTGGCAAAGTAATTCTGCATGGTGACGATCACTGCAGCGCCGACAAAGGGTCCGAAGATGGTGCCCATGCCGCCGAGCAGGGTCATAAGCACCACCTCGCCCGACATCGTCCAATAGACGTCGGTGAGCGAGGCCAGTTGGAACACCAAAGCCTTGGTCGATCCGGCCATGCCCGCCAACGTGGCGGACATGACGAAGACGGCCAGCTTGTAGCGGTTGACCTTGTAACCCAGCGAAATCGAACGGGGCTCGTTGTCGCGAATGGCCTTGAGGACCTGTCCGAAGGGCGAATGGATGATGCGGTAGATCGCCAGGAGCCCACCGAACACGATGGCAAGGACGACGAAATAGAGTGTCATGTCGTTGGCGAGCGGAATGAAACCGAAGAGGTTGCCGCGTGGCACCGCCTGGATACCGTCTTCGCCCCCGGTAAAGGGTGCCTGCAGCGCGAAGAAGAAGATCATCTGGGCAAACGCCAGGGTCACCATGGCGAAATAAATGCCCTGGCGGCGGATGGCCAGCGCGCCGATCACGAGGCCCAGGAATGCGGCCGCGGCAGTACCGAGCAAGATGGCAACTTCCGGCGTCAGGCCCCAGACCTTGGCGGCATGGGCCGTGACATAGCTGGCCGAGCCGAAGAAGGCGGCATGGCCGAAGGACAGCAAGCCACCAAAGCCCAGCAACAGGTTGAGCGCCGAGGCAAAGAGCGCAAAGCACAGGATTTTCATGATGAAGACGGGGTAGAGCATGAAAGGTGCGATCAGCAGCAGGACCAGGAGGCCGGCAAAGATCGCGATGTGGTGGCGCGGGGTGCCGATGGGCATGGCTTCGGATGCACTCGAATAGTTGGTTTCGGTGGTAGCGCTCATTTACGCGGTCCTTCCGAACAGGCCGGCCGGCTTGACCAGCAGCACGATGGCCATGATGACGAAGATCGCGACGGACGAGGCCTCGGGGTAGAAGACCTTGGTGAGGCCTTCGACGATGCCCAGGCCGAACCCTGTGAGGATGGCGCCCAGAATCGAACCCATGCCACCGATGACCACGACCGCGAAAACCACGATGATGAGGTCGGCGCCCATATTGGGATTGACCGAATAGATCGGGGCGGCGAGCACCCCGGCAAAAGCTGCCAAAGCGACGCCAAATCCGTAGGTTAGCGTGATCATGCGCGGCACGTTGATGCCGAAGGCGCCGACTAGGGTTGGGTTCTCGGTGGCGGCGCGGAGATAGGCCCCGAGGCGGGTGCGCTCGATGGCAAACCAGGTGCCGAAGCAGACGACGAGAGAGGCGAGGACGACCCAGCCGCGATAATTGGGCAGGAACATGAAGCCCAGATTGGTGCCGCCCGAAAGCTGGGGCGGAATGGAATAGGGCAGGCCCGACACGCCGAAGCTGTTGCGGAACAGCCCCTGGATGATGAGGGCGAGGCCGAAGGTCAGCAGCAGGCCATAAAGATGGTCGAGATGGTAAAGCCTTGAAATCATTATTCGTTCGATGACGACGCCAGTGGCGCCGACCACCAGCGGCACGATGAGAAGGGCGCCCCAATAGGGAATGCCAAGCCAGGTCAGGCCCATCCAGGCGACGAAGGCGCCCATCATATATTGGGCCCCGTGACTGAAATTGATGATGTTGAGCAGACCGAAAATGACCGCCAGCCCGAGGCTGAGCAGGGCGTAGAAGGAGCCGTTGATCAGCCCCAGAAGGAGCTGGCCGAACAGGGCTTGCGGGGGAATTCCCAGGAGCTCGAACATGATCTGTCTTTCGCCAACCGGATGAGGGAGGTGTCCTGGCCTGGAGCCAGGACACCCAAGATGAACGGGTTATGAACTACTCAACGAGCGCGCAGCCGCCATCCTCGAGCGGGCGGAAGGCGATCTCGGCCGGAATGGTGGAGAGCAGCTTGTAGTAATCCCACGGACTGGTGGATTCGGCCGGCGACTTCACCTGGAACAGGTACATGTCATGAATGTGCCGGCCGTCGGCACGCAGCTCGCCTTCGCCGAACACCTGATCCTGCGACGGGTTGGACTTCATCCAGTCTATGACCGCTTCGGTGTCCTTGCTGTCCGTGGCGTCCACGCCCTTGAGATAATGGGTCACGGCCGAATAGACGCCCGCATGCACCATGGTGGGCTTGGAGCCGCCCATTTCGGCCGAGAAGCGTTCGGACCAGGCGCGGGTATCGTCATTGAGATCCCAGTAGAAGGCTTCGGTCAGCACCAGGCCCTGAGCGGTTTCAAGTCCGAGTGCATGCACGTCGGTGATGAAGATCAGCAGCCCGGCCAGGGCCTGACCAGCCTGGGTGATGCCGAATTCGGCAGCCTGCTTGATCGAGTTGACAGTGTCGCCACCGGCATTGGCGAGACCGATCACATCGGCGCCCGAGGCCTGGGCCTGCAGCAGGAAGGACGAGAAATCCGTGCCGGGGAAGGGATGGCGGACCGAACCTACGACAGTGCCGCCGGAAGCCTCGACGACCTTCGTGGTGTTTTCCTCGAGCGAATGGCCAAAGGCATAGTCGGCGGTCAGGAAGTACCAGTTCTTGTAGCCATTATCGACCATGGCCTTGCCCGTGCCATTGGCCAGGGCATAGGTGTCATAGGTCCAGTGGGCTGTGCCCGGTGCGCATTGCGCGCCGGTGAGATCGGTCGAGGCGGCGCCGGAATTGAGGAAGATCTTGCCCTTTTCGCGGGTGATTTCGTTAACGGCGAGCGCCGCCGACGAGGTCGGTACGTCCACGATCACGTCCACGCCTTCCTCGTCATACCACTGGCGGGCAATGGTCGAGGCCACGTCGGGCTTGTTCTGGTGATCCGCCGAGATGACGTCGACATTGATGCCCTTGGCGGCAGCGTCGAAATCCTCGATGGCCATGCGGGCCGCAACGACCGAGCCTTCGCCGGAAAGATCGGCATAAATGCCGGAGCGGTCATTGAGCACGCCCAGCTTGATGTCGACGGCCATGGCGGAACCCGCCATCAGCATGGCGGCAAGGCCTGCCAGGGTTGCAGTCTTGAAGTTCATGGTTCTCTCCTCCTAAGCGGTCCTCTCCCGGACCGGTTTCCTCACACGCCCAGATAGGCGTGCAGCTTGCCCAGATTGGTCTGGATCTCTGTATTGGGGATCATGTCGATGACCCGGCCCTGCTCGACCACGTAGTGGCGATCGGCGACCGAGGCGGCGAAATGAAAATTCTGTTCGACCAGCACGATGGTGAAGCCCTGTTGTTTGAGGCTCGCCAGCGTGCGGCCGATCTGCTGCACGATGACCGGGGCAAGACCCTCGGTCGGCTCGTCCAGAAGCAGGAATTTGGCGCCGGTGCGCAGGATGCGGGCAATGGCCAGCATCTGCTGTTCACCGCCCGACAGCTTGGTGCCCTGGCTGGTGAGGCGCTCGCGCAGGTTCGGGAACATGGTCAGCACGTCTTCACGGCTGAGCCCGCCCGGCTTGATGACCGGGGGCAGCATCAGGTTCTCGTCCACCGAGAGGGATGAAAAGATGCCGCGTTCCTCGGGGCAAAAGGCAATGCCGGCCTTGGCGATGGCGCGGGCGGGCAGGTTGATGAGCTCCCGGCCTTCGAACTGCACCGAGCCGGTGCGCTTGGCGATCAGGCCCATGATGGCGCGCAGGGTCGTGGTCTTGCCCGCGCCATTGCGGCCCAAGAGGGTCACCACCTCGCCCGGCGCGACATCGAAATTGATGCCATGCAGGATATGGCTTTCGTCATACCAGGCCTGGAGGTCGCGGACGGCCAGGGCGGCAGCGGCGGTGGCGGTGTCGATCTTGCGGGCGGCTTCAGCCATGACCGGCTCCGATATAGGCCTCAACGACGCGCGGGTCCTTGGAGACGTTTTCATAAGGGCCTTCGGCCAGCACCTCGCCGCGCGCCAGCACGGTGATCTTGTCCGAGAGGTCGGCGACGACTGAAAGATTGTGCTCGACCATCAGAATGGTGCGCTTGGCCGAGATGCGGCGGATCAGCGCCGAGATACGGGAGACGTCTTCCTGCGCCATACCGGCCATGGGTTCGTCGAGCAGCAGCATTTCCGGTTCGAGGGCGAGGGTCGTGGCGATTTCGAGCGCCCGCTTGCGGCCATAGCTCAATTCGCCCGCCATCTCGCCGATGAATTCGGTCAACCCGACCTCTTCGACGCGTTCGCGCGCCTCGGCGTCGTAGTCGTTCAGCACCTTCTGGTTGCGCCAGAAGTCGAAGCTGTCGCCGCGACGGCGCTGCAGCGCGATGCGGACATTTTCGAGCACGCTCATGCGTGGAAACACCGCCGAGATCTGGAAGGACCGGACCACGCCCAGCCGGGCAATGGCGGCAGGCGCCAATCGGGTGATGTCGCGGCCGTTGAAGTGAATGGTTCCGGCACTGGGCTGCAGGAATTTTGTGAGCAGGTTGAAGCAGGTGGTCTTGCCCGCGCCATTGGGGCCGATCAGCGCATGGATGGTGCCGCGTTCGACATCAAGATCGACACTGTTGACGGCGGTGAAGCCGGAGAAATGCTTGGTCAACTGCCGGGCAGACAGGATGATATCGGGTGAACTCATTTGGCGGTCCAGCCCCCATCGATGGAAATGGTTGAACCGGTGATCGAGCGCGCCCAGTCCGAACAGAGATAGGCCGCCATTTCGGCGATCTCCTCGGGCTGCACGAATTGCTTGGTCGGCTGCGGCGCAAGAATGACCTGCCGGATCACCTGCTCCTCGGAGAGTCCGTGCACCTTGGCCTGGTCGGCCACTTGTCTGGCCACCAGAGGGGTCCACACATAGCCCGGGCAGATCGCGTTGACGGTGACACCCTTTTCGGCGGCCTCCAGTGCTACGGTCTTGGTCAGGCCCACCACGGCATGCTTTGTAGCCACATAGGCCGATTTGTAGGGGGACGCGCGCAGGCCGTGCGCCGAGGCGATGTTGATGATGCGACCCCAGCCGCGTTCGGTCATGCCCGGCAGGGTGGTGCGGATGGCGTGAAAGGCACTGTCGAGGCTGACCGCGACGATGCGCTGCCAGTCTTCATCCGCAAAGGTTTCGACCGGTGCCACCTTCTGGACGCCAGCATTGTTGACCAGCACGTCGACGCGGCCGAAGCGGGTGATGACGCTTTCGGCGAGCCTACGACTGGCTTCGGCATCGGAAAGGTCCGCCGGAAAATAGGCGATCTCGCCCAAGCCGAGGCCGTCCAGTTCGGTGACCAGACCCGACCAGGTGTCGGCGGGCTCAAAGCTGTTGAGCGCCACATCGTAGTTCATCTGAGCAAATTTATGCGCGATCGCGAGCCCAATGCCGCTCGTCGATCCCGTCACCAGCGCAACGCGCTCTGACACGATCCCTTGCCTCCACCCTGTCGGCCTTTTGGCCTGTCGTTGTTGGGAGGATCATTGCAGGAAGCATGCCAGTGCCGGTTTTGCTGGGGTTTGACGATATCTTTTGACTGGATGCGGGTGAGATTGTCCGGCATCCCGGACGCATTTATGGGAGCGTGTCCGGATTTGTGGACAGCGCTTCCACTGTCTCCATAGGAGCGGCTCTGTCGCCTCCCGCCCCCTTGTGGGGAGGGGCCGGGGATGGAGGCCTGACTTTCGTCGCTGGTAGAGACAACCCCCACCCTAGCTTTGCTACGACCCTTCTGGTCTAGCGTCGCTACCCTCCCCACAAGGGGGAGGGGTTGAGGGTGGGGTGGGGATCGTCCTCGGAAGTCGGGCCGGCGCGATGGAGCCGCCCTAGTCCAGGCTATGCCGCTTGAGCTTTTCGTAGAATTGGGACCGGGAGACGCCGAGCCGCTGGGCGGCGGCGGTTCTGGAACCGTCTTCGGCGTCGAGGGCCTCGATCAGGGCCAGGCGCTCCGCGGCGGCAAGGCGCTCGGAGAGATTGTTGGTGATGGGCGGGGCATCGACCCTCTCCAGAGCGGCGGGAGGCAGGGCTTTGGTGACGAGGCCAAGATCGATGACTTCGCTTGGCGCCATGGCGGCGGCACGCTCAAGCACGTTTCGCAATTCGCGCACATTGCCGGGCCAGGAATAGCCGGTGAGCTGGTCTATGGCTTCGGGCGTGATCAGGCAGCCGCGCTGGTCGCGGGGGCGGGGAATTGTTTCCAGGAGCGCCTCGGCGATGAGGCCGATATCATCGAGCCGCTCGCGCAGGGGCGGCACGTGAATGGCCAGAACGGCGATGCGATAGTAGAGGTCGGCGCGGAAGCTCTTGTCCTCGATCTTCTGTTCGAGCGGCTGCGAGGTCGCCGCGATGATGCGGACATCCACCTTCTTGACCGTGTTGGAGCCCAGAGGCTCGAACTCGCCCTCCTGCAGCGCCCGCAACAGCTTGGCCTGCAACGCCGGCGGCATATCGCCGATCTCGTCCAGGAACAGCGTGCCACCATGGGCCAACTCGAACTTGCCTTTTCGTGGCTTGCGGTCTGCGCCGGTAAAGGCGCCCGGGGCCACGCCGAAGAATTCGGCTTCGAGCAGCGCTTCGGGGATGGCGGCCACATTTACAGCCACGAAGGGCCCATCGGCCCGGTCGGATTGCTGGTGGATGGCATGGGCGAGCAGTTCCTTGCCCGTCCCGGTCTCCCCCAGGATGAGCGCGGCGCCATCGCGCAGGGCATAGCGGCGGACCATGGTCTTGAGTTCGCGCACCGCCTCGGAGGCGCCGACAAAGCTGGACAGCGAATATTTGGTCTGGCGTTCGCGGTTGAGCGCGGCCTGGGCGCGGGACAGCTGGCGCTGCATGGTCTCGAATTTTTCGAGGATGGGGGCCAGGTAGTCGATCTCCTCGTAGAAGACAAAGCCAACCGCGCCCTGGATTTCGCCTTCCTCATTGCGCAGCGGCAGGCGACAGACGACGAATTGCTTGTCGTCAAAGGCCATGATGTCGATCAGGATCGGCCGGCCGGTTTCGACCACACGGCGCAAGAGCGAATGGGGGATGGTGTTCTCGACCGGCTGGCCGATCAGGTCCACATCGCCGGGAATGCCGAGGAGTTCGCGATAGCGGTCATCGATCCAGGTGATGCGGGCCTGTGCATCCACGGTTATCGCGCCCTTGAAGCTGTCGCCAAGGGAATCGAAGGCGTTAAGGACCGTAGCAACGGATTTGGGCAGGGCGCGCTGGTGAGGCATGCTGGTCAACTGGGCATCGTGCTGAGATGCGAGAGCAGCTCGGCGACGTTATGGGCGTTATATTTCTTGAGCAGACGGGCACGATAGCTTTCCACCGTGCGCGGAGAAATGTCGAGGGTCCGGGCGATTTCCTTTGAGGTTCGCCCTTCGCCCAGATGCATGACGATCTGCCGCTCGCGGCCGGACAGGTTGAGCACATTGCGCGTCTCGGAGAGATCGGCAAAGCTCCAGACGGCGCGGCGCAGGGGATCGTCATCGGGCGTCAGCGAATGGCCGCGCACCCGGCACCAGAACAGGGTTCCGTTCTTGCGCGCCATGATGCGCTCGTCCGAATAGCGGTTGGTCCGCTTGAGCGGCTCGACGCCGACATCGCGAATGCGCTCGAACTCCTCCATGGAGGGATAGAGGATGGCGAAGGATTGATTGACCAGTTCATCGACCGTGTAGCCGAACATGCCGGCAAAGGCCGGATTGCAGCCCTTGATGACTCGGCTCTCAGTAACCACAAGCCCGATCGGCGCGTTCTCGAAGGCCAGAAGGCCAAGCTCGTTTGGATCGATCATGTGGTGTGTTTCTACGGTATTGTCCGTGGCGGAAAGCTCCCTGGATAATAGCCATCAATTCGTTCTACGCCAGTCAAAGCCAGCACAGGCACGGCGGACCGAGGTGGAGGAGAGGGACAATGCAGCCCCGTGCTGCATGACGATTCTCGCAAGATTTTGCAGAGGGTTGGCCGAACAGGACACTGTCACCGGCCGCCCGTCGAGGGAGGAAAATATGAAGACGATTCTGGCCGCTCTGGCCCTGTCGACGGCCCTGTCCGGCGCCGCCTTTGCCCAGGATGCGGCACGCATTGCCCTGTTGCATGGGCTTTCCGGTTCGCCGCTGGAAGCCTATTCCAAGCAGACCCATACCGGCTTCGAAATGGGCCTCGAATACGCCACCGGCGGCACGATGGAAGTCAAGGGCAAGCCCATCGAGCTCATCATCAAGGACACCCAGTTCAAGCCTGACATTGCCCGGGCCCTGCTCGCCGAAGCCTATGGCGACGACGACGCGCTGATCGCGGTGGGTGATACGTCATCGGGCGTGGCGCTCTCCATGCTGCCGGTAGCCGAGGAATATGAGCGCATCCTGCTGGTCGAGCCGGCGGTGGCCGATGGGCTCACGGGGCCGGATTCGAACCGCTATGTGTTCAAGACCTCGCGCAATTCGTCGATGGACATGCAGGCCCAGGCGCTGGCGCTCAATCCGGACGAAAACCTCTATGTCGCTACCCTGGCGCAGGATTATGCGTTCGGGCGCGACGGCGTTGCCGCCTTCAAGAGTGCACTTGAAGGCACCGGCGCCAACCTGGTCGCCGAAGAATATGTGCCGCAGCAGACGACGGATTTCACCGCCACCATCGAGCGGCTGTTCAATGCGCTCAAGGACCAGCCGGGCCGCAAGGTCATCATGATCTACGTGGCGGGCATCGACGCGCTGACGCCGCTGGCCTCGGCCGATCCGGGGCGGTTCGAGATCGAGCTCTCGACGGGTGGCAATATCCTGCCGGCGCTGGCCGCCTACAAGCAGGTGCCGGGCATGGAAGGGGCGATCTACTACTATTACGAAGCGCCCGATAATGAAGTGAACGACTGGCTGGTCGAGGAGCATATGGCGCGCTTCGGCACCCCGCCCGATTTCTTCACCGCCGGTGGCATGGCCTCGGCTATGGCGATCGTCAAGGCGCTCGAAACCGCGCCCGACTGGGAAACCGAGACGCTGATCGAAACCATGGAAGGCATGAGCTTCGAGACCCCCAAGGGCACCATGACCTTCCGGCCCGAGGACCATCAGGCGCTCCAGGCCATGTATCACTTCAAGATCAAGGTCGAGGATGGCGTCGACTGGGCCATTCCGGAACTGGTGCGGGTGATCGAGCCCGACGAGATGGACATTCCCATCGGTCGCAACAACCAGGAATAGGCTGCTGCCAGATCAGCCTTGACGATGCGCCCGGCGGGGTCCCTCCTCCTCGCCGGACGTATCCTTCGCATGGGGACACCGTGACCAGAGCGCCATCCATCCGCACCGAGAACCTGACCATCCGTTTCGGCGGCCACGCCGCGGTCAACAATGTCACCTGCGCCTTTCATCCCGGAGAGCTGACGGTGATCGTCGGCCCCAATGGTGCAGGCAAGACGACCTGGTTCAACCTGGTTTCGGGGCAGTTGAAGCCCACGGAGGGGCGGATTTTCCTGGGGCAGCGCGATATCACTTCGCTCTCGCCCTCCCAGCGCGCCCGGGCCGGGATCGGTCGTGCCTTCCAGCTCACCAATCTCTTTCCCAAGCTCTCGGTGTTCGAGAATGTGCGGCTGGCGGTGCAGGCCAAGGCGAGGCAGGGGCATCGGATGTTCGCGCGGGCGGCAGGGCTCACCGACCTGGCGGACCGGGCCATGCACTTTCTGGAAAAAACCAATCTGGCCGCGGTCGCGGACCTGCCGGCTGCAGCCCTGCCGCATGGCGACCAGCGCAAGCTCGAAGTGGCGATGCTGCTGGCCATGGAGCCCGACATCTTCATGTTCGATGAACCGACGGCCGGCATGTCGGTGGACGAGGCGCCGGTCATCCTCGACCTCATCGCGCGCATCAAGGAGGACACCTCGCGCACCATCCTCCTCGTCGAGCACAAGATGGACGTCGTGCGCGCGCTCGCCGATCGCATCGTCGTGCTGCACAATGGCGAACTGGTGGCCGATGGCGATCCGGGCGAGGTCATGGCGCTCGATCTCGTGCGCGATATCTATCTCGGCACCGGCGCCGAGGAGGTGGCGTGATGGCGCCCATCCTCAGCCTCGACGAGGTCCATACCGACATCGCCCAATACCAGATCCTTCATGGCGTGAGCCTCGATGTGCCCGAAGGCGGCGTGCATGTGGTCCTGGGGCGCAATGGCGCGGGCAAGACCACGACCCTGCGCACCATCATGGGCCTGTGGAAGCCAAGGCGCGGCGCCATCCGCTTCCGCGGACAGGATATTGCCGGCCTTCCCACCCCCGATATCGCTCGGCGCGGCATTGCCTTCGTGCCCGAAAACATGGGCATTTTCGGCGGGCTGACGGTCGAGGAAAACATGCGGCTCGCCAGCCATGATGGCAGTTTCGACAGGGACAGGCTCGATCGCATCCATGCGATCTTCCCGGCCATCAAGCAGTTCTGGCAGAAGCCCGCGCATGCCCTGTCCGGCGGGCAGAAGCAGATGCTGGCCGTTTCCCGCGCCATCATCGAAAAGCGCGATCTCATTCTCATCGACGAGCCGACCAAGGGCCTCGCGCCCTCGATCATCCGCAACATGATTGCCGCGTTCCGCGACATTGCGGAGGAGACCACGATCCTCCTCGTCGAACAGAATTTCCACTTCGCAAAGGCGCTGGGCCAGACCGTCGCTGTGATCGATGACGGGCGGATCGTCCATCGCGGATCGATGGCGGAACTGGCGGGCGATGCGGCCCTGCAGAGCCGCTTCCTCAGCCTGTCGCTCGAACATCATTGAGGCCAGGATGACCGACACAAGCCTTCCGTTTCGTACCCGCGTGAGCGCCGGCATCGACCGCTTCGGCGGCGTCCTGCTGCTGCCTGTCGCCCTCGCGGCCATCGCCCTCCTGTTGATCGGCCAGCCATCGACCTGGGCCACGCTGACCATTGCCGGCCTCGCCATGGGCATGATGATTTTCCTCATGGCCTCAGGCCTGTCGCTGATCTTCGGGCTGATGGACGTGCTCAATTTCGGCCATTCCGCCTTCGTCACGGCGGGCGCCTTCATTGGCGCAACGGTATTGGGATGGCTAGGCTTCTGGGTCACCGGCGGCAATCCGGGACTCAACCTCATGGGCCTGCTCATCGCCATCGCCGTGGCCACCATTTTCGGTGGCCTTGCCGGCTGGTTCTTCGAACGCGTGGTGATCAAGCCGGTCTATCAGGACCACTTGCGACAGATCCTCATCACCGTCGGCGCGCTGATCGTTGCCGAAGAACTGATCCTGCTCATCTGGGGCGGCGCCCCTATTCCGGTGCCGCGCCCGGCCGTACTGACCGGGTCCCTCGTCTTTGCCGGCGTGTCCGTGGAGATCTACCGCATCTTCGCCTTTGCGCTCGGGCTGCTCGTCTATGTGGCCATGTATATCCTGCTCAACCGTACGCGGCTGGGCCTGCTCATCCGGGCGGGTGTCGAAAACCGCGAAATGGTCGAGGCGCTCGGCTTCCGCATAGACCGGCTGTTCATCCTCGTCTTCATGGCCGGCTCGGCCCTCGCTGCCATGGGTGGCGCCATGTGGGCAGGCTATCAGGGGCTGATCACGGCGGCTTTGGGTTCGGAAATGATGATTCTCGTTTTCATCGTCGTCATCATCGGCGGATTGGGGTCGATCCAGGGGTCGCTGCTCGGGGCAATCCTGGTTGGCCTCATGGCCAATTATGTCGCCTTCCTCGCGCCGAAGCTGGCCCTCGCTTCCAACATGGTGCTGATGATGATCATCCTGCTCTGGCGGCCCTATGGGCTGCTGCCGGCGGTCAAGCGGTGAGGCGGGCATGACCATGGCTCAACCCAATTCCGCCCTCAACGCCGCGCCGTCCCGTGCGTTGACCGCCCGGTCGGCGGCACCCGCCCGCATCCTCGTCTATGGCGTGGCCGGCCTCATCGCCCTGGCACTGGCTTTGGCGCCGTTTCTCTTCCCCGATATCCGCAGCCAGGAAGTTGCGGCGCGCATCTGCGTCTTCATTGTCCTGGTGGCGAGCTACGATCTCCTGATCGGCTATACTGGCATCGTCTCCTTCGCCCACACCATGTTCTTCGGCCTTGGCGCCTATGGCACGGCCATCGCGCTCAAGACCATGGGGCCGGGCTTCGAATCCATTCTGGTCGGCGGCGGCATCGGCATCGTGGCGGCCCTGGTACTGGCCCTGCTGATCGGCCTTCTCTCCCTCAGGGTCAAGGCTATCTTCTTTGCCATGGTCACCCTTGCGGCCGCCTCCGTAATGATGGTGCTGGCCAGCCAGCTCTCCGATTTCACCGGCGGAGAGGACGGGATGACCTATTCCATCCCGAGGCTCTTTTCGCCCGCGACGGAACTCATCACCGATGCCGAAGGCAGGGCGCTCAAAGTCTTCGGCGTGGCGCTCAATGGCAAGATCGCACTCTACTATTTCGTCTTCCTGACCGCCCTGATCCTTTTCGTGGCCATGATGCGCATCGTCGCCTCGCCGCTGGGCTCGGTCTTGAAGGCCATCCGCGAAAACGAGATGCGCGCCGAGGCCATCGGCTATCGCGTGGTCTTTTATCGCACCACCATCTTCTGCATTGCTGCCGGCATTGCTGCCGCCGCCGGTATCCTGCGGGCCGTCTGGCTCAAATATACCGGGCCGGACGTGGTGCTTTCGTTCGACATCATGATCGACATCCTGCTCATGGTGGTGATCGGGGGCATGGGCACCATGCTCGGGGCCATCATCGGCGTCGTACTGATGACGCTGGCGCAATACTACCTCAAGGACCTGATGGCGCTGGGCGCCGAGGCGACCGCCAATGTTCCGCTCGTGCCCGACCTACTCAATCCGGAGCGTTGGCTGCTCTGGCTGGGTCTGGGCTTCATCCTCTTGGTCTATTTCTTTCCCTCAGGGATAGTCGGCACGCTCCTGGGCCGGGGAGGGCACAAGTGACCGCGCCGCGCTCGACCTTTCTCGACGCCGCCGGCTTCGAGATGCATTTGACCGAATGGGGCGACCGGACCAAGCCGGCTCTCGTCATGTGGCACGGCCTTGCCCGCACCGGACGCGACTTCGACGAGGCGGCAGCGGCGCTGTCTGCGGACTTCTTCGTGCTGTGTCCCGATACACTGGGGCGGGGTCTATCGGCCTGGGCGGAACGGGGCGCCGCTGACTATACGTTCCACACCTATGGTGCGATGACGGGGGCAATGCTCGACCATTACGGGGTTGATCGGCTGGCCTGGATCGGCACCTCCATGGGCGGGCTGCTGGGCATTACCCTCGCCGCCGACCTGCTGCGCGACCGCATCACCCATCTCGTCATCAACGATGTCGGGCCTGACATTCCTCCCGATAGCGCCAAGCGCATCGCCGACTATGTCGGCAACCCGCCCGTCTTTGACACCATGTCAGACTACGAGGCCTGGCTCAGGCGCACCTATGCCCCCTTCGGCGTCAATACCGAAGCCTTCTGGCGCCGCATGGTGGACACGTCCATGCGCCGCACCGACAGTGGCAAGGTCACGGTCCACTACGACCCGGCCATTGTCTCGCTGATGGGGGAGAACAAGGCCGATCTTGACGTCTGGGACGCCTATGACGCCGTTATCGCCCGGACGCTGCTGATCCGGGGTGAAAATTCCGACGTTCTCCCGCCCACAATTGCTAGCGCCATGCGTATGCGGGGCCCATGTCCGGATCTGGTGACGGTGCCCGGCTGCGGACATGCCCCGACGCTTGCCGATGAAAAGCAGATCGAACGGTTGCGAACATTCCTGCTGGAATGAACACGTGCCGCGGCAGCTGGCCTGCCCCACGCTCAAAGCGTAGCCGGACCGCTGCCGGCCCCGCTGAGGGTGCAGGTGAATTGGTTTGCAGGGGCTTCCAATGGCCCAACCGGCAGACTACTGCCCCGACCCGGACTTAATGGAAAGCTTTGGCATGTCCGGCGATCTCATCGTGGCCGAGGCAGCGCAGCAGGGCTATATGGCAGACCGGGATATCGCTGGGCTGGTCACGCGCGCATATGCGGTCAGTCCGTTCACCGCCATGAGATCAGTGATCATCATGTCGATCTCGGACGGCCCCGTGTCCTTGGCATTCGAGCTGGAGCGGGTGAAGGGAATCGAACCCTCGTCGTAAGCTTGGGAAGCTTCTGCTCTACCATTGAGCTACACCCGCCTGCGCCCCTAGATGCTGGAAATCGTGGCCAGCGTCAAGCATTCACACGAAGCGCTCACTTGGGCCGCAATTAAGGGGCGTGGCCTCAGCGGTCTGCCAACGAAATGGTCGCCTCAGCGGCTTTCCACGGCGATTGGCACTATTGCGCTTGCTTTGCTCAAGAAACGCAAATATTGCGTAATTGAGCGAAAGGAACCGCAATGGCACCGGGCAAGCGCGCCAGCCAGGCCGATATTGCTGAAAAGCTGGGCGTGTCCGTGTCCACCGTGTCCCGGGCGCTGGCCAATGAGATCGGCATCAGTGACGCGGTGCGGGCCGAGGTTCAGCGCGTTGCGCGGCAGCTTGGCTACAAGAGCAAGCATCCCCCGGTCATGGGGCACCTCGACAAGCGCGCATTGACGCTCGTGCCGCTCAACAGCGCCATGGGAAGTCTCGCCAGCTTCTATCACGGCATTGTCGCGGGCATGCGGGCCCAGGCCGAGGAGGTCGGCATGGTCCTTGATGTGCGGCTGGTCAATGAAGACATGGTGTCGCTCGATTTCATCCGGCGGCAGATCGCCAAGACCGGCGCCAATGGGGTGATCCTGGCCGGCATTGACCCGGATGAGGACATCGCCCAATGGGCCCATGAAACGGGGACGGCCGTCGTGCTGGCCAACGGCACCGACCCATTGATGCGTTTCAGCTCCGTGGCACCTGCAAATTTCTATGGCGCCTACCAGGCCACCCAGAGGCTGATCGATGCCGGGCATCGCAAGATCCTGCACTACACCTACCGGCACCGCCCCACCATTCTGCAGCGGCGGCGGGGTTTTGAAGCGGCGATCGCGGCCAATCCCGGCGTGACGGGCAATGTGGTCATCTCCAACGAACACTCCTCCCACGATCTGCTCGCGGCCCTCCTGGCCGGCGATCACGACGTCACTGCGGTGTTCTGCTGGAATGACGGGGTCGCTGTCGGCATGGTGGAGGCCCTGTTGGGGCAGGATTCGCCCATGCCTGCCGGTTTTTCCATTATCGGATTTGACGACCTGCCCATTGCCGGCATGGCTAATCCGCGGCTGAGCACCGTGCGGGTGGACCGCGAGGCGCTTGGTCGGGGCGTCATTCGTGTCCTGACCAACCAGCTTGACGGCGAGGCGGCCATTCAGCAGCTTGAAATCGGCGTTTCGCTGGTCGAGGGCGAGACCGTTCATAGCCTCGACTAACGCCATTTTTGCGTAACTTTTTTCCTGCGCATGTTGAAAACCAGCCTTCAGCGGTGCCCTTGGCGGGGCTCTATCCGGCTGCCCCGGCGACGCAATTTCCGCAAAATTGCGTAAATTGCGTGAAATGCGCAAAAAGCTTGAATTTGCGCAAATTGGTGCATAGCCTTGCATGGCGCCTGAACAACCCGCCAAGGGAAATTGCTAACAGACTGTTAGCGCCGGGCGCGACCCAGGGAGGGATTGCGTGACTCTACGGCGCTGGACAGTGAAAGATGTGCGGGAGGCGCTGAACGCCGCCGCCGATTTCGCGCCGTTCTCACGGTCGGGTACCCCCGAAATGGGGAGGCTCAAGGCTGCCCTGGGGCAGGAGGCAATTGCCGGTCTCCTGCTATCGGCTGAGGCTGACACCAGCACGCCAATTCCTGCCCTTCCAGCTTCGCTTTACGCCGAGTTTGCCCAAACCGGCCGGCGCGAAGGCTATGAAGACGCCCAGCGCGACCGCCGCAACATGCTCTACCGCCTGACCCTGGCCGAATGGCTCGAAGGGCAGGGGCGCTTCCTGACATCGTTGGAAGACCTCGCCTGGGCCCGTCTGGAGGAAACGAACTGGGCCTGGCCCGCTCATGCCCGCGCGCTGGATAGCGCAGATCATCCCACGCTCGATTTGGCCGCTGCCATGACCGCGCTGGACCTGGCGGAGATGGACGAGCTGATTGGAGACCGGCTGGCAGCCAATTTGCGGCGTCGCATTCGCGCCGAGGTCGAACGCCGCGCGATCGGTCCGTTTCTCGACCGGGACGACCATTGGTGGCTGCGCACCACGCCGCAAAAGCAGGTCAACAACTGGACCGCCGTCTGCGTGGCCGGCGTGGTGGGGGCCGCGCTCTATCTCGAACCCGACACAGACCGTCTCGCCCGCATCGTCACCCGCGGCCTGCATAGCCTTGCCGACTATCTCGATACCTTTGATCGCCAGGGCGGCTCGTCGGAAGGTCCGGACTACTGGACCTATGGCTTTGGCAATTACGCGGTCCTGGCCCATCTGCTCCATGCCCGCACCAATGGCGCCATAGACCTGCTGGCCGGGGACGATGTGCGCAACATCGCCCAATTCCCGCTGCGCACCCAGATGGCGCCTGGTGTCTGGGTCAGCTTTTCCGACAGCGACAGCAATCCGGTTTTTCACCCCGGACTGCTCACGCACCTGGCCGGTCATATGAACCTGCCCGGCCTGCTTGGCCTGGGGATGTCCAACGACTTTGCGGTGGAGGGGTTCAATCAATTTGCCTGGCCTCTGCGCCAATATGCCTGGCCCTTGCCTGAAGCCACCCCGGCTGCGGAACTGGGTCCGCACGACTGGTATGACGAGATGGGCTGGATGATCAGCAGGCTCGATCCTGATGATCCGCAATCCCTGCGCCTGGCGGCCAAGGGTGGGCACAATGACGAGATGCATAACCAGAACGATGTGGGTTCGTTCATGGTGGTTGTCGGCGGCAAGGTGGCGCTGACCGACCCGGGTCGCGGCCGCTATTCCAAGAGCTATTTCGGTCCCGAGCGTTACCAGAACCTGTTCGCATCCTCGCGCGGCCATTCCGTGCCTATGGTCAATGGCTTTGAGCAGGCCGCTGGCCGCGCACACTGCGCCCGTGTGCTGACCCATGAACATGGCAAGGATGCGGACCGGCTCGAACTCGACATGGCAGCCGCCTATCCCGCCCAAGCCGGCATTGCTGCGCTGCAGCGCAACCTGACCCTGGATCGGACAGTGCCCGGCGGGCGCGTGCTGCTCAATGACGCCTTCCATTTTTCGGGCGAACAGGGGCTGTTCCAGTCGGTGCTGGTCACCCCCATGACAGCCGAAACGGAGAACGGCACGGTGCATATCGGGGCAGCACCGGCCGGCCTGCGCGTCCGCTACGACGCTGCGGCCCTGGATGTGGTGCTCGAGCGCCATCCGGGCGCCGAAAAGCAATACCAGCCCGCCGTCGATCTCACGCGCGTGGTGTTCACGCCCCGCCAGCAAAGCCGAAGCGGGCAGCTGGCGCTCGAAATCTCACCGCTCGGCTGAGCGGAGGGTGCCGCCCGGTTGTGGGCGGGTTTATCGCGGTCACCGGTTCAGAGGAGTTCCGGGACCAGAATTGAAATCCGGTGGTTGGACAGCCCCGGACAAGGGAGGAATAGGATGAGAAAGCGTGATTTTCTCGGTTTGACCGGCGCGGTGGCCATGGCGGCCATGCTGGCGGCGGCCGGACCGGCGCTGGCAGCAGGCCAGGCGCCTGAACTCGAGGCGCTCGTGGCCAGCGGCGACCTGCCACCGCTCGAAGACCGTCTGCCAGCCAACCCGCTGGTGGTCGAGGGCGAAAGCGTGGGTCAATATGGCGGCACCTGGCGCATGGGCATGAATGGCGGCGGCGACAATGGCCTGATCGTCAAGACCGTGGCCTATGAAGGCCTGGTCCGCTACGACCATCAGTGGGACAAGGTCATTCCCAATCTGGCCGAGAGTTGGGAGGTCAGTGACGACGCGACCGAATACACCTTCAAACTGCGTGAAGGCGTGAAATGGTCCGATGGAACGCCCTTCACCAGCGAAGACGTCGCCTTCACTTTCGAAATGTACCAGGATCCCGATTACGCAGCGGGCAGCTGGATTGACAACAAGAACAATCTGCCGACCCTGGAAGTCATCGACGACTACAATTTCAAGATCACTTTCGAAAAGCCCAATGGCATGTTCATGGGCATCATTGCCGGTGTCGATGGCATCCATATCACCTCGCTGCAGAAGAAATATTGCAGCCAGTTCCACCCCACCTATAACGAGAACGCCGCCGCTGAAGCCGAGGCCGCGGGCTTTTCGAGCTGGGCCCTTTACTTGCAGGATCGCTGCGCCTGGGGCTGGGAAACCATTCGCTTCGCCAATCCTGAACTGCCCACGATCTATGGCTGGGTCATTGATCAGCCGCTGACCGCCAACGCCACCCGGGTCACCTGGAAGCGCAATCCCTATTACTGGAAGGTCGATGGCGAAGGGAACCAGCTTCCCTATATCGACAGTCTCGACATGCGCGTCAGCCAGGGCGGCGTCGAAGAGCTGACACTGGCCGCGCTCAATGGCGAGATCGACTTCCAGGAACGCCATATCGCCACCACGACCAACAAGCCGCTGTTCTTTGATGGTCAGGAAGCAGGCGGCTATCATCTGGGCGAGGTCATCCCCTCCGCGTCGAACTCGCTGGTTCTGCAGCTCAATCTGAACCACCTCGATCCGGTCAAGCGCGAGCTCTATCAGGACAAGGATTTCCGCATTGGCATCTCCCATGCCATTGACCGTCAGGAAATCATCGATGTGGTGCTGACCGGTCAGGGCGAACCCTTCCAGGTCGCACCGCGCCCGGAATCGGCCTTCTATGACGAGGAACTCGCCAAGCAATATACCGAGTTTGATCCCGATCTTGCCGCCGAGCACTTCGCGGCCGCCGGCCTGACCGAGAAGAACGGCGACGGCATCTACCTGATGAGCGACGGCAATCCGGCCAAGATCACCATCGACGTGATTTCTGCGCTGCGTCCGGAATGGATCGACATGCTCGAAATCATGCAGCTCCAGCTCGGCGCTGCCGGCATCGAGATTGAGCTGAACAATATCGACCGCACGCTGTTCTACGAGAAGCGCCCGGCCGGTGATTTCGATGCTCAGGTCTGGGCCGGTGACGGCGGCATCGAGGCGCTGCAGGAGCCGCGCTATTACTTCCCGTACTCCGATGAATCGGTCTGGGCCTATCGCTGGGCACAGTGGTTCAACGGCACCCGTCCGGAAATTGCCGAAGAGCCGGCAGACTGGGCCAAGGAACAGATGGAGCTCTACAACCAGGTCCGTGCTTCGGGTGATCCGGATGAACGCGCCGATCTGTTCCGCCAGGTCCTGGCGATCACCAAGGAGCAATTCCCGGTCATTGGCGTGAACCTGATGCCGAACTCCTATTCGATCATCCGGAACAACCTCAAGAACGCGCCTGAATCCATGTTCAACGCCTGGCTGTTCCCGACCCCGTCGCCGATGGATCCAGTGACCTGGTACTTCGAATAGAGGCCTGTCCACAGCCTCAATATCCTGGCGGGTTTTCCTCCCGCCCTGCTCCCTCGCGGCACTCCCCGCCGCGAGGGGGACCCTGAACCAACAGCAAGGGCCTCGCCATGCTTGCCTTCATCATCCGGCGCACCATCGCCATGGTGCTGACCCTGTTCGCCGTATCGATCGTGGCCTTTGCCATTATCCAGCTGCCGCCAGGTGATTTCCTCACCAGCTATATCGCCAATCTTTCGGCAACGGGTGACCAGGTCGATCCGCGCGTCATCGAAAATCTGCGCAATCAATATGGATTGGGCGAGCCCTTCTATATCCAGTACGCCAAGTGGATATCCGGCGTTGTCCAAGGCAATTTCGGCCACAGCTTCGAGTGGAAACGACCCGTCTGGGAACTGATCTGGGGACGCCTGGGCAATTCGCTGCTGGTCGAAGGCCTGGCCGTCATCGTCATGTGGCTTGTGGCCCTGCCGATCGGCATCTATGCGGCGGTGCGCAAATATTCCCTGGGCGATTATCTGGCCACCATTGCCGGCTTCATCGGCCTGGCCGTGCCCAATTTCTTCTTCGCGCTGATCCTGATGTACCTGGCCTATATCTGGTTCGGCACCACGCTGGGCGGGCTGTTCTCGCCCGAGTTCGAAAATGCGCGCTGGAGCCTGCCGCGCATCTGGGACTTCCTGACCCACGCCTGGGCGCCCGTGCTGGTCCTGGCCACCAGCGGCACCGCCGAACTCATTCGCATTCTGCGCGCCAACCTGCTCGACGAGCTCAAGAAGCCCTATGTGGTCACCGCGCGCGCCAAGGGCCTGCCGGAATGGAAGGTGATCCTCAAATACCCCGTGCGGCTGGCGCTCAATCCGCTGGTCTCGACCATTGGCTGGCTGCTGCCGGCGCTGGTTTCCGGTTCGGTGATCGTCTCGGTGGTCCTGAACCTGCCCACGGCCGGCCCGATGCTGCTGCGCTCGCTGACCACCCAGGACATGTATCTGGCCGGCGCCATCATCCTCCTGCTCAGCGTGCTCACGGTTATCGGCACGCTGATCTCGGACATTCTTCTCGCCCTCATCGATCCCCGCATTCGCTATGGGGCCAAATAATGGCTGTCGACAGCATGGAAAACCTCGCTCCCGCCGCCGCAACCCCGGTCCGTCCGGCCCGTGAAAGCCAGTTCGGCCTGATGTGGCGCCGCTTCCGGCAACACAAGCTGGCCGTGGTCAGCCTCTGGGTCGTGGGCTTCTTTTATCTGGTCGCGCTGCTGGCAGAATTCCTCGCCCCCATGGACCCGTCCGACTACAGCGCCCGCTATACCTATGCGCCACCCCAAGGCCTGCACTTCGTCTCCCAGAGTGAGGATGGCGGCTGGCAGTTCGGCCCGTTCGTTTATGGCTACAAGACCGAAATCGATCCGGTCGCCTTGCGTCGGACCTTCGTCATCGACGAAACGGTCAAGCTGCCCGTGCGCTTCTTTGCGCAAAGCGAGCCCTATCTGCTGGCCGGGGTCATTCCCATGTCCATCAAGCTGCTCGACGTCGAAAACCCGCGCGACCCCTTCTACATTCTGGGCGCCGACCGGCTTGGCCGTGACCTGCTGAGCCGCCTTATCCACGGCACCCGCATTTCGCTGTCCATTGGCCTGGCCGGTGTCACCATGAGCCTGTTCTTCGGCATCGTCATTGGGGGCTTTGCCGGCTTTTATGGCGGCTGGTTCGACAGCGCGGTCATGCGCACTGTCGAATTCATCCGCTCAATGCCCACCATCCCGCTCTGGCTGGGATTGGCCGCGGCCATGCCCAAGGACTGGAGCGCGCTCCAGACCTATTTTGCCATCACCATCATTCTCTCGCTGATCGGCTGGACCGAACTGGCGCGTGTGGTGCGGGGCAGGTTCCTGTCCCTGCGCACGGAAGACTTCGTCACTGCAGCCCAACTGGATGGGGCCAGCGACTGGCGCATCGTCACGCGTCATATGGTCCCAAGCTTTACCAGCCACATCATCGCCGCTGCGACCCTGGCCATTCCCGGCATGATCCTGGCGGAAACGGCGCTCTCATTCCTCGGCCTCGGCCTCCAGGCGCCGATCGTTTCCTGGGGCACATTGCTGCAGGACGCGCAGAACATCCGCACCCTCGCCACGGCCCCCTGGCTGCTCGCCCCCGGCGTCTGCGTCGTGGTGGTCATTCTTGCCCTCAACTTCTTCGGAGACGGCCTTCGTGATGCCGCAGACCCCCATGGCCGCTGAACCGCTTCTCACCATCAAGGACATGTCCATCAGCTTCTCCTCGCCCGATGAGGCCGATATCGAAGCCGTGCGGCAGGTCGACCTGACCCTGACGCCGGGCAAGACGCTGGCGCTGGTCGGCGAAAGCGGCTGCGGCAAGTCCGTCACCGCCCGGGCCGTGCTGCGCCTGCTCGACAAGAATGCCAAGATTCCGCGTGGCGAAATCCTCTTCGACACCGGCAAGGGCGCCGTGGATATCGCCCGGCTGCATTCTGACAGCATGGCCATGCGCTCGATCCGGGGGGCCGAGATTTCCATGATCTTCCAGGAGCCGATGTCCTCGCTGTCACCGGTGCACACCATTGGCGATCAGATCGACGAGATCATCATCTTGCACGATGGTCTCTCCCCCAAGCAGGCGCGGGAGCGCACCGTCTCCCTGCTCGACCAAGTCGGCGTCCCCGGCGCCCGCGAGCGCGCCAATGCCTATCCCTTCGAGCTCTCCGGCGGCCTCCGGCAGCGCGCCATGATCGCCATGGCCCTGGCCTGCACACCAAAACTGCTGATCGCCGATGAGCCCACCACCGCGCTCGATGTCACGACCCAGGCCCAGATTCTCGACCTGCTGCGCCAGCTGCAGGAGGATTTCGGCATGGCCATGCTGTTCATCACCCATGATCTGGGCGTGGTGGCCGAGATCGCCGACGAAATCGCGGTCATGTATCTGGGCGACGTGGTGGAGCAGGGCGATGTCTATGAGGTCTTCCGGGCGCCCAAGCATCCCTATACCCAGGCGCTGATGAATTCGGTGCCGCGCCTGCAGCGCAAGGCCGAACGGGAACGCCTCTCGCCCATCAAGGGCACCGTGCCGTCTCCCAAGGACCGGCCCCAGGGCTGCGCATTCACCAGCCGCTGCCCGCATGCCTTCGAGCCCTGTGCCGGCACCCGTCCCGAACGCACGCAGGTCACCCATGCGGGCCATGTCGCGCGCTGCCATCTCCTCACTCACCAACAGGCGGAGGTTCTCGCATGACAACGCTGCTGTCCGTCGAAAATCTCTCCAAGATCTTCCATCTTGGTGGCGGCCCGTTCCGGCAGGGCCGTGAACTGGTGGCGCTCAACGACGTCAATCTCACGGTCGAGGCCGGCGAAACCCTTGCCATTGTGGGCGAAAGCGGCTGCGGCAAGACCACTTTGGGGCGCTGTATCATCAAGGCCCAGCCGGTGACATCGGGTCATGTCTTCTATCATCCAGAGGGGCAGGGTCATGTCGACCTCACCACCCTCGACAAGCGCGCGATCAAGCCCTATCGCCGCGACATCCGCATGATCTTCCAGGACCCGATGAGTTCGCTCAACCCCAATATGCGGGTCTTCGACATCGTTGCCGAGCCGCTGCGGGTCCACAAGCTCTTGCGCGGCAAGACGCTGGAAGCGCGGGTCTATGATACGCTCTCCAAGGTGGGCATTTCTCCCGACGCGGCCGGACGCTATCCGCACGCCTTTTCCGGCGGCCAGCGACAGCGCATTGGCATTGCCCGGGCCCTGGTGCTCGACCCCAAGCTGGTCATCGCCGACGAAGCCGTCTCGGCGCTCGACGTTTCCATCCAGGCGCAGGTCCTCAATCTTCTTGATGACCTCAAGGAGGATTTCGGGCTCACCTATATTTTCATCAGCCACGATCTGGGCGTTGTGAACTACATCGCCGACCGGGTGGTGGTGATGTATCTGGGCCACGTGGTGGAAAATGCGCCCACCGAAATGCTCTTCGAGCGGCCGCGCCACCCCTATACCGAAATGCTGCTCGAGGCTCTGCCCATTGCCGACCCGACCCGGCGCAAGGGGCGGCGGACCGAACTCAAGGGCGAAATCCCCTATCTTGGCAATCGTCCGCAGGGGTGCCCGTTCCACACCCGCTGCAAATATGCCCAGGACCGCTGCCGCAGTGAAAAACCGGCCCTGCGGCCGATCAATGGTACCGCACAGCTGGCCGCCTGCCATTTCGCCGAAACTCTCGAACTGACCGGTGCCTATGACGCGCCGCAAAAGGCTATTGCTTGAAATGACTTATGATCCGGCGACCGCCAATCCGCTGTTTGGCAATCCGCTTCACACCCGCGCCGATGTCGAAAAGGGCCTGCGCGATCTGTTCGATCCGCTGCTGCCCTATTTCTCGCAAGGCGGGGCGCGCGTGCGGCTTGATGGGGCAGGGGCCCATTTCGATCGCGCTGCGGCTGATCTTGAAGGATTTGCCCGTCCGCTCTGGGGCCTGACACCGCTCGCTGCCGGCGGGGCGGACTTCGCGCATTGGGATCTCTACAGGCAAGGTCTCGCCAATGGCACCGATCCGGACCATCCCGAATATTGGGGGCAGGTCAATTCCACCGATCAGCGCATGGTCGAATTGGCGGCCATCGGCTTCACCTTGCGCATGGTCCCGCATCTGGTCTGGGAGCCGCTGCCGCAAAAGGCCAAGGACAATCTGGCCGCCTATCTCAAGCATGCGCGCAAGCATGACTATGCCGACAATAACTGGAAATTCTTCCGCATCCTGGTCGATCTGGGACTGGAAGAATGCGGGGTCGACTTCGACCGCTCGCTGACCGAGCAATATCTCGAGGAACTCGACGGATTTTATCTGGGCGATGGCTGGTATCGCGACGGCAATATACGCCGCATCGACCACTACATTCCCTTCGCCATGCACTTCTATGGCCTGATCTACGCCAAGCTCGCCCGTGGCGATGATAATCGCGTGGCGGCCTACAAGGAGCGGGCGACACTCTTTGCGAAGGACATCCAGCACTGGTTCGACGAGGATGGCGGCACGCTGGTCTTCGGGCGCTCGCTGACCTATCGCTTTGCCTGCGGTGGCTTCTGGGGCGCGCTGGCCTTTGCCGATCTCGAAGCCCTGCCATGGGGCAAGATCAAGGGCCACTTCATGCGCCATCTGCGCTGGTGGGCCGACAAGCCCATTGCCCATGGCAATGGCGTGCTCTCCATCGGCTATGGCTATCCCAACCTCTTCATGTCCGAGAGCTATAATTCGGCCGGTTCGCCCTATTGGGCGCTGAAGGCCTTCCTGCCACTGGCCCTGCCCGCCGATCATCCCTTCTGGACCGCCGAGGAAGAGACCGCCGGTTTTGATGCCAAGCCCGTTCCGCTCAAACACCCTGGCATGGTGATGCAGCACACGCCGGGCAATGTGGTGGCGCTTTCATCTGGCCAGCAGAACTGGCAGATGCGGCATGGGACCGAGAAATACGCCAAGTTCGTCTATTCCAGCCGCTATGGCTTTTCGGTGGAAGCAGACGAACGTGCCTATCACCAGGGTGCCTTCGATGGCGCGCTGGCATTGAGTGACGATGGCCGTCACTATCGGGTGCGCGAGACCAACGAGACCGCGCAGATCGCTGAAAACTGTCTGTATGCGCGCTGGAAGCCGTGGGACGACGTGACGGTCGAAACCTGGCTTGTGCCGGCTCATTACTGGCATATCCGCGTCCACCGCATTGCGACACCGCGCGCCCTGCACGGCACCGAAGGCGGCTTTGCCATTGCACGCGCCGATCTCAATGCCGACACCTACCTCGACCTGTCGGGCCGGGGCGAAGCGCGCTCTGCAACCGATGTCAGCGTCATTCTGGATCTGGTCGGGGAGCGCGAGGGGCGGGCATTGCGCGCCCTGCCCAACACCAACCTGATCGCTTCAAAGACCATCGTGCCGCAATTGCGTGGCGATATCCCTGCCGGAACCACGGTTTTGATGACCGCCGCCATGGCGCTGCCAGTGGGTGAGGATGCCGAACAGGCGCTGGCCAACCCACCCCATGCGCCAGATATCGCCGCACTTGAGGCCCTGTTCGCGCGCGAAGGCATTGATGTCAGCGCCATTTTGGTTCCGGAGCGCTTCTGATGCGGCCAAAACTCATCTTCGCCTTCGACCCGCTCAAGACCAACCACGTGTTCGAGGACGATGCCCTGGAGCGCCTTGGGCGCAGCTGCGAGATTCTTTCCCGCACGCCGCTTGCCAGCTTTTCGGCACCTGAGGATCGTGCCTTGCTTGCCGCAGCCGATGTTCTGGTCACGGGCTGGGGGTGCCCCATGCTGACCCCCGACGTGCTGCGCGCCGCGCCCAACCTCAAGCTGATCGCCCACGCCGCCGGCACAGTCAAATACACTGTGGATCCCACCGCCTATGCTGCGGGCATCCGCGTGACCCATGCGGCCGAGGCCAATGCCGTGCCGGTGGCCGAGTTCACCCTGGCGGCAATCCTGTTCGCCAACAAGCGCGTGTTCGAACTGCGCGATCTGTATCGCGACGATCCCACAAGGCGCAGCGCCTACCAGCTGATGGACGAGCCGATCGGCAATTTCCGTCGCACCGTCGGCCTGGTTGGCGCCTCTCGTATCGGCCGCCGCGTTGCCGGGCTGTTGGTGGGGTTCGACCTCAACATACTGCTCTATGACCCGTTCGTGCGGCCCGACGATCCTGTCGCCCAGCAGGCGGAACTGGTTGATCTCGATACGCTCATGGCCCGCTCCGACGTGGTTTCGGTTCATGCGCCCTCGCTCCCATCCACAAGGGGCATGATCGGTTCGCGCCAGCTCAAGCTCATGCAGGACGGCGCGGCCTTCATCAACACCGCACGTGGTGCCCTGGTCGATGAGGCGGCCCTGTTGGCGGAATTGCAGACCGGCCGTATTCACGCCGTCATAGATGTCACCGACCCGGAGGTGCCCCCCGCCAATTCGCCGTTCTTCAGCCTGCCCAACATATTCCTCACGCCTCATGTTGCCGGTGCAATCGGTACCGAACGGGCGCGACTGGGGTTGATGGCCATAGAAGAAGTCGAACGTTTTGCGCGCGGTGAGCCTATGCTCTACGAGATCGAGCCTGAGTTGTTGGAAAGATTGGCCTGATGCAGGAAATCCAGCCCTCGACCGGCGCCGCGCGCCATCGACTTTCCGAAGGCGAGCAGCATGACGCGTCAAATGCGGACGCGGTTGCTGCTTCCGCCGGAGAGCAGACGGAGGCGGCGTGGCGCCGGTCCCGACTGCAATTTCTGACCTGGGACCGCACGCCTGCTGAAATCGACGGATCGGAACATCGCGCCCGGCAGGCCGAATTGGTCAAGCGCGCCGGCGCGCACTTTCATCCCACCGCCTATGTCGCCGCGGATGCGGCCATTTTTACAACGCGGCTCGAACTGGGTGCCGAAAGCTGGATTGCCGGCCATGCCCTGGTGCGCGGTGATGTCAGCTTCGGTGACCACTGCACGGTCAATCCCTATGCGATGATTTCGGGCAAGGTCAGCTGTGGCGATGGGGTGCGCATTGCCAGCCACGCGTCTCTGGTCGGCTTCAATCATGGCTTTGATGACCCCGACCAGCCCATCTATCGGCAATCGCATGAGTTTCTTGGCATTACCATCGAGGACGATGTGTGGATCGGCGCCAACGCCGTCGTGGTCGATGGCGTCACGGTCGGACGCGGCGCGGTGATTGCAGCCGGCGCCGTGGTCAGCAAAGACGTGCCGCCCATGGCCGTTGTCGGCGGCGTGCCGGCAAGAGTGCTGCGCTATCGCGGCCAGTCACGGCATGACGAGGCGCGGGCGCAACTGAGGGCGATAGGTGGGCGGGCGCAGGACCAGTTCCAGGCCATCCTCAAGCGCAACATGCAGGACGGCAACTATCTCTCGCGCGAAAACCATGGCGAAAATCGCATGAGCATCCGCCACCTCTGCGACGCCATCGAGATCGCCGCCGGCTTTGATGACCTGCCCGAGGGCCTCGACGCGACCGCGACAATCGCCCGTCTGCAAGCCGTGCAGGACCCCCAGACCGGGCTGTTCCCAGATCCTTATCAACGGCCAAAGCCCGGCGTGCCGCTGCGGCAGGACGGATTGGCGCTCTACAATGTGCTGGCCGTCGGCTATGCGCTGGAAGTGCTGGGCAGCCGGCCGCTGCACGCCATCAGCGCGGTCGAGCTTCCGGCCCCTGACTTTTGCCAATGGCTGGAAAGCCTGACCTGGCGTGAGCGTGCCTGGGCGGCGGGCGCCGATGTCGATACAATTGGCACGGCGCTCTATTTCAATGCCCGGTATTTTTCGACCGGGACCTCGCGGGAAACCCTGTTCGGCTGGCTCGCGCTTAAACAGGATCGAGGCTCGGGCCTGTGGGGATCGCCGACCCCGGACCAGGGGCTGTTGCAGCCGGTCAATGGTTATTACCGGCTGACGCGTGGCACCTACGCCCAATTCGGCATTGCCGTGCCAAATCCGGACCGGGCCATAGACAGCGTGCTGCTCAACCATCGCAACTATGGCGGCTTTTCCGGGGCGACTTACACCGCCTGCAACCTGCTCGATACCATCCATCCACTGCTGCTTTGCCTCGGACAGACCGATCACCGGCGCGCCGAGGCGGAGGCCATTGCCCGCAGCCTCATCGCGCGCGCCGGTGAGCGCTGGGTAGATGGTGAGGGCTTCGCCTTTGCCGACGGGCAGGTGCCGGGCCTGCAAGGGACCGAAATGTGGCTCTCGGTGGTGCACCTGGCGGCCAAGCTGCTGGGCGAGGAAGACGCCTTGTGCTTCGTGCCCAAGGGCGTGCACCGGACGCAAGCGGTGGGGATGGGACTATGACCAGGAAGGCCCTTGTCGTCTGGGGCGGCATGGAACTGCACACACCCGAGCGGGGCGCCTATGTGGTGCGGGATCTTCTCGAGCAAGAGGGGTTTGCGGTCACCGTCACCCCCGACTACGACGCCCTGGGCGCGGACGATGTCGGCAGCAACGACCTCGTCGTGCCGGTCATTACCGACGGCACATTGGCGCCCGAGAAGATGAACAATCTGATTGCCGCCATCCGCGCCGGCACCGGCCTTGCAGGCTATCACATGGGGCTGGCCACCACCTTCCGCGCCAGCGTCCCCTTCCGCTACGCGGCCAGCGTCTATTGGGTGCAGCATCCTGGCAACATCATGACCTACAAGGTCGATGTCACCCGTCCCGATCATCCTATCATGGCCGGTATCGAGAGCTTTGAGCATACCTCCGAGCAATATTATCTCAACTACGACCCGGCCGTTGAAGTACTCGCGACGACGACCTTTTCCGGCGAACATCATCCCTGGCGCAAGGACGTCGTCATGCCGGTGGTCTTTACCACGACCCATGACAAGGGGCGGGTGTTCTACTCCTCCCTCGGGCATACCGCAGACGAACTGGAAATCCCGCAGATCCGCGCCATTCTCAAACGCGGCCTGCTCTGGGCCTCGCGCTGATCACTGCTGCTGTTGCTGCTCGGCCTGCCGCCGCAGCACCTCGGATTCGGGCAGCGCATTGGCATATTTCAACTCGCGATTGGCCCTGTCCCAGAACGCGGGATGAACCCTGTCGAGCAATGCTGGTTCGGTCGGCTGCAGCCCCAGCGTGGTCGCCAGATCGGGCCGCAGAAACAGGATGGCATTCTGCCGGTACCAGGCCGGAATAGCCTCGTCGGCCCAGATCGCGGCCCGCACGACATCATAGGCGCCATGTCCTTGTCCCGCGAAGAGCTCTGCCCAGTAGCTCGGCCATTGTTCGTTGACATGACCGACCCCGCCCTGACCCGGGATGGCGGCACTGAAGAGCACGGCTGGCGCCATTGCACACAGTTCAGCAATAAAGGTCTCGGCCCGGCCTGGTGACAAATGCTCGGCGACTTCCAGCGACAGGACCAGATCGACTTCCGGACCGGACAGGGCCTGTTCAAGATCATGCGTCTGGAAGTTGATGTTCCGTTCATCCAGCATGTCCTGGCTGACCCAGGCGCCCTCAAAGCCGAACGCCTCCTGCGCCCCCATCTCCAGTGCGGCGGCCAGAAATGTTCCGGTTCCACAGCCGATATCGGCAATTCGTCCCCGCGGCAAAGCGCTCGGCAGCGCCGCCAATATGCGCCGCGCAGCATGCAAGGTGTGCCGCCGACGCTCGTCATAAAAATCTTTTGGATAGAGGAGGTTGCTCATGGTGAACCGTGAATCCCTGGTCCTGTGTGCAATGGCGAAACCCGGAAAACAGGTTCAATCGCGGCAAGTTGATAGGTTTTGCGCCCCAAGGTGACGCTTCGGTAAGGCCTGATCTGGCACCTAGATAGCCTACTATTGGTGTGATTGCGTAGGTTCGGGCGTGCCGGTTATCGATTTCTTTTTCAAGGCACACGAGCCCGGTCTGATCCTGCTGGCCGCGACCATCTGCCTGATATCCTCCTACGCCTGTATTGGCTTGCTGCGGCACGCGCAGAGGTCCAGGGACCACATGCGTGCCGTCTGGACCGGCGTGGCGGCGCTGGCTGTAGGCTTCGGTATCTGGGCCACCCACTTTGTGGCGGTCCTGGCCTTCAGGCCGGGATTCACCCTTGATTACGATCTGGGCCTGACTGCCCTGTCCATGCTGATTGCCATTGTGCTGTGTGGCGCCGGTATCGCAGTAGCTGTGCGGGGCACGAGCGTATGGGACCGGGTGCTGGGCGGTGCCGTGGTCGGGGTTGCCATCTCGTCCATGCACTATGCCGGCATGGGCGCCCTGATCATGGGCGGAAACCTGCAATGGAATGCGGGTCTGGTCGCGACCTCAATCCTGGCCGGCATTGCGCTGGGCGGCCTCTCCTTCCGTTTGGGCATGGGGCAGAGCCTGCGCGGTCTATTCAGCGGCGCTCTCACATTGACCGGCGCCATTTGCGCCATGCACTTCACCGCCATGGCAGCAGCCGATTTTTCGCTCTGTTTTCCTCTGTCCGCCGACGGCAGCGTCGATGGCTTCTGGCTTTCGCTCGCCCTGGCTTTCATCTCGGTGCTGCTGCTCGCCTTGGCTTTGGGCAGCACAGTGCTGGACGAGGCTGACAGGCGCCGCACCGCGCGCGAGCGGGACCGCCAATTGCGCGATGCCGAACGGCTCAGCGAGGTATCCGGGCGGCTCGAACTGGCGCTGGCCAATATGGCGCAGGGCCTGGGGCTTTTTGGCGCCGATGGCACCTTGCAGCTCTACAACCAGCGCTTTCCCGAATTGCTTGGCCTGGATATGGGCCAGGACCTGACGGGTATCAGTTTTCCGCAGACCTGCCGCATGACGCTGCTGGGGGCCAATGCTGACCTTGAGGATGTCGATGTGCAACTGGCCGAAGTCCTGGAGAGCCACCAGGAACTGATCCGGCACGGCGGCGAGATCGTCCACCAATTCAGCGAAGACCAGGTGCTCCAGATCAGCCACAATCCTGTTGGCGACGGATCCTGGGTGACCACGATCGACGACATTACCGAGCGTCACCACTCCGAGCGTGCCATTGCCCACCTGGCCCGGCATGACAGCCTGACGGGCCTGCCCAACCGAGCCCGCTTCAGCGAGGCGTTCGAATGGTCTCATGCAAAAGTCAGAGAAAACGGCGGCAAGATCGCCGTCATTGCCATCGACCTGGATCACTTCAAGGACGTCAATGACAGTCACGGTCATGCCGCCGGGGACGTGGTGCTCAAGACCATAGCTTCGCGCTTCAACGGCCTGGTGCGAGACGGAGAGGTCATCGCACGGTTGGGTGGCGACGAGTTCGCAGCGCTCAAGGAATTCACGACCATGGATGGCTTGCGTGAGTTTCTCGGTCGGCTCGAGGAGGCCCTGTCCCGGCGGATCGAAGATGGTGAACTCGCCGTTTCGGTCGGTGGCAGCATTGGCATTGCCGTCTATCCCGAGGACGGCAACGACCTGTCCAAGCTTCTGAGCAATGCCGATCTGGCCATGTATCGCGCCAAGGCCGAGTTCGACCGGCACATCTGCTACTATGAGCGGGATATGGACGAGCAGGCCCGCCAACGCCGGGACATGGCGCGCGACCTCTGGTCAGCGCTCGAACAGGACGCGTTCTATCTCGCCTATCAGGTGCAGAAGTCCGTACTGACCGGGGAAATTACCGGCTACGAAGTCCTGCTGCGCTGGAACCGTCCTGGCCATGGCAATGTGCCACCTTCCGAATTTATTCCGGTCGCCGAAGAATGCGGCGCCATCAACGCCATCGGCGTATGGGTCCTCAAGATGGCGTGCCTGGATGCAGCGGCCTGGCCCGAACCCTACAAGGTCGCGGTGAACGTCTCCGGTCTCCAACTGGCTCAGATCGACCTCATCGACACGGTCCGCAATACCTTGTTCATGACCGGCCTCGCGCCGGAACGGCTGGAACTGGAGGTGACCGAAACCGCCATTATCGGCGACAAGCAGCGGGCCCTCCACATTCTGCGCCAGATCAAGGCGATGGGCGTGTCTATTGCCATCGACGATTTCGGCACCGGTTATTCTTCCCTCGAGACCCTGCGCGCCTTCCCCTTCGACAAGATCAAGCTCGACCGCTCCTTCATGAGCGAGGTGGAGAACAACGAGCAGTCCAAGGCCATCGTCCGGGCCATCCTCGCCCTGGGACGGTCGCTTTCGGTGCCCGTGCTGGCAGAAGGCGTCGAGACCCATGCCCAGCTCGATGTCCTGCGCAAGGAAGGCTGCACCGAGGCGCAAGGTTTCCTGCTCGGACGGCCCGGGGCCATTGACTGGACGGACCTGCTCGAAGCCGGTTTCTCCGCCTGAGGCGCCCGCGCAAACCGATTGACCCGGTCACAGGGCCGGGGCTAGCGTGCCGGCCATGGTCACGATCAAAGAAATTGCCGCGACGGTCGGCGTCTCCAGCGCCACCGTGTCGCGCGTTCTCAACTACGATTCCACGCTCTCGATTTCCAAGCGCAAGCGCCAGGCCATCATCGAAACGGCCGAAGCCCTCAACTATGCGACGCCCCGCAACAGAAACCGGGCCATTCACCAGGGTTTGAGCAAATTGGCGCTGGTGCATTTCCTGGCACCCGAACGCGAACTGGTCGATCCATATTACGTGGCCCTCAGGCTCGGGATCGAACGTCGCTGTGCCGCCCTCAAGATTGAAACGGTAAAAGTTTACCACACCGATGCGCGTCCTGACGCCAAGCTGCTGCAGGAGGCCTCCGGCACCATCGTCATTGGGCGGCACGATGAGGAAGAGACGGACTGGCTGCAGAAGAACTCGCGCCAGATCGTGTTCGCCGACCATGTCCCGCATGACGATCAGATCGATTCCGTCGCGGCAGACCTGCGCGCGGCCATGGAAAAGCTGCTGGCGGCGCTGGCCCAGCGCGGCTATCGGCGCATGGCCTATATCGGCTGGGGCGACCGGCGCGCCCAGGCCTTCGTGCAATGGATGACGGCGGCGGGCTGGTTCGACGATCGCCTGTTCCGCAGCGGCGACAACACGGAAGAGGGCGGCTATACGCTGACCCGCGAACTGCTCGCCGCGCGACGCCCCATCGACGTCATCGTCACCTTCAACGACTCCATGGCCATCGGCGTCTATCGCGCCCTGCATGAGGCCGGCCTGTCCATACCCGGCGATATCGGGGTGGCCAGCTTCAATGACATCTCGGTCGCCCAGTTCCTCAATCCACCGCTAACCACGGTACACCTTCCGGCCGAGGAAATCGGCGAAACGGCGGTGGAACTGCTGCTCGAGCGCGTTAGCGGCCGTGAACTCGCCAAGCAGATCAGCCTGGCCACGCGCATTGTCTGGCGCGCCAGCACGCGGCCTTTGGGCGGCGAATAGGCGCGTTCAATTTCTCCCGGTAAAAATTTACTGAAATTCTTGCGCATGGACCAAAAGTCATATTAGGCTGCGCCCAGGGTGATGAGGAAACACCCAATTGGGAGGAAATTCAATGAACCGCATGTCTACGGGCCTGAAGCGCTCGCTCGCTGTCGCATTTGCCAGCGTTTCCATGTTCAGCGTCACGGCCGCTTCCGCCGCCGAGATCCTGGTCTGGTGCTGGGATCCAAACTTCAATGGCGCCACCATGGAGCAGGCCTTCGCGCGCTATCAGGCCGAGCATCCCGACAACACCATCCGGGTGGAAATCTTCGACAAGGCTGCGATGGAACAGAAGCTGCAGACTCAGCTTGCATCCGGCACGACCGAAGGCCTGCCTGATATCGTGCTGATCGAAGATTATCGCGCCCAGAAATATCTTTTGTCGTTCCCCGGCGCCTTCGAGCCACTGACTGACCAGATCGATTATTCCGCCTTCGCGCCCTACAAGGTCGCCGTCGGCACAGTCGATGGCCAGTCCTACTCGATGCCCTTCGACTCCGGCGTTACCGGCTATTTCTACCGCTCCGACCTGCTCGAAGCGGCCGGCTATACGGCCGCCGACCTTGAGGATATCACCTGGGACCGCCTGATCGAGATCGGCGTCGATATCAAGGAGAAGACCGGCGAAACCCTGTTGCCGATCGATCCGAACGATGCGGGCTGGCTGCGCATCATGATGCAGTCCGCCGGCACCTGGTATTTCGACGAAGCCGGCAACCTGACCATTGCCGACAATCCGGCCATCAAGGCCTCGCTTGAAACCTATCAGCGCCTGATGAATGCCGGCATTACCAAGCCAGTGGCGGGTTGGACCGAATATACCGGTTCCTTCACCTCGGGCGATACCATGTCGACCTTTACCGGCGTTTGGATGACGGCGACCATCAAGGCCAATCCCGACCAGTCCGGCCAGTGGGGCGTTGCGCCCATTCCGCGGCTCGATGGGGTGGAAGGCTCGGTCAATGCCTCCAATCTGGGCGGCTCGAGCTGGTATGTCCTGTCCTCGGCACCGCAGAAGGATTTGGCAATCGACTTCCTCAAGACAGTTTGGGGCAGCGATGTGGACTTCTACCAGGAGATCCTGGTCAATCAGGGCGCGCTTGGTTCGCTGCTGGCGGCCCGTGAGGGCGAAGCCTACCAGGCCAGCGACGAGTTCTTCGGCGGCCAGCCTGTCTGGCAGAACTTCTCCACCTGGCTCGGCGAAATTCCGGCGGTGAACTACGGCATCTTCACCGAAGAAGCCGACACCGCCGTGGTGGCCCAGCTTCCGGCCCTGGTCAATGGTGGCGATGTCGACGAGATCATCTCGGCCATCAACGCCCAGGTCAGCCAGCAGATTCAGTAAGCTGACGGAATACCGGGGCGGTTTGCTGCCCCGGCCTCCCCGGGGGCCCTTGCCGCAAGGTGAGGGTCATCGGCGGTTATTGAAACAGGCGCATGGGGGTTGGCGTGGCGCAATCTGGCTTGGCACGAAGAGAGCAGGTGAGCGGCTGGCTGTTTGTCATGCCGGCCCTGGTATTGCTCGGCATCTTCATGATCTATCCGATCCTCTGGTCGCTCTGGATGAGCTTCCAGGTCGGGCGCGGCATGGCCTTCAGCTTTGGGGGGCTGACAAACATAATCCGTTTAACGCAGGACCCTGTCTTTCTGCGTGCACTGTCCAACACGCTGATTTTCCTGGCCATCCAGGTGCCGATCATGCTGGTTCTGGCACTTCTGTTCGCCAGCGCCCTCAATGACAGCAAGCTATGGGGCAGGGGCTTTTTCCGCACGGCGATTTTCCTGCCCTGCGTGACCTCGCTGGTGGCCTACTCGGTAATCTTCAAGTCCATGTTCGCCGGCGACGGCATCATCAATCAGGTGCTGCTGGGCCTGCATATCGTGTCGACGCCCATTCCCTGGCTGGCCGATCCTTTCTGGGCCAAATTTGTGGTGGTGGCCGCCATCACCTGGCGTTGGACCGGCTACAACATGATCTTCTATCTCGCTGCCATGCAGAATATCGACCGCTCCATTTACGAGGCGGCGCGCATTGACGGCGTCCCCACCTGGGCGCGCTTCTGGTACATCACTGTGCCCATGCTCAAGCCGGTGATCCTGTTCACCGCCGTCATTTCAACCATCGGCACGCTGCAACTGTTTGATGAGCCCAACCTGCTCACCCAGGGCGGCCCGTCGGATTCGACGCTGACGCTCTCCATGTATATCTACAATCTCAGCTTCCGCTTCATGCCCAGCTTCGGATACGCGGCCACGGTCAGCTATGTCATCGTCGTACTGGTCGCCATTCTGAGCTATATCCAGTTCCTGGTCGCAAGGGATCGCCGCGCATGAGCAACCCCCTTGCCCTAATCGGTCGCGCCGCGACCTACCTGGCCCTCTCTGTCGCGGCCTTCGTCTCGGTCTTTCCGTTCGTCTGGATGGTGATCGCCGCCACCAACACCTCGCCTGACATCATCAAGGGCAAGGCGACGCCCGGCGGCGCACTCTTGGCCAATATCGGCACCTTCCTGACCTCGGTTGATCTGCCGCGTGTGCTGTTCAACTCGTTTTTCATCGCTGGTGCCGGCACGGCACTAACTTTGCTGGTCTCCTCGCTGGCCGGCTACGGCTTTGAAATGTTCCGTTCGCGCTTCCGCGAGAAGCTGTTCGGCGGCCTGCTGCTGATGCTGTCCATTCCCTTCGCGGCGCTGATGATCCCGCTCTTCGTGATGATGGCGAATCTCAAGCTCATCAACACCTATCAGGCCATCATTCTGCCCACGGTGGCCTGGGTCTTCATCATCTTCTATTTCCGCCAGGCAACGAAGGCCTTCCCGCATGAACTGCGCGACGCCGCCCGCATCGACGGGCTCAAGGAGTGGCAGATTTTCCTCTATGTCTACATGCCGGTGATGCGCTCGACCTATGCTGCAGCCACCATCATCGTCTTCATGATGCACTGGAACAACTATCTCTGGCCCCTGATCGTGCTTCAGACCAATGAGATGTTCACGCTGACCCTGGCGGTCGCCGCGCTCAGTGCTGGTTACACACCAGACTTTGGCCTCGTCATGGTGGGTGCCATCGTCGCCACCCTGCCCACCCTCATTATCTTCTTCCTGCTCCAGCGCCGCTTTGTCGAAGGCATGCTGGGCGCCGTCAAATAGAGACTTTCATGCGTACCCTTATTGACTTCAATTCCGGCTGGCTGTTCGAGGGCAAGGACATGGTCCGCCTGCCGCATAATGCGGTCGACCTGCCGTTCAACTATTTCGACGAGAAGGCCTATCAGCGCGTCTTCACTTACGAGAAGCGCTTCACCGCCGACCCGGCCTGGCAGGGGCGCGAGGTGGCGGTGGTGTTTGATGGCGCCATGGCCAATGCCAAGGTGAGCTTCAACGGTGAGGCGATCGTGGCGCACAAGGATGGCTATACGCCCTTCGAGGCGCGGCTGACCGGCCAGCTCAAGGATGGGGAGAACGTCCTCACCGTCACCATCGATGGCAGCGAAAACCCTGAGATTCCGCCCTTTGGCGGCCAGATCGACTACCTCACCTATGCCGGCATCTATCGCGAGGCCTGGCTCAAGGTGACGGCGCCCATCCATGTCGGCAATGGCAAGGTGGAAACCCCGGACGCCCTTGCGGACAGGAAGACGGTGCGCGCCCGGATCGATCTTGCCAATCCGCAGGGCTTGCCGCTTTCGGGCACTCTGGTGGCGACGCTGCTGGACAGCTCGGGCGCAACACTTGCCACCACAGATGCGGCGATTTCCGGCGCCAGCATCGACATCGGCTTTGACGACCTTGCCGGCATCAGCCTGTGGGATATCGACAATCCGGCGCTCTATACGCTGGCGATAATTCTGGATACGGCGCATGGACAGGATGAGGCAAGCTTCCGCTTCGGCTTCCGTACTGCCGAGTTCACCACTGACGGCTTCAAGCTCAATGGCCGGGCGCTCAAGCTCCGCGGCCTCAACCGGCACCAGTCATTCCCCTATGTCGGCTATGCACTGGGGCGCTCGGCGCAGGAGCGCGATGCGGAAATCCTGAAGCGGGAACTCAAGCTCAACATGGTGCGCACCTCGCACTATCCGCAATCCCACTACTTTCTCGACCGCTGCGACGAACTGGGTCTCCTGGTCTTCGAGGAAATCCCCGGCTGGCAGCATATCGGCGGCGAGGCCTGGAAGGACGAGAGCGTCGAAAATGTCCGGCGCATGATCACGCGCGACTGGAACCACCCCTCCATCGTCATCTGGGGCGTGCGGATCAATGAAAGCCAGGACGACCACGATTTCTATGTGCGCACCAACAAGCTCGCCCATGAGCTGGATGCGACCCGCCAGACCGGCGGCGTGCGCTACATCACAGAAAGCGAGCTGCTCGAAGACGTCTATACGATGAACGACTTCATCCTCGGCAATGAGGAATGGGGCGGCAATCGGCCCCGCACGCCCTTGCGGCCGCAGCAGGAAGTCACCGGCCTCGAACGCGTCGTGCCCTACATGATCACCGAATATGGCGGGCACATGTACCCGACCAAGAGCTGGGACCAGGAGCAGCGGCAGGCCGAACATGTGCTGCGGCACCTGGAAGTCATGAACGCCGCCTATGGCGACCCACAGATCGCCGGCTGCATCGGCTGGTGCGCTTTCGACTATAACACCCACAAGGATTTCGGCTCGGGCGACCGCATCTGCCACCATGGCGTGATGGACATGTTCCGCGAGCCCAAATTCGCCGCCTATGCCTATATCAGCCAGTGCGAGCCGAGCGACGAGGTGATCCTCAAGCCGGTGACCTTCTGGGCGCGCGGCGAGCGCAATATCGGTGGCGTCTTGCCGCTGATGATCCTGACCAATTGCGATGAGGTCGAACTGGTCTATGGCAAGAATGCGCCCAAGCGCTTCACACCCGACCGCGAAGCCTTCCCGCACCTGCCGCACGCGCCCGTCGTGATCAAGCGCGAGCACCTGACCGACGAGGAACTGGGGCTTTGGGGCATGAGTTGGGAAGACGCCACCATCACCGGCTATATCGATGGCAAGCCAGTCAAGACCGTCAATTTCATCGCCGACCCGATTGCCCATGCGCTCGAGGTCGTGGCCGACGCCACCCAGATCGGCGCGGAGGGCGATACAATGCGCGTCATGGTGCGGGCGCTGGACCAGTCGGGCAAAAAGCTGCCCTTCTTCCCCGAGCCGGTGTCCATCGAAGTCTCCGGCGCTGCCGAGCGGCTGGGGCCGGGCCTGGTACCCCTGCGCGCCGGCTCGACCGGCTTCTGGCTCAAATCCACGGGCAAGGGCCCGATTACCGTCACCGTGACCAATGAGCGGCTGGGCCGCGCCGTGGTTACGCTCACTGCAAGCTGAGGAAATCCCATGTCCGGTTTGAAGCTGACCAATGTGAAAAAGTCCTTCGGCGCGGTGGAGGTGATCCGCGGCGTCGACCTTGAGATCGCCGACAAGGAATTCGTGGTCTTTGTCGGTCCGTCAGGCTGCGGCAAGTCAACCCTGCTGCGTATGATCGCTGGCCTCGAGCAGATCTCGGGCGGGGACCTGTTCATCGGCGACGAACGCATGAACGATGTCGATCCGTCCAAGCGCGGCATCGCCATGGTGTTCCAGTCCTACGCGCTCTATCCGCACATGACCGTGCGGGAGAATATGGGCTTTGCCCTGCGCTTTGCCGGCGCCAGCAAGTCAGAGATTGAAAGCCGCGTGGCAGAGGCCGCCCGCATTCTCGAATTGGGGCCGCTGCTCGATCGCCGTCCGGGCCAGCTTTCGGGTGGACAGCGCCAGCGCGTTGCCATCGGCCGGGCCATCGTGCGGCATCCGGACGTGTTCCTGTTCGATGAACCGCTGTCCAATCTCGATGCCGAACTGCGCGTGCATATGCGCATCGAGCTGGCGCGGCTGCACAAGGAACTCAACACCACCATCATCTACGTCACTCACGACCAAGTCGAGGCCATGACCCTGGCCGACAAGATCGTGGTGCTGCGCGATGGGCGCATCGAACAGGTGGGTACCCCGCTGCAGCTTTATGATGATCCGGACAATCTTTTCGTTGCCGGCTTCATCGGGTCACCCAAGATGAACTTCCTGGACGGGGTTGCCGAGGATGGCGGCATTCGCCTTGCGGACTTTCCGGGCCAGGTCATTCCCGCGCCCGTGGCGCTCGCCGCCGGAACCAAGGTGACCGTGGGTGTCCGGCCCGAACATTTCGCCCATGCGGGGTCCGCGACCCTGGAAGTCACCGTCGAGATCATCGAGCATCTGGGCGGCGAGACCTATGGCTATGCCCGCGACCAGGGCACCGAAGTGATCACCATCGCCACCGGCAATGACCGGGCACTCAAGACCGGCGATCGCTACAAGGCACATTTTGAACCGACATCGCTGCTGGTCTTCGATCAGGAAGGGCAGCGTATCCGCTAGGCAGGCAACGCCGCCGCCTCGGCATTGCCTCAGGGGCTCTGAGTGGTCGCTCGATCTTCCGGCGGCTGATGTTACGTCACTTCATGTTTTGCCAAGTGTGTCCCGCCCGCCTCTCTTCAAATGTCTTGGAGCGCTGACCGGATCGGGAATGCGACGAGCAGCAAGGGCTACCAGTGCCCACGCCCAAATCGTCCAATAGCCAGTCCTCAGCGTTCGCCAACTCTTGCGGCAGGCGCGGAGCGTTACTCGCACGGCGGTTGCCGAATAGCCAATGCCACCAGTGCGCCACGGCCGCGCGAAGCCATCCGGTCCTGACCGAACTTTGGGATTGGGAACTTTTGAGCATGAGATGAACTCCGGTTTGCGAACGTTGACGCAAGCCTGGCAGTCCAATTTACATTCATCAAACGAATGTTTTTGGTCTTTTATATTGATCCAGTCGATGTATATTCGGCCCATGCTGACCCTTGACGCTGACTTCCTGCGCAGCTTCCTGGCCATTTCCGAAACCGGAAGTTATGGCGCCGCTGCCCGCCGTGTGAACAAAACCCAGTCCACTGTCTCTGCCCAGATGAAGCGGCTGGAAGAAATGTTGGGGGTGTCGCTGTTTTCCAAGTCCGGCCGGCGTAATCTGCTGACGCCGGAAGGACTTCGACTGCTCGAATATGCCAGGTCAATCGTTCGGCTCAACGAGGAGACGGTCAACGCCTTCCAGGCGCCCCGGCCCGGGGGTACGGTCAAGCTGGGTGTCTGCGATGACTATGCCCAGGCTTTTCTCTTGCCTGCGCTGTCCCAGTTTGCCCGCCGCTTTCCGCAGGTCGAGGTGGAAATTCTCACCACCGACAGTCGATCACTGCAAAACCGCCCCGACATCGACAGTTTCGACGCCATCATCGTCTCGACAAAGTCAGGCATCGAAGGTGTCGAACTGCTGCGGATGGACCAGCTTTACTGGATCGGCTCAGAGAACCACGATGTCCACTTTCAGCCTCGGCTGCCTCTGGCGCTCTGGTCCGATGGCTGCGCCTGGCGGGACATGGCGCTGGCAGCACTCGCCGGGGCCGGTCGTGACTACCGTATCATGCACACCACATCCAACGCGCCATTGCTGCGCGCTGTCGTGCAGAATGGTCTTGCGGTGACCATCGGTCCCAAATGGTATCTGGCGCCGGGTCTTGTTGAGCTGCCAGAGCTGAACCGCACTTGCCCCCTGGGCGAGGATGGACTGGGCGTCAAGGTGCTGAACCCGGAACTGTCAGAGCCACTGGCCACTTTTATTGACTATGTGCGGACCTATTTCCGCGGCTGAGGACGATCCAGCGTCCAGCGCGCGATCTTAGGTCCAGGCGGCTCAACTAGCCCTGCAGCCTGAGATTGCCGTTCATGAAGTAGCGTTCAAAGAGCGGGCTGGTGGCCGCGCCAATGGCGCGGGCGTTGAACCCGACCACGCCGGCCTCGATACGGGGCGCAATCAGTCCACGCATGTCCTGGTTGACCAGATAGCGACGTGTCCGCTCCACCAACTCCTGCTTGACCTCATCCGGAAAAGAACCGTCGATCAGGATCGCCTCAAAGTCGATGACCGCGCAGACCGACAGGCTCGCCTTGGCCAGTTCCTGCGCCGTCCGCCCGATCCAGGGCTCCACGAAGCGGGCGAAGCGGGTCCAGTCCTGAGGCTGGTCCCATAGCGCCCGAGGGTCCAGACCATTCTCGCCCAGCCGCGCTTCCAGCAGATGGATCGAGGCGGTGTCGATCAATTGCTGGCTTTCGCCCTGTGGCCCAAAGCTGCGCAGCGATCCAAGCGCACCGGCATTGCCCTGATGCCCCTGATAGACAGTGTGATTGAGCACGATTCCGCCACCAATGAAGGCGCCTATGAAGAAATAGGCATAGTCGCGGAATTCCTTGCCGCGCCCATAGATATGTTCGGCCTGGCACCCGGCAGTGGCATCGTTGACCACCTGCACGGGCAAGTCGGTGAATTGGGATAGCTCAGCGCGAAAGTCCACATCGCGCCAGGAGGCGAACTCGTCGGCCGGGGCGCCAACCAGCTCGCTCCACTTCCATAATTCAAACGGTGTTCCGATCCCGATGCCGCAAATGCGGGCCTTCTCGGCATCACTGCATTCGGACAGGATCGTCTCGATGCCTTCGCGCAGGAACGCAAAGATCGGTCCCGGCATCGGATATTGATAGGTGAGCCGGAGTTCCTGCCGGACCGTGCCGCGGAAGTCTGTCAGGAGCAATACGGCACTGCGACGCCCGATCTTGCAGCCCAGCGACAGCACCCCGCCCTCGGCCAGGCTCATGGGAATGGAGGGCTTGCCGACCTTGCCCTTGACCGGCGTCCCGCGCGCCAGAAGCCCCTCACCCTCCATCTCCCTGAGGATGATCGAGACGGTCTGCGGCGACAGATTGGCCAGCCGCGCCAAATCGCTCCCCGCCATGGCGCCATGGCGCTGCAGCAGCGTCAGCAACAGGCGTTCATTGTGGTCGCGAACCCCGCTCTGGTTGACGCCGCGGCTGACGGTTCTGATGATTGGTTCGTCCATGACCGGCACCATAGAGACAGCTCTCAGTAAGCGGAAGATAGCGGAAGCGAAATAAATAAATAAAGTAGATTTATATATTGACGGGTGGATAATTCCTCGCCACCATGAAGCCGTCAAGACAAGCAGGCCGGACGGTAGCGACAGGGGAGGAGCCTCCTCGCGCCGGCCCGCCAGGGAGAGAGAACCGTGAAAAAGCTGCTTATCGGCACAGCCTTGTGCCTTGCCACCATGACCCCCGCCGCCATGGCTCAGGACGTGTCTGCGTGCCTGATCACCAAAACCGACACCAACCCCTTCTTCGTCAAGATGAAGGAAGGTGCCGAGGCCAAGGCGGCAGAGCTGGGCGTGACGCTCAAATCCTTTGCCGGTCGCGTGGATGGTGATCATGAAACCCAGGTCGCCGCTATCGAGACCTGCATTGCCGACGGCGCCAGCGGCATCCTGCTGACCGCATCGGACACCTCGGCCATCGTCCAGTCCGTGCAGCAGGCGCGCGATGCCGGCCTCCTGGTCATCGCGCTCGACACTCCGCTCAATCCGATTGATGCGGCAGATGCCACCTTCGCCACCGACAATTTCCTGGCCGGTGAATTGATCGGCAAATGGGCCGCCGGCAAGCTCGGCGCCGAAGCCGCCAATGCCAAGATCGCGCTGTTGAACCTGGGCATCAGCCAGCCCACCGTTGACGTCCTGCGCAACCAGGGCTTCCTGCAGGGCTTCGGCATCGACCTTGCCGATCCCAACAAATGGGGCGACGAAACCGATCCGCGCATTGTCGGGCACGATGTCACTGCCGGCAATGAGGAGGGTGGTCGCGAGGCGATGGAAAACCTCCTGATCAAGGATCCGGAGATCAATGTCGTGCACACGATCAACGAACCGGCAGCTGCCGGTGCTTATGAGGCGCTCAAGTCCTTCGGACGCGAAAACGACGTGCTGATCGTCTCGGTCGATGGCGGCTGCCCCGGGGTGGCCAATGTCAAGGACGGCGTTATCGGCGCAACCTCGCAGCAATACCCGCTGCAGATGGCAGCCCTCGGCGTCGAGGCCATCAAGGCCTGGGCCGATAGCGGGGTGAAGCCCGAGCCGACCGAAGGCAAGGACTTCTTCGACACCGGCGTGAGCTTGGTCACCGACGAGCCGGTTGAGGGTGTCGAATCCATCGATACTGCCGAAGGCGAAGCGCTCTGCTGGGGCTAACCGGCATTCATACGCTATAGTGGGAGCAGGACCCCGCGCGGGGTCCTGCTCTCGAAATGGGAACTAGGAGGAAGCCCATGTCGAACCAGACCGAGGCAGATGGAGGCCTCGTCAGTCGCGCCGAAGCGATTGCCAGCTTTGAGCATCAGCACACTATGCTGTCGCGAATACAGCACGCCCTGCATTCCAATCCGGCTCTGGTCCCCCTGATCGTGCTCATTGTCAGCATCGCCGTATTCGGTCTTCTGCTCGGCACGCGGTTCTTTTCCTCTTTCGCGCTCACGCTCATCCTGCAGCAGGTGGCGATTGTGGGGATTGTGGGGGCGGCGCAGTCACTGGTCATTCTCACTGCCGGCATCGATCTGTCCGTTGGCGCCATCATGGTGTTGAGCTCGGTCGTCATGGGCCAGTTCACCTTTCGGCTCGGCCTGCCGCCTGCCGTGGCCGTTGCCTGTGGGCTGGCGCTGGGAACCTTTATCGGCTTCGTCAATGGCTGGCTGATCGCCCGCATCAAGCTGCCGCCTTTCATCGTCACCCTCGGCATGTGGCAAATCGCGCTTGCCTCCAACTTCCTCTATTCGGGCAATGAGACCATTCGCGCCCAGGATATCGAAGCCAGCGCGCCACTCCTGCAGTTTTTTGGTCAGTCCTTTTCCATAGGTGGCGCCGTTTTCACCTATGGCGTCATCTTCTTCATCCTGCTTGTCCTGGTGCTGGCCTATGTCTTGCGCCACACCGCCTGGGGCCGGCACGTCTATGCTGTCGGTGATGATCCCGAGGCCGCCCAGCTTTCCGGCGTCAACACCAAACGCATCCTCATCTCCGTCTATGCCCTGTCAGGCCTTATCTGTGCCTTCGCAGGCTGGGCGCTGATCGGCCGGATCGGCTCGGTGTCCCCCACCTCGGGCCAGTTTGCCAATATTGAATCCATCACCGCCGTAGTGATTGGCGGCATCTCCCTGTTCGGCGGGCGCGGATCGATCCTGGGCATGTTCTTCGGCGCGCTGATCGTCGGCGTGTTCTCGCTCGGCCTGCGCCTCCTGGGCGCCGACGCGCAATGGACCTATTTGCTGATCGGCGTTCTTATCATCGGTGCGGTCGCTGTCGACCAGTGGATCAGAAAGGTCTCTGCCTGATGCAACCCATTCTTTCCGCCCGCAATCTCACCAAGCGCTATGGCCGCGTCACCGCGCTCGACAATTGCGACTTCGACCTGATGCCGGGAGAAATTCTCGCTGTCATTGGCGACAATGGTGCCGGCAAGTCCTCGCTGATCAAGGCGCTCTCCGGCGCCATTCGGCCCGATAGCGGCGATATCTTTCTCGATGGGAACAAGGTGCATTTTACCTCGCCCATCGATGCGCGCCACGCCGGGGTCGAAACGGTCTATCAGACCCTGGCCATGTCTCCGGCGCTCTCCATCGCCGACAACATGTTCATGGGTCGCGAAATCCGCAAGCCGGGTTTCATGGGCAGGGTTTTGCGCCAGCTCGACCGGCCGGCCATGGAGCGTATCGCCCGTCAGAAACTGTCGGACCTGGGACTGATGACCATCCAGAATATCAATCAGGCGGTCGAAACCCTGTCTGGCGGTCAGCGCCAGGGTGTTGCCGTGGCGCGCGCCGCCGCCTTCGGCTCAAAGGTCATCATTCTCGATGAACCCACGGCCGCGCTGGGCGTCAAGGAATCCCGCCGGGTGCTCGATCTGATCCAGGACGTGCGGGCGCGCGGCATTCCGATCATCCTGATCAGCCACAATATGCCCCATGTCTTCGAAGTCGCCGATCGCATCCACGTGCACCGGCTGGGACGGCGCCTCTGCATCATCGATCCCAAGGACTACACCATGTCCGATGCGGTGGCCTTCATGACCGGCGCCAAGACCGCGCCTGGCGCGACGGCAAGCGCGGCATAGGTACAGAACCCGGCTCCGTTCCTCCGTCGGGTCCCTGGAAGCCGGCGCGCCTTCGGGGGCGCCGGCTTTAGCCCTCGAACGGCTTGAAATGCTTGGACAGTTTGAGCGTCTGGGCCTGATAGTTTGAGCCGAGGTCACTGCCATAGAGACGGTCCGGCTGTTCGGCCAGTTCCTCATAGATCAGCCGGCCGATGATCTGGCCGTGGCCGAGCAGGAACGGAACTTCGCGGCTCCTGACCTCCAGCACGGCACGGCTGCCCGTGCCACCCGCCGCCGAATGACCGAAACCGGGATCGAAGAACCCGGCATAGTGCACGCGAAATTCCCCCACCAGCGGGTCGAACGGCACCATTTCGGCCGCATGGGTGGGCGGTACATGCACTGCTTCCAGGCTCACCAGAATGTAGAATTCATCAGGGTCCAGGATCAGCTCGCTTTGCCCATGCGCATAGAGCGGATCCCAGAAATCGCGCACATCGAGTGCCGCTTTCTTGTCGACATCGACCACGGCCGTATGCCGCTTGGAGCGAAACCCGATCAATCCGTCTCGGCCTTGACCCTTCAGGTCAATGGAGAGGGCCACACCTTCGCCGACCGGCATGTCGCCACCGATCACCAGGGTATCGGAAGCGTGCAGCGCCTGATGCTGGGCAACACTCAATCGGCTGTCCCCACAGCGGAATCGCATTTGCGACAGGCGCGATCCGGACCGCACCAGCACCGGAAACGTCCGCGGGCTGACTTCGAGATATAGCGGGCCGGCATAGCCCGCGGGCAGCTGATCGAAGCCGCGCGCCCTGTCCCCGATGACGCGGGTAAACACATCCAGCCGACCGGTCGAGCTTTTGGGATTTGCCGAAGCGCTCACCTCTGGCGGCAACTTAAGGCTCTCCTCCAGCGGCACCAGATAGACGCAGCCGCGCTCCAGCACGGCGCCCTTGCTGAGATCAATCTCATGCAGTTTCAGCGCTTCGATGCGCTCGGCAACCGAGTGCGAGGGCCCGGGCAGAAAGCTGGAGCGCACACGATAGGCAGTCTTGCCCAGCCTGAGATCGAGGCTTGCCGGCTGCACCTGGTCGCCATCGAAGGGCCGCGACACCACAATGGCGCCCTCCTTGTGCAGCTTTTCGATCAACCGCGCCGGAAAGACGCCTTTCGGCCAGGTGTCAGCCATATGTTCGGTCCCATCCCCGCGCGACTGATCTTCCCTAGCAATCCCGGCAATTGACGCCAACTGCCAATTGGCCTTACATCACAACCCAGTGGTGATTTGGCCGGTCGCTTGCAGCCACTCAAAACAAATTGCTAAAGACCGTTGGAGCCGGCCGCCATTTGCGAGCCGGTTTTTTGTTTTGAAAGCGCTGAGCATGTCCAAAGAGAACAATCCCCTTCGCGATCCGAAAAAGCTCTCCGCGGCCACCCAGATGGTGCATGGCGGCGGCAAGCGTTCCAATTTCCTGGAAACCAGCGAGGCGATGTTTCTCAATTCGGGTTTTTCCTACCCAAGCTCGGAACATGCCGAATTGCTGTTCCAGGGCAAGGTGCCGGGCGGGCACAATTATTCGCGCTTCGCCAACCCGAACTACGACATGTTCCAGGACCGCATGGCGCTGCTCGAAGGCGCCGAGGCGGCCCGCTGCTTTGCCACCGGCATGTCGGCGGTCACCAATGCGGTGATGAGCCAGGTGCGGGCAGGGGACCATATCGTTGCTTCCCAGGCCCTGTTCGGCGGCTGCCGCTATGTGGTGGAGGACTTTGCGCCGCGCTTCGGTGTGGCTTCGACCCTGGTCGATGGGCGCGATCCGGCCAATTTCGCTGCGGCCATGCAGCCCAATACCAAGCTTGTCTTCATCGAGACCCCCACCAATCCGACGCTGGAACTGGTCGATATCGCGGCCGTTGCCGAGATCGCCCACGCCCATGGGGCAAAACTCATCGTCGACAACGTCTTCGCCACCGCCCTCTACCAGAAGCCTCTGGAACTGGGCGCCGACATCGTCACCTATTCGGCGACCAAGCACATCGATGGTCAGGGCCGCGTGCTGGGCGGCATCGTGCTGGGTTCCAAGGAAATCATCGAAGGTGACGTCCACACTTTCCTGCGCCATACCGGCGCGACGCTTTCGCCCTTTAATGCCTGGGTGTTGACCAAGGGGCTGGAGACCTTCGCCCTGCGTGTCGAACGGATGACCAACAATGCCGAAAAGGTGGCGGCAGCGCTCGCCAGCCACCCCAAGATCAACCGGGTGATCTACCCGCATGACCCGGGCCATCCCCAATATGACCTAGCCAGGCGCCAGATGAAGCGTGGCTCGACGCTATTGGCGCTGGACGTCAAGGGCGGGCAGGAAGGGGCGTTCGCGCTCTCGGACAATCTGGCCGTGATCCTGATTTCCAACAATCTGGGCGATGCGAAATCGCTGATCACCCATCCACGCACCACAACCCATGCACGCCTGACCGAAGAAGTCCGGCTTGAAACCGGCGTCACGCCCGGGCTGCTGCGCCTGTCGGTGGGCCTGGAAGACCCCGAGGACCTGATTGCTGACCTGATGTACGGGTTGGATCAGGTCTAGCCATGGTGCTTGCCGCCACACCCCACCCTCATTCCTTCCCCATCAAGGGGAGGGAGGCGCAGGGGCACTGCGCTGGTGTTCATCGTCTCCCTCCCCCTTGTGGGCAGGGTGGCGCAGCTCGGCCGGGTGGCCGTAGCGAAGCCAGGGTGGGGGTATGGGCGGGCATTCTGGCTGGCCTTGTGGCAGGCATCCTCGCCCTCGCCACTCCCGTCCTTGCTCAAACCCTGCCCTATCACGCCGATCCCGATGCGCGGGAGATGCTGCCCAGCCTCACGCCCATCCCGGCCATCCGCTTCCTGACCACCGCCGATTTCCCCCCCTTCAACTACCGTGATGAGAGCGGGGAACTGGTCGGCTTCAATGTCGATCTCGCCAAGCGCATATGCGTAGAGGTTGACGTCGCCTGCACAATTCAGGTCTGGCCCTGGGATCAGGCCGCCACGGCCCTGTCGGATAATCTGGGCGATGCCCTGATCGCCGGGCTGGCCATGACCCCGGAAAATGGCGAGCTGTTCGACTTTTCCGCGACCTATCTCGCTTTGCCGGGGCGCTTTGTCACCCGCGCGGAGGATGTTGATGGATTTCGTCCCGAAGCCCTGGCTGGTAAGGCCGTGGCTGTGCGGGCCGGCAGTAGCCATCAGGATTTTCTCGAGCGATATCTGCCCGAGGTCGAAGCAGTCGCCTTCGATACGGAAATCGCCGCACTTCAGGCCGTCAGGGACGGTACGGTCGAGGCCTGGTTCGGTGACGCGATGCGCGGCGCCTTTTGGCTCAATGACAACCTGGCCTGCTGCGGCTTTGCCGGCGAACCCTATTTCCGGCCGCACCTGTTCGGCGAGGGGCTGACTATCGCCGTCCCTGCCGGACACGATCCGGTTCGCCACGCGATTGACTGGGCCCTGGTGCGCCTCAAGGAAAATGGCGCCCTGGACGAACTCTATCTGCGCTGGTTTCCGGTGGGATTCTATTGATCAGGCCGGCGCCCGCAGCGTGAGGACCGGCTGGCGTGGCCAGCGCAGGACCAGTTCGGCAATGATGAGGTTTGGCACCCAGCACAGCCAGGCGATCGCCGGATAGGCCGTATCGAAGTCAATATCGAGCATCATGCTTGCCGGAATCTGGATGCGCAGTGTCACGGCGGCCAGCGTCAGGGCGATAGAGCGGATCATCCAGCGGCGATGAGCCATCCGGTCGCCACGCATGGCGAGGGTGATGCCCCAGCCGGTGACGCCAAGCCACAGGACGGCCAGCAGGCCGAAGCCGAGCGCGGCCACCGGACCTGCCTGGGTGTTGACCGCCAGCCATAGTCCGCCGGCGCCCGAAATGAGAATGGCCAGGCCATAAATGCGGCCCAGCGCGCGATGCGCGTGCGGCCGCCGATCCCGCAGGCCCTGCCAGAGCTGGAAAGGCACCAGCGCCAATGCCAGTGGCGCGAACAGAACATGCGCGAAGAAAGCGATGGGCCGCAATTGCGCATGATAGGCCACAAACGCCATCGTGGTTTCTACGCCGCCCACCATGAAGCGCCAGGAAAACAGGGCAACACCCAGGCTCAGCACCCATAACAGCGTGTTGCGCAAAATCGTCATCGCCATCGGAATGACCCTCCTCCATCAACTTGACAGTGTAAAGATCATCATTGCTTGACACTGTCAAGATCGGTTGGATAATACGTCAATGCCTCAAGAATCGTCCATCGATCGCGTCTCCCACCACCATGGCAACCTGCGCGAAGCCCTGATCGGGGCAGGCCTTGCCCTGCTGGCACGCGACGGCATTGCCGGTCTCAGCCTGCGCAAATGTGCGGCGCTTGCGGGGGTGTCGCATGCCGCGCCGGCGCATCATTTCGATGGTGTCGCCGGGCTGCTCGATGCCATTGCGGCGCGCGGCTTCACCATGTTCGCCGATGCCATGGAAGAAGAGGCAGCGCGTGGTCCCGATGAACCGCGGGCGCGTCTGGAGGCGATTTGCCTGGCCTATTTCGATTTTGCCAAGGCCCATCCGGACCTGTTTGACCTGATGTTTCGCCAGGTCTGGCCTCTCGGTGGTAGATCGGAAGAGCTGGGTGTGGCCGGGGCACGTGCCTATGGCGTGCTGGCCACCGCTTGCGCGCCCTTTGTGCCGGCCGGCACCGAGCCGGGTGTGATCGAGACCCAGGTCTGGTCGCTCATTCACGGCTATGCCGTGCTGGCGTTGGTGGGCAAGCTGGGGCGCAATCGACCGGTTGCGCCGGTCGGCGACGTATTGGCGCTACTGCGTCGCCTGGATTTGCAGGTCTAGTTCGGCAGCCTTCTATGCCGGGCCCGCGCCGCCACTTCGATCGCCGCTGTCGTCAGCCGGTCGAGCGTCAGGGCATCGCGCAGCATCTCGAGAAAACGCAGCTCTTCCTGTTCCAGATGCAGGTCGACCGCCGTCACCTCGACTGCCACGGCATAGGCCGTGTCCTGCAGCTTTTCGGGCAGAGCAGCGACCGCATCTTCAATGACCCGGTCCAGTCCATTGGGGCCGTTGAGCTTGTCGGCACAGGCATTGGCGACCTCTTCGAGCCGCTCCCTGTCGAAGCCCTCGAAAACCGGCAAGCGATCGATCAGTGCCGTGATGCGGGTCAATTCCCGTTCTGTCATGGCGCTGTCCGATGAAGCGGCCAGGATCATGAGATGAATGAGGGCGTCTTGAGCGGTGTTCATGGTCGTCGGTTCCGTGCGGTTCGGCTTCAAGAACTAGGCGCTCCGCGCACCGCGTGCAACCACCTGCGACATTGACGTCCGGCCGGTTCCGGTGCATTGACCGGGCTTCGTCTCTTCCAGAAAAACCTGAAAGGCTGCCACCCCGTGTCGCCCGCCACCTTGCCCGCCCTTGACCCAGATTTCTTTGCGCCCGCCCAGAACGCGCGCGCCTGGCCATTCGAGGAAGCGCGCAAGCTGGTCAAACGGCTGGAAAAGTCGGGCAAGGGCGAAGCCCTGTTCGAGACCGGCTATGGTCCCTCGGGCCTGCCGCATATCGGCACCTTTGGCGAGGTGGCGCGCACAACCATGGTGCGCACGGCCTTTCGCCTGTTGACGCGTGACGAGATTCCGACCCGGCTGATCTGCTTCTCCGACGATCTCGACGGCATGCGCAAGATTCCCGATACCGTCCCCTCCAAGGAGGCGATGGAGCCGCATCTGCAGAAGCCGCTGACCGCGGTGCCCGATCCCTGGACCAATCAGTACGAAAGCTTCGGCCACCACAACAACGCCATGCTGCGGCGGTTCCTGGACACCTTCGGCTTCGACTACGAGTTTGCCAGCGCGACGGACTATTACAAGTCTGGCAAGTTCGACGAGGTGCTCCGTCGTGCCGCCGAACGCTATGACGACATCATGGCCGTGATGCTGCCGACCCTTGGCGCCGAACGCCAGGCGACCTATTCGCCTTTCCTGCCGATCTCGCCGATCAGCGGGCGGGTGCTCTATGTGCCCATGAAGCAGGTCAATGCCAAGGACGGCACCGTGACCTTCGAGGACGAGGATGGCCGCGACACCACCGTGCCGGTCACCGGTGGCCATGTAAAGTTGCAGTGGAAGCCCGATTTCGGCATGCGCTGGGCCGCGCTCGGCGTCGATTTCGAGATGTTCGGCAAGGACCACCAGACCAATCAGGTGCTCTACGACAAGATCTGTTCCATCCTCGGCGGCACCCCGCCCGAGCATTATGTCTATGAGCTGTTCCTGGATGCCGAAGGCCAGAAGATCTCCAAGTCCAAGGGCAATGGCCTGACCATTGACGAGTGGCTGACCTATGCGCCGACCGAAAGCCTGGGACTCTACATGTTCCAGAAGCCGCGCGTCGCCAAGCGCCTGCATTTCGACGTCATTCCGCGCGCGGTGGACGAGTATTTCGCTCATGTTGCTGCCTATGAACGGCAGGAGGCACCCGCACGGCTCGAAAATCCGGCCTTCCATGTCCATTATGGCGACGTGCCCAAGGTCGACATGCCGGTCACCTTCGCCCTGCTGCTCAACCTGGCAACGGCCTCGAACCCGGAAACCCCCGAAGTCATGTGGGGCTATATCTCGGCCTATGCGCCGGGCGTGTCGGCCAAGACTCATCCGCATCTCGATGCGCTGGTCGGCTATGCCATGCGCTACTTCCGCGACTTCGTGCAGAAGAGCTATCGCGCGCCGGACGAGGTGGAGCGGGCCGCGCTCGAGGCGCTTTCCGCCGCCTTTGCCGAATTGCCGACAGACGCCAGCAATGAGACCATCCAGAACGCAGCGTTGGACGTGGCGCGCAATATCGAGCGCTATCAGGACCACTCCAAGAAGAGCCCGACGGGCGGTCCCGGCGTCTCCGGCGACTTCTTCCAGATGCTCTATCAGGTGCTGATCGGGCAGGAACGCGGCCCGCGTTTCGGTTCGTTCGCCGCGCTCTATGGCGTGGACAATACGCGACGGCTCATCGGGGACGCGCTGGCCGGCAAGCTCGCCGCGGCCTGACATGATTGAGGCGGGAGACTAGTCTCCCGCCTCTTGTCTTTCGAAGGCGAGCAGATCGCCGGGCTGGCAGTCCAGATAGCGACAGATCGCCTCCAGTGTTTCAAAGCGGATGCCTTTGACCTTGCCTTGCTTGAGCAGGCTGAGATTGGCTTCGGTTATGCCGATGGAGTGTGCCAAATCCTTGGATTTGACGCCGCGCTGGGCCAGAACGACGGCCAGATTGACTTTGATCGGCATGGTTTAAACAAACTGGCTGTTTTCGTCGGCCAGGGCGGCGGCGCGGCGCATTGTCCAAGTGGCCGCCAGGAAGGTTGCCGCGAACAGGACGAACAGCGCCGTGTCGCTGCCCAATTGCAGCACCAATGAGCGCTCGCCTGCCGGTGCATCCCAGGTGAGGTAGAGGCTGAGCAAAGCCGTTACGACCGGCTTGATCAGGGCGCTGGCACCCACGCCAATGGCAAAATCGCGCAGGCCGGTAATGGCGCGGATCGAGAACACCTCGCCCACCGCGAAGGCCAGGAATGTCTGGCGCACCCTTAAGATGCCCCAGACCAGCAATCCCATCGGGATCAAGCCCAGAATGGCAGCGCCCAGGCGCTTGCCCAGGTCCAGCTGCACTTGGATCGGCAGTCCCGGCACGGCGCTGCCCGATAGACCGCCGGGCTCGACACCCATCCAGAATCCCACCAACCCGATTGGCAGCAGCACGGCGACCACGCCAGCTATGACCGCCAATATGCGGAAAAGCCGCTTCTCGCTTTGGGAGGGCCGCACGGTGTGGTGCGTGGACATGGCTTCCATCATCATCGGTCTCCAGTTTGTGGGGACAGGAATGCCACCAAAATTATCGTTTGACAATAATAAATTTTCGCAGCACGAAATGGCGGTGTTATCCAAATGGAGTTCGATACGATGACACGCAAACGACACATCCTGGTCGCGGCAGCGCTGGGGCTGGCCGTGTTCACCTGGCCGGTTCAGGCCCAACAAAGTTCGGGAAACATCACCATCGCCCAGGTGATGGATGCCATGGACAACGCGCCGCGCCATGAAGACGCCCGGCAGCTTCTCACCGCCTACCTCTCGGGCATTGGGGAAACCACTGGTGTCCTGCTCCGGCAGGCCCGGCATGGTAGCCTGCCACCCTTGGACTGCAATGGATCGATGAGCCTGAGCTGGGACGGCGTTGCCAGCGCCCTCAAGGCCAGTGCACCCGATGTCAGCCAGTGGCAGACGACACCGGCAACACCAATCATCGTCGCCGACATGCTGGCACGGGCAGGGTGCGACTAGCGATCTTCGCTCAGTTGCTCAGGCTCTTCCTGAAAAACGCCACGCGCTGGGTCTCCGCAAAGCCCAGCGCGTGGTGCATGCCGTGGCTATCGATATTGTCCAGTGCTGCATCGGAAGCCAGTTCGGTGAGGCCCTTGCTGCGCGCCCAGGCTTCGATTGCGGCGATCAGGGCCCGCGCCACCCCCTGGCCGCGCGCTGCGGGGGTTACGTAAATGCCTTCGAGGAAGGCCACCGGCGAGCTGTCGCAGCCATTGACATAATCGTGCCGCAGGCTGGCCTCGGCAAAACCCAGCGCGACCCCGTCAGCGTGCCGGGCAATCAGGTTCAACGTGTCGCCGGGATCAGCCAGCAATCTGGCAATGTCTTCGGAATGGGTGCCATGATCCCCGCCACTGGGCCACAGGGCCTCACGCATTCCAGCCCAATCGCCAGCGTCGGCGGCGGTGGCCGGCGCGACCCTCATTGGCTCGCCCAGATGATCCGGGCCATCCATTCGATATCGGCGATGTCGAAGATGCGCGGTTCATAGGACGGATTGACCGAATGCAGTTCGATCTGCCGGGCGGACTGGCGGTGCAGAATCTTGGCCATGACTTCCCCGTCCGTGGTCTTGACCACCACCCGGTCGCCGCGCCGCACCTGCTCGGTGGGGGAAACCACGATCCGATCGCCCTCACGATAGAGCGGCTCCATGCTGTCGCCTGAAATTTCGAGGGCATAGATGCCGCTCTCATCGGGCGTGGGCAGCGCCACCTCGTCCCAACCATGCCCGACCGGATGGCCCGCACTGTCGAAGAAGCCGCCATGACCGGCCTGGGCCAGGCCCAGCAGCGGAATATTGCGCAAATCCGGTTCAGCAAAGCCGCTCGGCATCGCCATATAGGCGCCGGTTCCGGAGAGAAAGCTGTCAAAGCTTTCGCCCGTGGCCTCGAGAATCTTGGAAATGCTCTCGGTCGAGGGCCAGCGCTCGCGCCCATCCTTGCTGACGCGCTTGGAGACGTTGAACGCCGTGGCGTCCAGCCCGGCCAGCTTGGCCAGCGCCGAAACCGACACACCCTGCCGGCGCGCCAGCGCATCAATGCCGTCCCAGATGGCGCGATGTGAGAGCATGACGAGGAAATCAATCTTATTGCGGAAAACAATCCTATACTAGGGTGGCGCATACGCCTTGTAAAGAGGGCGCAACCGCATTACCCCGGCGTGCAGACTGCGCTGCCCTGAGGTTCCCCATGTCGCCAATGCCTGACCTGATCTACAAGATCGCCACCAGCGCCAGCTTCGCCCCGGCGCGGCTCTCGGGCCAGTATCAGGGCATGCCGATCGATGCCGCGGATGGCTACATGCATTTCTCGACCGCCGCGCAACTTGCGGAGACCCTGCGCCTGCACTTCAAGGGGCAATCGGACCTGGTGCTGCTTGCCGTGCGCACCGCCGATCTGGGCGAGGGGCTGGTGTGGGAGCCGTCACGCGGTGGCCAGCTTTTCCCCCATCTCTATGATGGCGCCTTGCCCCTGGAGGCCATTGCCTGGGAAGAGCCGATCAGCGTGGATGGCGAAGGCAATTGCACGCTGCCGGAGGCCGTCCAATGATCTTTTCTGCCCTGTCGCCGCTGCTGCGCAATGCCGGGCTGGCCAGCCTCACGCGCGACGCACTGCTGCGCATGGACCCTGAAACCGCGCACGGCGCCACCATCACCGCCCTGCGCATGGGCCTGGCCCCGCAGCAGGAGCATGCCGACCCGCCCGAACTTGCCACCTCCCTGTGCGGGCTCGACCTCAAGAACCCGGTCGGCATGGCGGCCGGTTTTGACAAGAATGCCGAAGTGCCGCGCCCGCTGGCGCTGATGGGTTTTGGCATGGTCGAAATCGGCACCGTGACGCCACGCCCGCAAACGGGCAATCCCAAGCCGCGCCTGTTCCGTGTGACCGAAGCCGAGGGCGTCATCAACCGCATGGGCTTCAACAATGAAGGCCATGAGGCAGCCTTTGCCCGGCTCAAGGGTCTGCGAGTTCCCGCAGCGCTCGGCGTCAATATCGGCGCCAACAAGGACAGCGAGGATTTTGTCGCCGACTATGTTCTTGGCGTTCAGCGCTTTGCTGATCTGGCGGATTACCTGACGGTCAACATCTCCTCGCCCAATACGCCGGGACTGCGCAACCTTCAGGCCGATGAAGCCCTGCGCCGGCTGCTGGGCGAGGTGCTGGCGGCCCGCGCCAAGGCAAAGACCCGGGTTCCCGTTCTCCTCAAGATCGCGCCGGACCTTGATGAAGCGGGCATGGACGCCATTGCCCGGGTCATCCTCGACACTGATCTCGACGGCCTGATCGTCTCCAACACCACCATTTCCCGCGACCCCGTTGCCGGCTTGGAAAATGCGGACGAAACCGGCGGGCTTTCCGGCAAGCCGCTTTTTGCGCTGTCCACGCAGCGTCTGGCGCAAATGCGCCAGCGCGTCGGTGCACTGCCTCTTGTCGGGGTTGGGGGCATCCACTCGCCGCAATCGGCCTTGGCCAAGATAGAGGCGGGTGCCAATGCCATCCAGCTCTATTCAGCGCTGGTCTTTGGCGGCCTTGACCTGCTCGATCGCATCAAGCGCGGACTTGTCGCCGGCGTGCGCGCGGCCGGAAAGAAGAACATTTCCGAACTGGTGGGCACGAAGACCGACGAGTGGAGCTTAGGCCGGGCTGAATAGCCTGGCCCTGACGCGCTCCAGCGCCCACCAATAGATCGCGCCACGCGCCAGAAACCAGCTGTGCATGGCGGCCCAGAGCCCCCAATTGCCCCAATCACGCAGCGCCAGCGCCACGCCCACAAACACCACCAGCGACACGATCATGCCATTGCGCATGACCACGTTCTGCGTGGTGCCGATCAATATGCCGTCATAGACGAAGGCAGGCATGAAGCTTAGCGCGCAGAGCGCCGCAACCGGCAGGAAGGTCAGCGCCTGGGTCCGCACTTCGGCATTTGTGGTCATGAAATTGATGACCCAGGGACCGCCCAGATACCAGGCTGTGCCCAGGCCCAGCGCGATCACCAGGCCCCAGGCCATCGACAGCCGGTAGGCCTGGTCATAGGCCTTGGGCCAATTGGCGCCCACCGCCTTGCCGGTCAATTGCTCGGCGGCCTGGGCGATGCCGTCCATGAAGAACCCGACCACCATGAGCAGGTTCAAGAGCACCGCATTGGCTGCCAGCGCCACCTCGCCCATGCGCGAGCCCTGCGCAGCAAACCAGCCATAGGCCCCCATCAGGGCCATGGAGCGGATCATGAGATCGCGGCTCAATCCGAACATGCGCCGGATGGCGACGCCATCCCGCAACTCCCCGGGCGCAACACGGGAAACCAGCGCTGCTATGCCTCCATAATGCCGGACAAGGATGACGAGACCCAATAGCGCCGCCGCGACCTGCCCTAGTACCGTCCCGGCCGCCGCACCGGCCACGCCCCAGCCCAGCCAATAAACGAAGCCGATGCTGCACACGATGTTGATGCCATGCAGCAGGAGTTGCAGCACCATGCCGGTGCGGGCCGCCGCCCGGCCATAGAACCAGCCCAGCAGGGCGTAGTTGACCAGCGAGAAGGGCGCCGACCAGATGCGCACGAAGTAGTAATCGGCCAGCGCTTCGGCGACACCCGGATCGGGGGCCAGCAGGCCGTTGGCGAGCCACAGGATCGGCGCGGCGAGGATCAATAGGCCGATGCCGATGCCCACACCCAGGATCAGCGCGCGCGCAACATGCAGCAGGCCATCGCGCGGGTCGCGCGCACCCACCGCCTGAGCGACCAGCCCCGCCGTTCCGATGCGCAGAAAATAGGCCATCGAAAAGACGAAATCGAACACCAGCGCACCCAGCACCAGCCCGCCCAGTAGCGCCGCATCGCCCAGCCGGCCGACCACGGCGATATCCACCAATCCTACCACCGGCTCGGTGATGAAGGCCACTGAAGCGGGCAGGGCGATGGACCAGACGTCCCGGCTGCGGACGTCGAAGGGGTGCTGGGGACGGGAGGTCATGGGCGGAAACTCGTGAAGACGCCCACTTCATATCACCGCGCCCGGGCAAGAAAACCCCCGGCTTCCATCCGTCTCAAATGGGGGAAAGCAAGAGACGGTGTGCGTTCTTGCCCGCTACCGGGCCACATCCAGTTCGAACACCACGTCGGCCCGCTCGCGGGACTGTTCGACAAGGTCGTAATTGGGCAGGTCATTGCGCTCGATGTGGGCGCGGTTGCGCTCTTCGGTGAACAGGCCCTCCTCGCCATGGCGCTTCATGAGCCGTTTGCGCACCAGTTCGCGCGGCACATGGATGAAGACGGCATAGTCGAGCAGGGGCCGCACACCGGCCCAGGGGCCTTCGGTGAGCAACAGGTAATTTCCCTCCACCACCAGCACCTTCACATCGGGCTGCACCGTGAAGGCGTTCTCGACGGTATCTTCGATCTTGCGGCTATAGCCGGGACCACTCACGGCTTCGCCGGTGTGCTTGAGATGATGCAGGAAGCTGACGAATTCGGCGCCCTCGAAGGTGTGAGGGGCACCCTTGCGGTCGGTCTCGCCCATGGCTTCGAGCTTGGCATGCTTCATGTGGAAGCCATCCATGGGCACCAGCGCCGTGCTGCCGGGCTTGACCGCATTGAGCATGGTGACCAGTTCTGAGGCGAGGGTCGACTTGCCCGTGCCGGGGCCACCGGCCAGCCCGATGGCGATGCGCTGGCCATGCGCGGCGCTTTCCATCTCCAGGATATGCGGCACGAGCCGCGCCATCACGTTTTCAGGGCTCAGATGAATGATCTGGGGCATTGGCGCCTCCCGCCTTGGTATGGTCGGGGACGATCATATAGGCTTGGCAGCGATTTGCAGCAGGTGATCCTTGGCTCCGCACCTTCCTCCCATCATTGCCGACTGGTTCGCCTCTCGCGGCTGGGCACCGCGCAGCCATCAGCTCGACGTCCTCGCCTCGCACCAGGCCGAGGCAAGCCAGTTGCTGATTGCGCCCACCGGGGCCGGCAAGACGCTGGCCGGTTTCCTGCCGACCCTCGCCGATCTGGTGGATGGCGATTTCGACGGCCTGCACACGCTCTACATTTCCCCGCTCAAGGCGCTGGCAGTCGATGTGCAGCGCAATCTCTCCAATCCGATCGCCGAGATGGACCTGCCCGTCCGCGTCGAAACCCGCACCGGCGACACCTCTGCGGCCAAGCGCGCGCGGCAGCGGGTCAAGCCGCCCCAGGTCCTGCTCACCACCCCCGAGCAACTGGCTCTGTTGCTATCGCACCCGCATGCCGAGCTGATGTTTGGGACCCTCAGGCGTGTCGTGCTCGACGAATTGCATGCCCTGGTCACCTCCAAGCGCGGGGACCTGCTGGCGCTGGGCCTGGCCCGGCTGGCGAAACTGGCGCCCGACATGCGCATCACCGCGCTCTCGGCCACGGTGGCGCGACCGGACCTCTTGCGCGATTGGATCGCTCAGCTCCGCCCGGAAAGGCGAACCGATCTGCTGCGCATGGTGGGCGGCGCACCACCTCAACTGCAGATCCTCGAAACCGAGGAGCGCCTGCCATGGGCCGGCCACTCGGCGGTTTATGCGCATCGCGAACTCTATGATGTGATCAAGCAGCACAAGACGACGCTGCTGTTCGTCAACACCCGCTCGCAGGCCGAAATGCTGTTCCAGGGGCTCTGGGACATCAATGAGGACATGCTGCCCATTGCCCTGCACCATGGCTCGCTTTCGGTCGAACAGCGCCGCAAGGTCGAGGCAGCCATGGCCTCGGGCAAATTGAAGGCGGTTGTCTGTACCTCCACGCTCGATCTCGGCATCGACTGGGGCGATGTCGATCTTGTCGTTCAGGTGGGCGCCCCCAAGGGCTCCTCGCGCATGCTGCAGCGCATCGGCCGCGCCAATCACCGGCTCGACGATCCGTCCGAGGCGCTGCTGGTGCCGTCCAACCGTTTCGAAGTGCTCGAATGCGAGGCCGCCGTAGAAGCCGTCGCCGAAGGGCACCAGGACAGCGAGGACCCCATGCCGGGCGGCTATGACGTGCTGGCCCAGCACGTTCTGGGCATGGCCTGCGCCGAGCCTTTCCTGGCCGAAGACCTTTACGCAGAAGTGACCCGGGCCTGGCCCTATCGCGAGCTCAGCCGCGAGAAGTTCGACAAGGTCCTCGATTTCGTCGCCACGGGTGGCTACGCGCTGCGTGCCTATGAACGCTATGCCCGCCTCCGGCAAAATCCAGATGGAAAATGGCGCCTGTCGCATCCCCAGGTGGCCCAGCAATACCGGCTCAATATCGGCACCATCATCGAGGAGCCCATGGTGCGGGTGCGCCTGGTGCGGGCGCGGGGGTTGAAGCAGGGCCGCACCACGGGACCGATTGGGGCGGGTGGCCGCGTGCTGGGGGAGATGGAAGAATATTTCTTCGGCACGCTCTCATTGGGCGATACCTTCATGTTCGGCGGCGAGATCGTTGCCTTCGAGGGCATGAAGGACAATGAGGCTTTCGTCTCCCGCGCCTATTCGAAGGACCCCAAGATTCCCTCCTATATGGGCGGCAAGTTTCCGCTCTCGACTTATCTCGCCGAGCGCGTCCGCCGCATCATGGACAGCCCGGAGGAATGGTCCAAATTGCCCGACCAGGTCGGTGACTGGCTGCGCCTGCAGCGCGATCTGTCCGTCATGCCGCGGCGTGACAGCCTGCTCGTCGAAACCTTCCCGCGTGGCACGCAGAATTTTCTGGTGTGCTATCCCTTTGAGGGGCGGCTGGCGCACCAGACCCTGGGCATGCTGCTGACCCGAAGGCTCGAACGCATGCGGGCCCGGCCCCTGGGCTTCGTTGCGAGCGAATATGCGCTGGCCGTCTGGGGTCTGGGCGATCTGTCCGCGCTGATCCGCACCAACAGGCTTTCCCTCGACGAACTCTTTTCCGAGGACATGCTGGGCGACGACCTGGAAGCCTGGCTCGACGAAAGCGCGCTGATGAAGCGCACCTTCCGCAACTGCGCCATCATCGCGGGGCTGATCGAGCGCCGTCATCCCGGCAAGGAAAAGACCGGGCGGCAGATCACCATGAGTTCGGACATCATCTATGACGTGCTCTACCAGCATGAGCCCGACCACATCCTGATCGAAGCCACCCGCCGCGACGCCGCAAGGGGCCTGCTCGATATTGAGCGGCTTGGACAGATGCTGGCCCGCATCCGCCACCACATCGTGCACAAGCCCCTGCACCAGATTTCGCCTCTCGCCGTGCCGGTCATGCTCGATATCGGCAAGGAACCGATTTTCGGGGAAGCGCGGGAATCAGCTATGGCTGATGCCGCAGATGAATTGATCCGCGAGGCAATGGGTCGTCGCTGACGGCGCGATCTCAGGGCCTTCCAGTCCGGACCAGAACGACGATATGAACAACGCAGCCCTTGCCGCTCCAATACCGGACCCATCCGTGCTGCGTTTTGCTGGACACAATTTCGAGCCCTTGTCTTCCGGCGCCCTTTTCTGGCGTGCGCGACAGACGCTGCTGGTTGCGGACCTGCATCTGGAAAAGATGGCGAGCTTTGCCCGGCGCGGCCAGATGCTGCCGCCCTATGATACTGGCATGACGCTGAACCGGCTTGAGACCGATATCCGCCGCACGGGCGCCACCCGCCTGCTGTCGCTGGGCGACAGTTTCCACCGGGCGGATTCGGCCAATCTGCTCACCCCGGCCGACCGCATGCGGCTTGACGCCATTACCGAGGCTGTTGAATGCATCTGGCTTTCGGGCAATCACGATCCGGCGCCGCACGCCATCGGCGGCACCTGCCTGCCCGAGCTGGAAGTGGATGGCTTGTTTCTCACCCATGAGCCGCGCAAGGGACGCACTGGCCTCGTTGCTGGCCATCTGCATCCTGCGGCGCGCATTGCCATGGATGGGCGGACCGCGCGAAAACCCTGTTTCGTGCATGACAATCGCCTGATGATCCTGCCGGCCTACGGCGCCTCGACAGGAGCCCTGAACATCCTCTCGCCTGCGTTCATGGGCCTGTTCCACTGGCCGGCGCTGGAGGTCGTGATGTTGGGCCGGGACCGCACCTATCCCGTGCCGGTCAGGCGGCTGGTGGGTGGCTAACGCCGGAACAGCACCCCGCCCAGCCAGCCGGTGAACAGCGCCAGCACCACGCAGGCGAGCCCATAGAGCAGCGGATATTGCGTGGCTGACAGCGCCAGGAACCGCTCGAAATCGATCTTGCGCACGGCAAAGCCATCGGACTTCCGGGCGATGATTTCGCCATTCTTGAACACATAGGTCTGGGCAATATAGGGGCCCGGCGGGGCATTGCTCGGCAGCGTCAACTGCGCTTGGTAAAAGCCCTCGGAGAGAAACTGCACGCCGTTTTCCTGGACGCCGAACAGGCCCTGCTCGCCCATCAGGCGGATCAGTTCGTGCCCGAAGGTCAGGGTCTGCCACCAGCCCGCGGGGTTGGGCGAAATGGCGTGGGACTCGGGGAGAATGTAGTTGGTGGTCAGCGTGTTGACATCAGTGATGTCGCGCAGCCTAGCGCTGGACAGCACGTGGAAATAGCTCGGAAAGCCTTTGAACTCCACCTGTTCGGTGTTGAGCCAGATGCCGAAATTATTGGTCTTTTTGCGCGCTATGCGATCCTGCGTCGGCCCAAGGATGACAACGACCACATGAAATGGACCCTCGACAAACCGTTGCTCGGCGCCGGCATCCGGGGCCACCGTGCCGTAAAAAGTCAGTCGCTCGCCATCAAAGCTGGATGTGATCTGCACCGTTTCGGTGGACAGGCCCGATACCAGCCGCTCCGCCGCGGCCGGCAGGACCAGGCACAGACTTGCCAGCAGAATGAGGACCAGACGGATCATGGCGCCACGCTCGTCACGGCCATGGAGAAGATATCATCCGGGGTCAGCACCAGCGACAATCCGAACCGGATGGCGACGGCCAGCACCAGCAGCGCCAGCAGGCCGCGCAACTGCTCGCCGCGCAAATGCATGCCCGCTGCAGCGCCAAATTGCGCGCCAGCCACGCCTCCGACCATCAGGCAGAACGCCAGGAGAATATCGACGCTCTGGCTCTGCACGGCATGCAACACGGTCGTCGCGGCCATCATTGCCACCACCTGCGCCAGGGACGTGCCGATGACCACCGAGCCCGGCACCCGCAGCAGATAGACCAGCGCGGGCACCATGATGAACCCGCCGCCAATGCCCAGCAACGATCCGACAAAGCCGATGAAAAGCCCGATCAGCAGCACCGGCAGCACGCTGATATAGAGCCGGCTTTTCTTGAAGCGCACGCGCCAGGGGAGACCGTGGATCCAGCTGTGTTGGTTGGCCTGCCGCTCCCGCACCACCACGCCCTGGCGCCGCTTGAGCAGCGCGCGCACGGATTCCTGCAGCATCAGAATGCCGACAAAGCCCAGCAGCACCAGGAATCCCAGCGAAATGATCAGGTCGAGCTGCCCTGCCTGGCGCAACAGGTCAAAGGCGGCGACACCGCCAAAGGCTCCCATGATGCCCGAGAGCACCAGATACATGGCCAGATGCAGGTCGACACCGCCGCGTCGGTAGTGGCTGAGCGCGCCCGAGGTCGAGGCCGCTACCACCTGCCCGGTCACCGACGCCACCGCCACAGCGGTGGGCACACCCGAAAAGATCAGCAGCGGGGTCAGCAGGAAGCCGCCCCCCACGCCGAACAGGCCGGACAAAAATCCAACCGCCCCTCCGATCCCCACGAGAAAGAAGAGGTTCACGGAAAGCTCAGCGATCGGCAGATAGATCTGCAAGACCAGGGTCCCGTAATAGGTGTTACGGGCCATCCTACAGGACGGTCCGTCAACAAGTGGTAAGGCCCGGACGCATCGGGCAAAAAACAATAATGGCCCGGGCTTACGTCCGGGCCATGACGCTGTCAAATAAAGACGCCGTTTTAGACCGGCTGACTGCCCAGAACCGCAAGCAGGCGCGGATTTATGGCGCCGCTCTCGCTCATGCCGGTTGCCCGCTCGAAGGCGCGGATGGCATCGCGTGTCTTGGGGCCCATCACGCCGTCGGCAGTGCCGACTTCGAAGCCCAGCTTGCTCAGGGCCTGTTGGACCTTGGCAACCACCTCGGCACTGCCGATGGGCTCGCCGGGGTCGAAGGCATCGCTCCAGGTGCCGATCGGCGCAAAATTGGCGGCCAGGTCAACTGGCTCCATGGTCCAGGCGTTCACCTCGGCACCAATCCTGCTCACAGCTTCCGCCGAGAGCGACTTGGCAATGTCTTCGCGGGCCTTGGCCGCATCCCGGTCGCCGCTGATGGCGGCCAGTGAGAACCATTTGTAGGACTGCTCGAAATCCTGTTCGACCCCAAGGCCGCGCGCATAGAGCATGCCCAGATTGAACTGGCTGTCGGTCATCCCGCGATTGGCGGCCTGATCGAACCATTCCGCTGCCAGCTCGAACTGCTGGTCGCCAAGCGCACCGCCGGCATAGAGCGCCGCCAGATTATGCATCGCCATGCGATTGCCCGCTTCGGCGCTGCGCTGGTACCACAGGCGCGCCTGCTCCAGGTCCTTTTCCACGCCATTGCCCATCTCATAGAGATTGCCCAGGCGATACTGGGCGGGCACGAAGCCCTGTGCCGCCGAACGTTCATACCAGAGCGCGGAGGCTTCCAGGTCCTTCTCCACGGCGCGGCCTTCGCCAAGGATTGCCGCGACTTCGAACTGTGCCTTGGCATTGCCGTTGGCCGCCGCCTGGCGCAGTTCGAGCGGCCCAATGGCCTCCGGTGGCAGATCGAACATTTCAGCAGCGGCCTCGGTGACCTCTGCTGCCGGCCCGATCGAGCCGGTGACGTCCGGTGCGTCCGCTTCCGGACTGGTCGTGGCCAGTGCGATACGTCCGCCGCCCGCCATCAGCGTGGGCGGCATCGGCGTTGCCGGCGCAATCTTGTTGTCCCGCGAAAAGCTCATGGGCTCGCCCGGATTGATCGAGCCGGTCGCGGTGGTATCCACCAGATCGATCACCCGCGGCGGGACAATGCTCGAAACATCGTCCGAACCATCCGGCGCGGCCGCATCCGATGCGTCCGGCGCCGAGACTGTCGCTGCCGGGGCGGGCGCAGCCGGGCCCATCCGCTGCAATACGAGATTGAGCGTCAGCAGGGACACGGCGGTCAGCGTGGCGGCCAGCAACAAGGGGCGGCGGTAACGGGTAAGGAAGCCGGGCTGCTTGTCGGCTTTCGCTTCGGGCAGGGCCGGTGCGCCGGTCTCTTCGGCCACGGCCTTCTTTCCGCGCTTCGGCCTTTGCGGTGCTGCCGGTTTTGCCGGCTCGGCAGCGACCGGTTGTGCGGCGGCTTCTGGCTTGGGTGCAGTCGTCTCGCTGCTATCGCCGTCCCGGCGCGAGCGCACCCGTGCCAGGGCCCGCCCGATAATGGAATTGCTCGTGCTGCCCGTTGGCGCCTCTTCCTGCTTGGCCCGCTGGGCCCTGCGCGCTGCCGCGACAAAGGTGCTGGTGTTCGATGCCGTCGGGCGCGGTTCCTCAGGCTTGGTCTCCCTGGGCCGCACACTGGGTGCAAAGGGGTCTGCATCGAGTTCGGCAAAGCTCGAACGCGGCCGGGGTGGCCGTTCGGCAAGGCTGGGGTCAAAGGCCGGTGGCGCGGCCGGTGCTTTCGGGGCCGCGGCCGATGCTTTCGGAGCGGCGGGCGCCGCCATTGGCGCTGACGCCCGGCTGGCCTCCTGGCTCAGCGCCGCGCGCACCGGCGACTTGTCGCCAAAGCCCTTGTCGACCAGTGGTTTTTCGTCCGCCGGGTTCTCCGGCATGGCGTCCCGCCGATCACTCGTCAGGCTCGCCAGAATGCTGTCCAACCTGTCGTTTTCCGGTTCGGAAGCCTCCAGGATTTCGTCGAACTGACTGCGCGCGGCAAGGGGTTGCGCCGCAGCCGGTTGCGCCGCTGGTGCTTGTGGCGCGGGCGGCGCCTTGGCACGGGGCTGTTCCGCGGGGGCCGCAACCGTCACTTCTGCCTTGTTGCTCAGCACGGCCTCAAGTCGGGCCAGCCGCTCGGCGGTCTCCTTGCCGGCCGTATTGAGCAGGGCGGCCATGCGCTTTTCCAGCGCGTCCATATCGTCGGACTTCGCCGCCGGCGCCTTGTTCATGGCCTCGGTGGCACGGGTCGCAACGAGGTCCGCCAATTGTTCGTAGTCGGGCGTCTTGCCGGCCGATTTGATCAGCCCGGCAAGGCGGTCCTCGATGCTTTTCAGGCTCTCCGGCCCGAACATGGCGACCGGTGCCGGCGCCTTGCGGCTCACCGCCTCGCTCGTGCGTTCCGCCACCATGTTGGCCAGCGATTCGAAGTCCGGGCGCTCCCCGGCGTCCTGCTGGCGTGCCAGCGCGTCGAGCTGTGCGCCTGCCTCGTCCATGCGGCTCATCAGCAGCTTGAGCTGGTCCTCCACCGCCTGGGTGTTGACCGGAACGATCCGGTCACTGAGGATTTCCAGCCTGTTTTCGATCTGGCTGAAACGAGGCTCAATGCCGTCCAGAACGGCCTGGCGCAGGGCGGTCATGTCGGCCCGCAGGGCATCGACCTGCTCATTTCGGGCATCGATACCGTCCAGCCGTGCCACCAGGGCATCGAGCCGTCCAGCCAGGGCATCGGGGGCGTCGCCCTTATTCTGCATCGCCTGGGTAAAGGCCGCCATCTCGCTGGTCAGCCGTTCGAAATCTGCCGAAGATAGCGACACTGTCTGTTCGATGGCGTCGATCCGGTCATAGACATTGCGCACGCCATCTTCGATGGAGCGCATGGCCGGCGCTAGCACCTCGGCAGGATCGGACTGTGCATTGCGGCGCTGGTCGCGCGCAATTTCCCGCTCCATCTGCTGGGCCTGCAATTCGGCCAGCTTGCCCACGGTTGTGGACACATCGTCCAGCCGCGCATTGAGAATGGAAAGGTCGTTGCGCGGACCTTCCTCGATCATGGCGCCAAGGGCTGCGATCTGTGCCTCGAGCCGCTTGACCTGACCCGTTTCGCCCACCGCGCCTGCCAGCAATTCCACCACCTGGGTCAATTGCTCGACCTGGCCGGCGACTTCGCGCACATGGCCGGCACTTGAACGCTGGGTCTTGAGCTCACCCTCCAGCCGCTCCAGCCTTTGGCTCATGCCGCCCACCAGGGCGCCCAGCTCGCGCAATTCCGGCAGGTCACTGGCGCGCCGCATCGGCATGGGCGTGGGGGCAGCCCCCTGGCGGCTGCGGATTTCGGCAATGGCAGCAGTCAGCTCGTCCGGCATGCCGGGTTCGTCCTGCACCATGTCCCGATCGGAGAACCGGTCAACCGCCCGCTTGACCGTGCGCAGGGCCTCGCGGTGGCGCGAATTGGTCTCCGATCCGACCACCTGGTTGCGCAGGTTGCGCACGCGCTGCGCCAGGGCGCTGGCCGGCGGCGCGGCCTGGGCTTCCTCAGACTGGCCATAATGGCTCTCGACCTTGTCGAGCAGGGCCACCAGTTCACCACGCAAAGCCTGCCATTCACCCGTATTGGGATCGCGTGCCGGGTCGGCATAGTCCGGAAGAGTGTGGGCGCGCGGCATATCAGGTCCTTCGTCACAATAGACGGACCCCTCGCGATTCAGCACGAAGGTATAACCCTCACTCTTGAGAAAACATGGTAAAGAACCCGTTAAGCATTGTCGCAATATGCAAGGGCAGATGCCGGGAATCCGTGCGATTCAGGTAGGGTTTACAGCTCCAGGGACAGGTTCATATCCATGACGCGCCGCCGTATCATCATCGTTGACGATCATCCCCTGTTCCGGGCGGCCCTGCGTCAGACCCTGGCCGGCGGCGATGCCACGGTGAGTGTGGAAGAAGCCGGCGATCTCACCAGCCTGAGCACGGCACTCGATGCCGATCGCGATTGCGACCTGGTCCTGCTTGATCTCAACATGCCCGGCGTGCGGGGCTTTTCCGGCCTGCTTCTGCTCCGGGCGCAATATCCCGATATTCCGGTGATGATCATTTCGGCCGTCGAGGATGCAACGGTTGTGCGCCGGGCCTTCGAACTGGGGGCTGCCGGCTATCTGCACAAATCCGAAGGCCCCACTGAAATCCGCCGGGCCATCGAGACCGTGCTGTCAGGGGAGGTGTTCGTGCCCTCCGGCACCACTCTGGGCGGTGAAGATGAACAGACCGCGCTGATGAAGCGACTGGCCACGCTCACCCCGCAGCAGGTGCGCGTGCTGATGATGCTCAGCGACGGGCTGATGAACAAGCAGATCGCCTATGAGCTTTCCATTTCCGAAGCCACCGTCAAGGCGCATGTCTCTGCAATCCTGCAAAAGCTCGACGTCGACAGCCGCACCCAGGCGGTGATCGCCGCCGCGCGGATCGAGGATGGTCAGTTCGAAGCCCTGTTTTCCACCGGCGCAGACAAGGCCTGATCCATGAAGCCCGAAATCTCCATCATCACCATTGGCGTCGACGACCTGGAACGCGCCTTTGCCTTCTACCGGGCCCTGTTCGATATTTCCGACGAGCAGATCGGCGCGGGTGAGGATCATGTCGCCTTCTTCTTTGATGACAAGTTCTCCTTCGTGCTGTTCCCGCGCGAGCAGATCGCCCAGACCGCCGGCAAGCCGGAAAGTCTCGACGGCACGCCCGGCTTTGTTCTGTCCCATCGCGCCGAAAGCCCCGAAGCGGTGGACGACATCCTCGAACGCGTGCTGGTCGCCGGCGGCGCTATCATCACCCCCGGCACGCAGTCCGAATGGGGCTATTCCGCCTATTTCGAGGACAGCGAAGGCAATGTCTGGGAACTGATGGCGACGCCGGTGCAGAACTGAGGGTTTACAGAGGTTGGATGCATTGCGTGATGGATAGGCGCCCTACGGCACGGTGACGCGCGAGATGATTGATATGCAATTGGCAGATCGCGGTGAGATCGAGCTGCCATATGTCCATGACGGCTTCGTTGTTGGCCTACGTCTTGAAGGTCATTTGGCCGGCATCACGATCGAGATAGAGAACGGCAAGCGTGTGGAGTTGCTGATGCACGGCGTCCGAGCCCTTCAGATCGACCATTTTCGACTTGGCAACATTGTTTTTAGCGCCCGCATTTTTCGTAATGTCCGGCCGTCTCGCGCTGATATGGCCAATATTCTCAAAGGTCTTAGACCGCTTGATTCCGGCCAATGGGAGCACGACGTTGGCTATCCCGAGACTATCGCAAGTGAAGTTGAGCAGGGGCGAGCGATCCTGTGCATTATCGAACCCACAATAGGCTGTTCGATGACAGCGCTCTGTGAACGCGTAGAAATGGCGGCTAGGGGGCTAGGGCGCGAGAGGCCGGCTCAGCAGACCGCTTGGAACTAGGAGGCGTGCGATAGCGCGCTCGCTAACCCCTCCCTGGCCTCCAACACTGTGGCTGCGCTAAAACCCGCCGCCGGTCTTGAACCCGCCATGCTTTCGCGAGCCTGACGATCCTGTTCGCGGTCGTGAAAACCCGCCGCCGGACGAACCACCGCCCCAGCCGCCACCAAAGCCGCCGCCGAAACCGCCGCGTGATGGCTTGCTCTTGCTGCTGCCCGAGCCGCCTATGCTGCTGTCGGGCCACTGGAAGCCGCCGCCGCTGGGTGGCCAGGGACTCGAGCTCCTGGAACGCTGCGAACTGCGCGTGCTCTTATAGCCCGCGCCCCATTCGCTGCCCGGCGCCCAGTTCTGGCTCTTGCGCCACTGGTCCCAATAGCTGGCCGCTGAAATGCCGCCGCGCAGGAAGTCGTTAAGGAGGTCTCCCACCAGCCGGTCTTCCTTGAAGCTGGACCCGGGGTCGTCAAAACGCTGCTTCTTGAATTCCCACTGGATGTCTTCGAGTTCCCGACGGCGCGCCGCCAGCGTTTTGAGCCGCTCGCGCTGTTCGCGGCTCTCCTCTTCTTCCTCGCGCAACCGGGCGCGGGCCTCATCGATCTGCGCCACCAGCGTGTCGTCCTGGCCGGTGCGGGTCTGGCGCGCTTCGGCGAGCAGTGTCCGGATATCCTCGCGCCCCAGCGCTGCGGCCAGATCGGCTGCCGCACTCTCAAAGGCAGGATCCTTGCCCTCGGCCAATACGCGCAGCGCTTCTGCTGCAGCGTCCCGCTCGTCTTCGATCCGCGCAATCTCGGTGTCCAGCGCTTCGATGCTCGATTGTCCAACGGCGATGGCCTGGCGCATCGGCTTGCCGCCCGCCGCATCCACGGCCGCAATTTCCATTTGCGCCAGTTCGGCCTCGGCGGCGCTCACATTGGCTTCCTGCCGCTCGGCGTGTTCGCGCAGGCGCAATGGGATCTCATTGAGCATGGCGTAATTGGGCCGCGCCTTGGCAAAGCCAACCAGATTGGCCACCAGCCCATCGAAATAGCGGATCAGATTGCTGGCCTTGTAGCTGGAGGTGCCGAAGCCGGCGTCCCAGAGATACATGAACAGCGGGTCTTCCCGGTAGGGCCGGCCCTTTTCCTCGCGGTCGGCCTCCGCCTGCTCGGTCTTGCGCAGGGATTGCTCGGCGATCCGGTCCAGTTCCTCGGTTTCCGCCCGCTTGGCCGCATAGGCGGGGTCGGCCGCAAGTTTGCTGGCCTGGGCCGTGGTCAGCGCTTTGAGTTGCCCTTGCTGCTCTTCGAGAATGGCAATGGCCGCGGCGCGCTTCTCGGTCAGTTCCGTCCGGCGGGCATCCAGGCCACTGATCGCCTTCTCGGCCTTGCTCACGTCCTTCGAATGCGCCTTGAGCGTGTCGCGCGCCTTGGCTTCGGCTGCCGAGATGCGTCCATCCATCTCCGCCTGCACCGCCGGGTCGAGTCGCAGCCGCGCCAGCTGGCGGAATAGCTCCGCCTCATGCTCGCGGATCTTGCTGGCCCGCTCTGCGGCGCGCGAAACCCGCTTGGAGAGTTCGTCCTCTTCGCGGCGGATGTCACGCATGGCCTCTTCAAGGCTGGCCAGGGCCTGGGGTCCGCGAATGCTCATGCGCCTACCACCTGGTCACCGCGCCGCCCAATACCGGCACGGCATATTCGACGTCGAGGAAACCATCGGACTTGCGGCCCATGATATTGGATTGGATGATCCCGTCATCGCGCTTGTCGGCGGCCACCGCGTCGTAAACGTTCTCCGAGACGCGAACGCCCCAGATATTGACCGCTTCGGTCTCGCCATTCTCCTCATTGAGAATGGGCAGGGTCAGTGCATTGCCATCCGGGTCCAGCGCTTCGACCACGACATAATAGTTCGTCGCTTCGGTATTGACCTCGGGAAAGGTCCAGAAGCCCGATTGCACACCCTCGCGATTGACCACGCGCAGGGTGTATTCGAGCCGCAGCTGGTCGCGCAGGGCTTCCAGCCGCGCTACGGCGTCCTCCGCACCGTCACGATTGCCCTCGGCCGCGAAGGCCTTGCCACGGGCAACCAACGCTTCGGCCTCGGTCACGGCCTGCTGCACTTTTGTCTCTTCATAGATGGTTTGATAAAGCGCATCCATCTCGGCCGGCAGGCCTTCGCTCAGTTCGATCTGAGCCTGTTCGGCCTGTCCGCGCTGATAGGGTTGCCAGATGCCGAAATAGCCAATGCCGGCCACCAGCAATACGCCCAGAATGGCCAATAGCGGCCGGCCCCATTGCTTGCGGCTGACATAGAGCCGCGCCAGCGTGGTGCCCAGGCCCGGGGCAGGGGGGGCGTAGGTAAAGCGGCTCTCGGCCAGCGCCGAAACCCCCTCCTTAAGGATATGGTCGGGCACCTCGATGCCCTGCTGGTGATAAACTTCGCGCAGCTTCTCGATGAGTTGCCGCTCACGCGCCACCCCGTCGAGTTCCCGCGTCACCAGGTTCTGCTGGTGACGGAGCGTGTCGACCACATCCATGGCCAGCATGACCTCGTCCAGAGGCGCTGCGGGTTTTGCCGTCGCGTTACTCATGCAGTGCCTTACTCAATGCAATGCCTTTGCCAGTAACCCGCCCGCCTCAGCTCTTGGTTTCGAGCAAGAGGGCATTGCCCTCGGCCGCCAGCGTCGCGAGGCGCTTCTTGCCGTCCTCCACCGCGTCGCGGATCTCGGCCGAATTCTTGGTCGAGGCCACGCGCATCTCATTGATGATGCTGCGGCTCTTTTCCTGGAAATTGACCACGCTATCGACCAGCTTCTTGACCGCGTCGGCGCGCACCGTCGGGCCATAGCCCGCCTTTATGGCTTCTTCCTGCACCTTGTCGCCAATCTCGGAGAGGGTCTCGAGCGACTTGCTCATCCCTTCCTTCATGGCATTGAGCGTCTCGGTGCTCTCATGCAGGCCGAACATGCCGGTGAACGAGGCGGAAAGGGCCGTCAGCACGGTTTCATTGGTCGAGAAGAACGAGATCGACTGCTGATAGACCCGCTCCTTGGCGTTGGTCGTCTGCATCAGCCGCGCCATCACCACTTCGGAAGTGTTGTAGGAAATGGTCAGATTGTCCGAGAGATCCTTGGCGATCTGGTAGCGCTTTTCTTCGTTCTGCATTTCGCGCAACCGCTCGTCGCGGGCCATTTCCAGCCGCGCCCGGTCGGCTGGCACGTCGCCAGCATAGGCAGCCAGCTCGTCGGCGGCCTTCTGCAGAATATCCTTCTTTTCCCTGAGGCGCGCCTCTGCGGTCTGCAGCACTTCGAGCGCCATGACTTCGGACTGTTTCAGCGCCCCACGGAAATCGCGATAGGCCTCGAGAATGGTGTGCTCGCGGTCGATCTGGTCCTTGGTGTCGGACGTGACTTCGAGATAGGTGTCGCGGATCTTGTTGAAGCGCGTGGCGATGTCGCCGCGGCTGACCTTCATCCACACATTGGAGGCCCGCTCGAACAGGTCGATCTTGTTGTCTTCGAGCTGATCAACCATGCCCTTGGCGTCGTCGCGAATGGAGTCGAAGCCCTTGGTGATGTCCTCGTAGCGCTCGCCGATCTTCATGGCAGCGACCTGTTCGCGCACCACCTCGTTGAAGGCGCTGGCCTGTGAGAGGGTGCGTCCAATCAGGATGACACGGGTTTCGTCCAGCTCGGTGATTTGCGCCAGAAGGCCGGTAATGGGCGCCTCGGCCTGGTTCTCCGGCCAGATGCCCAGATCGCGGATCGCATTGACCGCCTTGTCCAGATACTGCAGCGGCTTTTCGGCCAATACCGATACATTGGCTGCAGCACTCGGTGTGGCTGTGGTCACTTGGTCGGTCATCCCTGGCTCCCTCGAAAACATGGGCCGATCTGGCGAAGCTGCCGGTAGCCCTAGATTGCGTCTGCCGGCCCGCCTGACAATTGCAAGTACAGGTCGCGGCAACTATTTAGTCCATATTGGTGCGAAAAAGCCGCACGTAAAGATTTGGGAACAGCACCATGAGCACAAAGCGCGACAGTTTTGTTTCCGCCCCTGGCGCAAGGGAGCGTTTGGCCTGATGGATTTTGGCGGACGTTATCGCATCGCCGCGAACCGAATGGCCGTCTGGGCGGCCCTGAACAACCCCGAAATGCTCAAGGCCGCCATTCCCGGCTGCAGCCATATCGGCTGGACGGGGCCGGAAACGCTCGATCTGGCGATCACCGTCAATCTGGGCGTGGTCAAGCCGGTCTTCAAAGGCGATCTGATGCTGACCAATGTCGTGCCCGCTGCCAGTTACACGCTCGCGGGCAAGGGCAGGGGTGGCCTATTGGGTCTGGCCGAAGGCGCCGCCGATATCGAACTGGCCGATGACGGCGACCAGACGCTGCTCTCCTTCACGGCAAAGGGTGGCGCCTCCGGGCAGATCATGAAGCTGGGCAAGGCGGTGATCGGCAATTCGGCGCAGAAGATCATCGATGGCTTCTTCGAGCGCTTTGCGGCCGCCATGGGTGTCGACATCGAGCCGCTCGGCCCGGCCTGATCCACATGCGCTAAACCTTTGCTTAACCATGCTGAAATTGGCCGCAACTCGGCCATGATTTCGCCGCCGCCAATGCGGTAGAGAGGACATGGTTCAACGCAATTTGTTTCAAATCCCACCATGTCCTCCGACGCCCGCGACAGTATCGCCCTCTATCTCATTGCCGCAACCGCCGTCCTGGTCAGCCTGTTCGCAGATGTCGACCTGGGACAGGTCTTCCAGGCGCTGTTGACGCGGCTCTAGCGCCATCCGCAAACCGCGGCCGGGGTTGAGCTCCCTCAACCATTTTTGACCAATTGGGAAAAATTTGCGCCTTCCCTCTTGCAGCAGACGCCATTGCACGATTTTATCCGCTGTTAGCGCACGCAGATTGACCCCCGGGCCAAGGCCCGGTGCTGGTGCGAGACAGGGAGACATAAATCAATGAAAATTTCGACCCTTACCAAGGCCGTTGCCGGCGGTGTTGCACTGAGCGCGCTGATGGCCGGTGCCGCTTTTGCCGATGGTGCACTCGTCTATGACGGCGGCGGCAAGTTCGACAAGTCGTTCAACGAGGCTGCCTATAACGGCGCCGAGATGTTCAAGGCCGAGGGCGGCGCCTATCAGGATCTGGAGATTTCCGGCGACGCCATGCGCGAGCAGGCCGTCCGCCAGTTCGCTTCGCGCGGCAACAACCCCATCGTGCTGCCGGGCTTCTCCTGGGAAACCGCGCTGCGCGCCGTCGCCCCGGAATTCCCCGATACCAAGTTCACCATCATCGACACCGTCGTTGACCTGCCCAACGTCCAGTCGGTGGTGTTCAAGGAGCATGAAGGCTCTTACCTGGTCGGCATTCTTGCTGCCATGAAGTCCGAGAGCGGCAAGATCGGTGTGGTTCCGGCCTTCAACTTCGACCTGCTCGAAGCCTTTGCCTGCGGCTATGCCCAGGGCGCCAAGTCGGTGAACCCCGATATCGAAGTGCTCGAAACCTATGTCGGCACCGGCTTTGATGCCTTCAACGACCCGGTCAAGGCCACCGAAGTCGCCAAGTCCCAGCTCGATCAGGGCGTGGACGTCATCTACCAGGTGGCCGGCGGTGCCGGTGCTGGTGTGCTCCAGGCCGCTGCCGACGCCGGCAAGTACGGCATTGGCGTGGACTCCAACCAGAACCACCTGCATCCCGGTTCGGTCCTGACCTCGATGCTCAAGCGCGTCGACGTCGCCACCTACAACGCCATGAAGGGCGTCGAGGACGGCACCTGGGAGCCGGGCGTCATCGTTCTGGGCCTTGCTGAAGAAGGCGTGGGCGCTGCGTTCGACGAGAACAATGCTGACCTGATCACCGATGAGATGAAGGCTGCGGTCGACAAGGCCCGTGAAGACATCATCTCGGGCGCTGTCACCGTGCACGACTACCGCACCGACAAGACCTGCGACGCCCTCTAAGGCAACCATATGAGGGTGAGACTGCAATGACAGGTCTTAACCCGACAAACGAGCAGCGGTCCTCCGGGGCCGCTGCCTCTGCGCTCGCTATCGAGCTTGTCGGCATCAACAAGCATTTCGGTCCGGTCCACGCCAACAAGGACATTCACCTCGCCGTCAAGCGCGGCACGGTGCATGGCATTGTGGGTGAGAACGGCGCCGGCAAATCGACGCTGATGTCGATCCTTTATGGCTTCTACACTGCCGACAGCGGCACCATCATGGTTGATGGTGTGGCCCATGAGATCACCGACAGCCGCCATGCGCTGGCGCTGGGTATCGGCATGGTGCACCAGCATTTCATGCTGGTCGATAATTTCACCGTTCTGGAAAACGTGGTTCTGGGCGCCGAGGATTCGGCCCTTTTGACGCCGACACTCAATCGCGCGCGCGGCCACCTCAAGGAACTGGCGCGGGACTACGGCCTCGACATCAATCCCGACGCCATCGTCGGCAATCTTTCGGTTGGCCAGCAGCAGCGCGTGGAAATTCTGAAGGCGCTCTATCGCGGCGCCGAGACGCTTATTCTGGACGAGCCCACCGGTGTGCTGACGCCGGCCGAGGCCGACCACCTGTTCCGCATCCTGGGCAAGCTCCGGGCGGAAGGCAAAACCATCATCCTGATCACCCACAAGCTGCGCGAGATCATGGCGATCACCGACGAAGTGTCGGTGATGCGGCAGGGAGAGATGGTGGCAACGCTCGAAACCGCAGACACCAATCCCGAGCATCTGGCCGAACTCATGGTGGGTCGCCGTGTGCTGCTGCGGGTGGAAAAGGGCGCCGCCAATCCCGGCAAAGTGCTGCTTGAAGTCGAAAACCTGGTCGTCACCGACGATTTCGGCGTGCCACGGGTCAAGGGCGTCAATTTCCAGGTCCGTGCCGGCGAGATTGTCGGCATTGCCGGTGTGGCCGGCAATGGCCAGTCCGAATTGCTCGAATCCATCGCTGGCATGCGCGACCAGAAATCGGGCACCATTCGCGTGAACGGCAATCCCCTCTCGCTTGAGGGCGATGATGGCGCAGCCCGGGCCCGCAAGGCCGGTCTCGCCCATGTGCCCGAGGACAGGCTGCGCATGGGCCTGGTCACCAACTTCGCCGCCTGGGAAAACTCCATTCTGGGTTACCAGGACAATTATGGCGAGGGGCCCGGTCTCGATATTGCCAAGGCCCGCGCGACCGCCGAAGAATACATGAAGAAGTTCGATGTGCGCCCCGCCGCACTCGATCTCAAGACCGCCAACTTCTCCGGCGGCAATCAGCAGAAGCTTGTGTTGGCCCGCGAGATGGAGCGCGATCCCGAGGTGCTCATCGTCGGCCAGCCGACCCGCGGCGTCGACATCGGCGCCATCGAGTTCATCCACAACCAGATCATCAAGATGCGTGACGCCGGCAAGGCCATCCTGCTGGTTTCGGTGGAACTGGATGAAATCCGCTCGCTTGCCGACCGCATCCTCGTGATTTTCGACGGACAGATTGTGGGCGAGGCCGATCCGGCAACCGCCGACGAAACCGAACTGGGGCTGCGCATGACTGGCTCTCATGCCGACAATGTGGTCACCGAACCGGGCACCTTGCCCGAACATGAGACCCCCGTGCAGCAGACGCTGGTGGAAATGAGCCCCAAAGACAATTCCGGCAGGGATACCAACTGATGACCCCATTGCCACGCTGGGCCGATGTCGTCCTCCTGCCCCTGCTCAATGTGATCCTGGCCTTTCTGGTCGGTGGACTGATCGTCCTGGCCGTCGGCCAGAACCCGCTCCAGGCCGTGGGCATCATGCTCTATGGCGCCTTTGGCTACGGCTCGGGCTTCGGCTACACGCTCTACTATACGACCGACTTCATTTTCGCCGGGTTGGCCGTCTCGCTGGCCTATCACGCGGGCCTGTTTAACATTGGCCCCGAGGGACAGGCCTATGTGGGCGGGCTGGGTGTCATCCTGATCGGCCTGGCGCTCAATGGCATGCATTGGGCCCTGGTCTTCCCCCTGATGATCATTTGCGGCGCCCTGTTCGGCGCGGCCTGGGCCTTTATCCCGGGCTATCTGCAGGCCAAGCGCGGCAGCCATGTGGTGATCACCACGATTCTGTTCAACTTTATCGCCGTTTCGATGATGGGCTATATCATCAGCCGCATCCTCAAGCCCGAGGGGGTGAACTCCGATGAGAGCGCCCCACTTGAGGCCATTACCCGCGTACCGCAGCTGCGAGGCTTCATCGAGCTGTTCAGGAATTCGCCGGTCAACCTCACTTTCTTCCTGGCTATCGCAGCGCTGATCTTCGTCTATTGGCTGATCTGGCGCACCAAGTTCGGCTATTCGATCCGCGCCCTGGGCAACAACCCTGTTGCCGCCAACTATGCCGGCATTTCCAACCAGAAGATGATCATGATCATCATGGCCCTGGCCGGCGCCTTCGCTGCCATGGTTGCGGTCAACAATGTCGGCGGCGTGCAGGGGCGTCTCATTCTCAACTTCGTCAACGGCGCCGGCTTTGTGGGCATTGCCGTGGCCTTCATGGGCAAGGGCCACCCCATCGGTGTGGGGCTCTCCGCCCTCCTGTTCGGCATGCTGTACCAGGGTGGGCAGGAACTGGCCTTCCAGATGCCCGGCATAACCCGCGAAATGATCGTCACCATCCAGGCTCTGGTGATCCTGTTCACAGGGGCCATGGGCGACATGTTGCGTGGGCCGGTTTCGCGCCTGTTCGGTCAGCCTGAAGCTGCGGCGGGAGGCAAGTGATGGAACAGGTTCTCGTCGATATCACCCTCATTCTGGACTCGACCACGCGTCTGGCCGTGCCGCTGATCCTGGCTTCGCTGGCCGGACTGTTCTCCGAGCGCGCCGGCATCATCGATATTGGTCTGGAGGGCAAGCTGCTCGCCGGTGCCTTTGCGGCGGCCTCCATGTCCGCGGTCACCGGCTCGGCCTGGCTGGGCCTCCTGGCCGGTATTGCCGCGGCGCTGATGTTCTCCGGCATTCATGGCCTGGCCTCGATCAACTTCAAGGGCAATCAGACCATTTCCGGCGTCGCGCTCAATTTCCTCGCTGCTGGTCTCACCACCTTTCTTGGCCAGTCCTGGTTCCGCCGCGGCGGCTATACGCCCCAGCTTTCCGGCGACCAGCGCTTCAACCCCATCACGCTGCCCTTTGCCGAAGAGCTGCGCGACGTGCCGGTGATCGGCCAGATCTATGCCGAACTGATTTCGGGCCATAACATCATCACCTATGTCGCCTTCATCGCCGTGCCGGTGACGGCCTGGGTGCTGTTCAGAACCCGTTTCGGCCTCAGGCTGCGCGCCGTAGGCGAAAACCCCAAGGCCATTGATACCGCCGGTATCTCGGTGACCCGCCTGCGCTATCAGGCACTGATCATCACCGCAGTGCTGGTCGGCATTGGCGGCGCCTATCTCTCCATTGCCCAGTCGGCCGGGTTCAACAACAACATGTCGGCGGGTCGCGGCTATATCGCGCTGGCGGCACTGATCTTTGCCAAATGGCGGCCGGGCCCGGCTCTGCTGGTCTGCCTGATGTTCGGCTTCCTCGATGCGGTCCAGTTCCGCATCCAGGGCCAGGTCTTCCCCATTATCGGCGAAGTGCCGGTCCAGGCCATCCAGGCGCTGCCCTACATCCTGACCGTGGTGCTGCTCGCCGGCTTTATCGGCCGTGCCGTCGCCCCCAAGGCCGCAGGCGTGCCCTATACCAAGGAGCGCTAGGCCCGACGGCCTGGCGCTGAAAGCGATGACCATGCAAGAAACTGACAAGGCCCTCTTCGAGGCCGCCGAGGCCGTGCGCGCCAGGGCCTATGCGCCCTATTCGAAGTTTCAGGTCGGTGCGGCCATTCTGGCCGATGACGGCGAGATCTATGCCGGCTGCAATGTCGAGAACGCCGCCTATCCGGTGGGCAATTGCGCCGAGCCCAGCGCCATTGCTGCCATGCTGGCGGGCGGCGGCAAGCGCATCCGCCGCATCTACGTCACCGGCCCCGGCACCATGCCCGTTACGCCTTGCGGTGGTTGCCGTCAGCGCATTCGGGAATTTGCCGATCTCGATGTCGAGGTGATCTCCCACGGCGTCGATGGCGAGCCACTGGTGCAGACGCTCGGGCAATTGCTGCCGCACAGTTTCGGTCCGGAGTTCCTGGGAAAATGAGCAAGGCCGCCAAGACCATCCGCAAGATCGCCGGCAAGGAGCCGGTCGCCGCTGCCATCGTGCTCGGCTCGGGTCTCTCGGCCATCGGCGATCTGCTCGAAGACAAGATCACCATTCCCTATTCGGAACTGAAGGGCTTTCCCGGTGGCGGCGTCTCCGGCCACGGCCGCGACCTCTTGATCGGCCGGATGGGTGGCAAGCGCGTCGCCGTGATCACCGGCCGCCAGCATTATTATGAACACGGCAATGCCGCCGCCATGCGTCCCACGCTCGAAGCCCTCTCAGACCTTGGCGCCGAAACGCTGCTGCTGACCAATTCAGCCGGCTCGGTCGACCCGCGCTTCCAGCCCGGCGACCTGATGCTGATCGCCGATCACATCAACTATGCCGGCATGAACCCGCTGATCGGCGAGCCGACCGACCGTCGTTTTGTGAACATGGTCAACTGCTACGATCTCGACCTGCGCGCCAAGGCAACCGAGCTGGCACAACGGTTTGACTACGCACTCGGGGAGGGGGTCTATCTCTGGTATTCCGGCCCCAGTTTCGAGACCGTGGCCGAAATCCAGATGGCGATCCGCCTGGGCGCCAATGCCGTCGGCATGTCCACGGCACCCGAAGTCATTCTCGGGCGTTTTCTGGGCATGAAGGTCTGGGCCTGCTCGTCCATCACCAATATGGGCGCGGGCCTGTCGAGCGAAAATATCAGCCATGAGCACACCAAGCTCATGGCTGTTCAGGGGGCTGAAAAACTCAAGAAACTGATCCCCGCACTGGTGGAGGAACTATGAGTCTCAAGGTCGTCGATAACACCACCACCGAGCCCGTGCACAAGCGCAATCCGGGCTATCCGCTCGATCTCGACTGGGTCGAGCGCGTCCGCATGAATCGCTCGGCGCTGGAACGCCGCGCCGGCACCATCGGCGCGCGCCGCACGGTCAAGAAGGATTACCAGCTCGCCTGGCTTCTCAAGGCGATCACCATGATCGACCTGACCACGCTCAATGCCGATGACACCGAAGGCCGGGTCGAGCGCCTCTGCGCCAAGGCCCGCAACCCCATTCGCCGCGACATCCTCGAGCAATTGGGCATGGGCAATCGGCGCATCCTGCCCGGCGCGGTCTGCGTCTATCACACCTTTGTCCATACCGCTGTGAAGGCTCTTGAGGGCAGTGGCATTCCGGTGGCTGCCGTCTCCACCGCCTTCCCCCATGGCCTCGCGCCGGTCGAAACCAAGATCGCCGAGATCGAGGCTTCGGTGAAGGATGGTGCCAGGGAGATCGACATCGTCATCGAGCGCGGCATGGTGCTGCGTGGTGACTGGCAGGCGCTCTACGATCAGGTGAAGGCTTTCCGCAAAGCCTGCGGCGATGCCCATATCAAGACCATCCTCGGGACCGGTGAGCTGGCCACGCAAACTAATATCGCCAAGGCCTCGCTGGTCTGCATGCTGGCAGGCGCTGATTTCATCAAGACCTCGACCGGCAAGGAAAAGGTCAATGCCAATCTCGTCACCTCGCTGACCATGATCCGCATGATCCGCTGGTTCGCAGAGGAGACCGGTATCGAAATCGGCTACAAGCCCGCCGGCGGCATCGCCACGGCCGGCGATGCGCTCAAATACATGGCGCTGATGAAGGAAGAGCTGGGCACGCACTGGCTGCAGCCGCATCTCTTCCGTTTTGGTGCGTCGTCGCTTTTGACCGATATCGAGCGGCAGCTTGAGCACGGCCTGACCGGGCATTATGCGGCGGACTACAGGCAACCGATGGTTTAGTGAGGGCGTCCCCCTCATCCGGCGCTGGCGCGCCACCTTCTCCCCGATGGGGAGAAGAATAGGAGGCTCCGCTCCATCTAGGACCACGGAGCTATTCCTCTCCCCATCGGGGAGAGGTGCCCGAAGGGCGGTGAGGGGGAAGCTCGCCGCGACCACAAAATTCAGGCGCTCGCGAGGAGGCCACACATGAACAAGATCGCGCAAATCTTCGATAGCCTTGAATACGGCCCGGCGCCCGAGGCGCCCGATCAGGCCATTGCCTGGCTCGACAGCAAGGGCCGCAAGTTCGGCCATTTCATCGATGGCAAATGGACCAAGCCGGGCAAGACCTTTACCGCCGACAATCCAGCCACCGGCGCCTCGCTGGCCGAGATCACCGATGGCACGGCGGCCGATGTCGATGCGGCGGTCAAGGCCGCCCGCGCCGCCTTCAAGTCCTGGTCGGCCCTCAGAGGTTATGAGCGCGGCAAATATCTCTATGCCATCGCCCGCATGATCCAGAAGCATTCGCGGCTCTTTGCCGTGCTCGAAAGCATGGACAATGGCAAGCCGATCCGCGAAACCCGCGACGCCGATATTCCGCTGGTCGCCCGCCATTTCTATCACCACGCCGGCTGGGCCACCCATATCGCCCGCGAGTTTCCCGAGCACGTGCCCTATGGCGTTTGCGGCCAGATCATCCCGTGGAACTTTCCGCTTTTGATGCTGGCCTGGAAGATCGCCCCGGCCCTCGCTGCGGGCAATACGGTGGTGCTCAAGCCCGCCGAATTCACCTCGCTGACGGCCCTGCTATTCGCCGAGATCTGCGAGCGCGTCGGCCTGCCAAAGGGCGTGGTCAATATTGTCACCGGCGAGGGCGACACCGGTGCCGCCATCGTCAATCACCCCGATATCGACAAGATCGCCTTCACCGGCTCGACCGAGGTTGGCAAGATCATCCGCGCCGCGACGGCCGGTTCGGGCAAGGGGCTCTCGCTCGAACTGGGTGGAAAGTCGCCCTATATCGTCTTCGAGGACGCCGATCTCGATAGCGCCGTCGAGGGTCTCGTCGACGCCATCTGGTTCAACCAGGGTCAGGTCTGCTGCGCCGGCTCGCGCTTGCTGGTTCAGGAAAGTATCGAGGAGCGGTTCCTCGCCAAGGTCAAGGCGCGCATGGATAAGCTGCGCGTCGGCGATCCGCTCGACAAGTCCGTCGATATCGGCGCCCTGGTTGCTCCCGTGCAGGTGGAACGCATCCGCGACCTGATGAAAAAGGGCGTGGCCGAAGGCGCCGTGGTCTACGAGCCCGATGGGCAGCTCCCCGCCGCCGGCTGCTATCTCAAGCCCGCGCTCGTCACCAATGTCTCGCCCGCCAATACGCTGGTTTCAGAAGAGATCTTCGGGCCGGTGCTGGTCGCCATGAGCTTCCGTACGCCCGAAGAGGCGGTGGCGCTGGCCAACAACACCAAATATGGCCTCGCCGCCACGCTCTGGAGCGAGAATATCAATCTCGCTCTTGATATTGCGCCCAAGCTCAAGGCGGGTGTCATCTGGATCAACGGCACCAATAATTTCGACGCTGCTGTCGGCTTTGGTGGCTACAAGGAAAGCGGCTTCGGCCGCGAAGGCGGCCGCGAAGGCATGGCTGTCTATCTCAAGCCTGCGTGGGAAAAGACGCTGAAAGCGGCGCCCGCTCAGGCCCCGGCAAAACCGGCTGCGGCCAACCCGCTGGACACCGGCCATGTCGACCAGACCGCGAAAATGTATATCGGCGGCAAGCAAGCCCGCCCTGACTCTGGCTACAACCGTCCTGTTCTTGGCCCCAAGGGCGAGCTGGTCGGTGAAGTCGGCGAGGGCAATCGCAAGGATATCCGCAACGCCGTCGAGGCGGCCCGCGCCGCGCTCGGCTGGGGCACGACTGCTGCTCACACCCGTGCACAAATCCTCTATTTCCTCGCCGAGAACCTCGATTATCGCCGCGACGAGTTTGCCGCCCGCATCAAGGCGCAAACCGGCGAGGATGGCGCCGAAGAAGTTGCCCAATCGGTCGAACGGCTCTTCGCCTTTGCCGGCTGGGCCGACAAATATGATGGCGCCGTCCATAACCCGCCCCAGCGCATGATCGCGACCGCGCTGGTCGAGCCGCTTGGCGTGCTCGGCATCGTCGCGCCACCCGGCCGCCCGCTGCTCGGTTCGGTGGCCTTGCTCGCCCCGGCCATTGCCATGGGCAACACGATTGTGCTGGTCCCCTCGGAGCGCTCGCCGCTCTCCATGACCGACTTCTATCAGGTGCTCGAAACCTCCGACGTCCCCAATGGCGTGGTCAATATCGTCACCGGCGATAGTGTCACCCTGGCCAAGACTCTGGCCGAACATGACGGCGTCGACGGCATGTGGTTCGCCGGCAATGCCGAAGCTTCCGCTATGGTCGAAAGGGCCTCGGTGGGGAACCTCAAGCAGACCTGGACCAGCCGCGGCCTCTATTACGACCTGGCCGATCCGCGCTTTGCCGGGGACTATTTCCTCGCCAAGGCAACCCAGGTCAAGAACGTGTGGATCCCCTACGGGGCCTGAACAACCGCCCTCGTGGTTCGAGGCTCGCGAAGCCGCTCGCACCTCACCATGAGGGCTCCGAGAACTCGGCGCTTTCCTAAGCCCTCATGGTGAGGCGGGAGCGCAGCGACCCTCGAACCACGAGGGCGAGGCACGCGAGCACGTCAAAATGGTATTCCTCCCGCAAGAAGTCATCCTGAAGAAACGCAATGGCGAGATCCTCGCCAAGGACGACATCGCCCAGTTCATTGCTGGCTTTGCCAACGGCACGGTGTCCCATGCCCAGGCGGCGGCCTTCGCCATGGCGGTGTACTTTCAGGACATGACCATGGATGAGCGCGTGGCGCTGACTGTTGCCATGCGCGATAGCGGCACTGTGCTCGATTGGTCCGATCTCGACGGTCCAGTGGCCGACAAGCATTCGACCGGCGGCGTGGGCGACAATGTCTCTCTGATGCTGGCGCCGATCCTGGCGGCCATCGGCATTTATGTGCCCATGATTTCCGGGCGCGGTCTTGGCCATACCGGCGGCACGCTCGACAAATTCGATGCTATACCCGGCTATCAGACCCAGCCCGACAATGCGCTCTTCCGCACGGTGGTGAAGGAGGCCGGCTGCGCCATCATTGGCCAGACCGCCGACCTCGCCCCCGCCGACAAGACGCTTTATGCCATCCGCGATGTCACCGGCACGGTTGAATCCATCGCGCTGATCACTGCCTCGATCCTGTCCAAAAAGCTCGCCGCCGGGCTCGATGCGCTGATCCTCGACGTCAAGACCGGCTCCGGCGCTTTCATGCCGACATTGGAAAAGTCGCGCGACCTGGCGCAAAGCCTGGTCAATGTCGCCAATGGCGCTGGCCTAAAAACCGGCGCCCTCATCACCGACATGAACGAGCCGCTCGCCAGTGCCGCCGGCAATGGCGTCGAAGTGCGCAATGCGGTCGATTTCCTGACTGGGGCGCATCAGGATCCGCGCCTGCGCGAGGTGACGATAGCCCTTTGCGCCGAAATTGCTCTGATGACCGGCAAGGCCAATTCGCTGGTCGACGCCCAGGTGCAGGTCGAAACCGCCCTCGATAGCGGCGTGGCTGTTGAGCATTTCGGCCGCATGGTTGCCGCCCTTGGTGGACCTGCCGACTTTGTCGAGCACATGGATAGGCACCTGGCGCCTGCACCGATCATCCGCGATGTCTTCGCCGTAGGCCAAGGGACCGTCGCGACCATCGACACCCGCGGCGTGGGCATGGCGGTGGTGGCCCTTGGCGGTGGCCGCGCCACGCCCACCGACGTCATCGATCATCGCGTGGGCTTTGATCGCCTGGCGGGGCTGGGTGCCTCGGTGGGGCCGGGCGTGCCCATAGCCCGCATCCATGCCGCCGACGAGGCCAGTGCCACCGATGCCGAAGACCGGCTCAAGCGCGCCTATCACTTGGGCGAGCCGGCCTCGGACAATCCGCTGATCGCCGGCCGCATCGAACCAACGGAGTAACGCCATGCCCCGCGCCATAGTCTGCCTGCTCGACAGCGTCGGTATTGGCGGCGCCCCCGACGCTGCCGCCTATGGCGATGAAGGCTCGAACACGGTCGGCCACATCGCCGAATGGGCCGCCGCCGGAAAGGCGGATAGGGATGGCTTGCGATCCGGCCCGCTTAATGTGCCGAATATGGATGCCATGGGTCTTGGCGCCGCCATAAAACTCTCCACCGGCACCCTGCCGCCCAATCTCTCGGACACGCCCAAGGGTGGTCGCTTCGGGGTGGGGCGCGAAGTATCAAAGGGCAAGGATACCCCTTCGGGCCATTGGGAAATCGCCGGCGTGCCAGTGCCCTTCGAATGGGGCTATTTCCCCCAAACCGAACCGACCTTCCCACCCGAGCTCATTGCCGAGTTTCTGAAGCGCACCGGCCTGCCCGGCATTCTGGGCGACAAGCACGCTTCGGGCACAACCGTCATTGCCGAGCTGGGCGAGGAGAGCATCCGCTCCGGCATGCCCATCTGCTACACGTCCATCGACTCTGTGTTCCAGATCGCCGCGCACGAGACCCATTTCGGCCTCGATCGTCTCTACGAGATCTGCAAAATCGCCTTTGAACTCACCGAGCCGCTGAAAATCGGCCGGGTCATTGCCCGCCCGTTCATCGGCGAAACCGCCGAAACCTTCAAACGCACCGGCAATCGGCGCGATTTTGCCATTGCCCCGCCCGAGCCGACCCTGCTCGATCGCAATGCCGCCGCCGGCAATCCGGTCTTTGCCATCGGCAAGATTTCCGACATCTATGCCGGCCCCGGCGTCACCCATAAGCTCAAGGGTACCGGCATCCCGCAGCTCTTCGATCGCACGCTCGAAGCCATGGAAATGGCCGCAGACCGGGCCTTCATCATGACCAATTTCGTCGATTTCGACAGCGAATACGGTCATCGCCGAGATGTGCCAGGCTATGCCGCCGCGCTTGAGCTCTTTGACAGCCGCCTGCCCGAGATCATTGCGGCAATGCGCCATGATGATCTGCTGATCCTGACCGCCGATCACGGCAATGATCCCACTTGGCCGGGCACCGATCATACGCGCGAACAGGTGCCGATCCTGGTCTTTTCCCCAGCCCTGCTGCCAGCAGAGATTGGCATTCGCCCCACCTTCGCTGATATAGGGGAAAGTATAGCCGCCTGGCTCGGTCTTGCCCCCGGCCGCCACGGCAAGAGTTTTCTCTGATTCAACAGACAAGAGGTGTTCCGATGAGCAGAACCGAAGGCAATGTGACGGTCATCGATCACCCCATGATCCAGCACAAGCTGACCATCATGCGCAACAAGGAGACCTCCATTGCCGGTTTCCGCCGCCTGCTGCGCGAGATTGCCCACCTTATGTGCTACGAGGTCACCCGCGATCTCGAACTGGAAATGATCGACATCGAAACGCCCATGGCGCCGATGAAATCGCCGGCCATCAAGGGCAAGAAGCTGGTCTTCGCCTCCATTCTACGCGCCGGCAATGGCCTGCTCGATGGCATGCTTGATCTGGTGCCCGCCGCCCGCGTCGCCCATATCGGCATGTATCGCGACCACGAAACGCTCGAGCCGGTCGAATACTATTTCAAGGCGCCGTCCAGTCTCGAGGACCGCCTGATCATCGTGGTCGATCCGATGCTGGCCACGGCCAATTCGGCCACTGCCGCCATCGAAAAGCTCAAGGAACGCGGCGCTAACAATATCCGCTTCCTCTGCCTCCTGGCCGCCCCCGAAGGCATCAGGCACTTCACCGAGGCCCATCCCGACGTGCCGGTCTATACCGCCGCCATCGACGATCACCTCAACGAAAAGGGCTATATCGTCCCTGGCCTGGGCGATGCGGGCGACCGCATGTACGGGACGAAATAATGTGCTCACGCGCGTGGCGCTCCGCACGGGGCGCGCGGGGTCCTCGCTGCGCTCGTCCATCGGTCACACCCGCACCTCTCCCTTTGGGGGAGAGGTCGCCGCGCAGCGGCGGGTGAGGGGGCCTTTCCAGGCAGCCGATGCGCGGTTTACTTCGCCTTGAGCGGCAGGCCCAGGGCGATTAGGTCGGCCCGCAAATGCGCCGGGTCCTTGAAGTGGATGCCCTGCATGCCGAACCTGCGGGCCGCCACGATGTTGGGTTCGCTGTCATCGATGAACACGCAGCTTTCCGGGGCCAGCGCGTAGCGCTCGCAGAACACCCGGTAGAGCCGCGGGTCGGGCTTGACCAGCCCTTCCAGGCCCGACACGACCACGCCGTCGAACTTTTCCAGGAACGGCCATTCTCCCAGGCAGCTCATCCATTTCTCCCAGGAGAAATTGGTGATGGCGAAGGTCGGAATGTCCTGCTCGACCAACTCATTGTGGATGTCGATCGTCCCCTGGTGGAACCCCCCGACCGTTTCCTTCCAGCGCTGGTCGAAGGCCTGGATTTCCCGCCAGTATTTCGGGAACCGCGTCACCAGCTTGGCTACGCCTTCGGCATAGATTTCGCCCGCATCGAATTCCAGGTTCCAGTCACCGGTGCAGATATGGTCGTGAAACCACTGCGCATCTTCCTCGCTCTCGAACAGCTTGCGGAACAGGTACATCGGGTTCCAGTCGACGAATACGCCGCCAAGGTCGAATACCGGGATGATGTGGTCGTCCATGAATGCCGTCCGCTCGTTCAGGGGAAATCTGAGCGGCTTTTGACACGACCTGCCGGGTCCCGGCAAGCGAGGCTCAATTGATGGCGATGGGATTTCCGAAGCGCGGCATGAAATAGCTGGCGCGGTAGAGATTGATCGGGGAGTCGAAGACGATCCCCTTGAGTGGGGTATAGGTGTCGCTGGCCTCCGCGGCGATCACCGTGTGGCCAAGGGCAATATTGATCATTTCAGCCGGCAGCGGATAGGAGTCACCCACCGTATGCGGTGTGGTGCTGGAGTAGACGCCGTTCTGATACTGCCGCGTCCAGACCACCTCCGTCGAACCGTCATTATTGACCTTGACCGCCGTGACCACCTGCAGCACCGAGCTGGAGTCATAGGGTGTCATGATGCCGCTGGCGGCGCGGAAGAAGTCCTGCATCTGGCTTGACGTGATGGTGCCGTCAATTCGCGCGACCAGGTCGCCAATGGCGCCGGCCACCGACTGCACCTTGCGATCCATGGTGATCAGCGTGCTCGCCTCGAGCGTGCCCAGATAGGTGAACAGCATGATGGGCAGGACCAGCGCGAACTCCACCGCCGCCACACCCCGTTCGGCGCGGCAGATCCGCCTCAGCCAGGAAAAAAACGACTTGCGCGCGCTCATGAGAAGGGCTCGTTCTGGAACACTGTTGCCGAGCCCAGCAGCCGGCGGCCATCACCCATATTGGCCATGCCCAGCGGGCCCAGTTGCACCACGACCGGATAGCGGTAATAGACCTGCACCAGCACCACGGACTTGCCGCCGCCTGGCGTCCAGCTTTCGTTTTCTGCCCAGTCGCAGGGCGCTTCGCAGTCCGACGCCACCGGTGGCGCGACATTGGCAGACTGAAAATCAGTGACTGTGCTCACTCTTATGTGCAGACCGGAGCAGTCGGGAAACAATCCGAAAAGCCGGTCGCATACCGCAGACCGGTACCCCTCGATCGTCATGCCTGCGCCCTGCGCCTGCCCGGTCCGGATGGTGCGTGAGGTGTCGTACACGGCGCTTTCCAGCACCTGCGAGGCCAGAAAGATGAGGGAAGTCTGCAGGATCGCGCCGACAATGCTGAAGAAGGGAAGGGCCAGCAGCGCAAACTCGACGGCGGTCACGCCACTCTCGTCGCGCGTCCATCGGCGGCTGTGCCGCTTACTCGCTTGCCAGCACCTGCCGAACAATTTGCTGTGGCTCCCGCATAACTGCATCCCCAGCAACACTATGGAGATACCCTCACCCAATGGTTAGGATGAGCGGGACAATTGGCGCGATTGCGCCATAGGGTAAATGCGCTGTTAACGCTTGGGGAGCGGGTCGTGTGGCGGCTTAGTTGGCGGCCGACTGGACCAGCTGGGAAGACGCCAGCGTTTGACCCGAGAAGCCTGTGTCATCGCCCATCATGACCACGGGCTGGCATACCGGGGCGCAGGACAGGGTGGTGCGGCTTTGCCCCTGGTACACGGTCATGACCCCCGCCGTCATCTGCACCACTTCCACAAGCGTGTCGGCAACCGGCTCGCCCCGGCTGTCCAGAACGATCAGATTGGTCTGGCCATAGCTCTTGCCGGTCAGGATCAGTGTCTGCGGGTCCTGGATGGTGACATCGGCAATACCGGGATTGCCCACGATCACGGTGGCCGCCGGTGCACTGATGCGCAGCACGCGCGCCATGTTCACATTGACATTGATCGGCGCTCCGTCCTGCGCCTGGGCAGGCATCGGCGCCGCAAGGGTGGCCATGATCAGCAGGGCTGTGGCGGCAGAACGGAACATGGTGCAAATCCGGGTACTGATACTCTCGGCACCTAGCATCAGCCCGAATGGTAAATACTTGGCAAACGCGCTGAAAATGCCCTGTTGAGGCCATTCTGAGCGGCATCCCTAGTATAGAAGGAGGCGGGCGCGATCCGTCTGGCCACAATCGAAATGACTGGCAGAATTGAATTAGTTTGGATTGCTGGTCATGCCATGAATACAATCTTATCTATTTCGCTGAACTGCCATTAACCAGACAAATCACAAGTCGCCACAGTCGAGCCATGCGATTGGAGATTAACGCTATTTCAACCTGTGGCCGCTAGCGTCGGGGCCATGTTCGAAGTGTGACGTGGTCCGACACTGCTGTCACTTGAGGACGTGTAAAAAGGAGCCTGGGAATGAAAATTTTCGCACGTTTTGCGCAGGACGAGTCGGGCGCGACGGCAATTGAATACGGTCTTATCGCCGCTCTGATCGCTGTGGGCATCATCGCCGCTGCGACCACCCTCGGTGGTAACCTCGGGGCGCTGTTCAACGGCATCGCTGGCGATCTGAACGTCTACAATACCGGCAGCTAATATAGTCTGTCGCCACATTGGCTTGAGGGGAAGGCGTACGCGCCTTCCCCTCTTTTGTTTGGCGTTTCTTAACGCGCCGCGCGCATTCTCGACAGGATCGTCCAGTTGATCGAGTCCGTCATGTCCAACATTGCGCTACTGTTTTTCCCCCTGGCCATGGCCTTCGCCGCATCGTCGGATCTGTTGACCATGCGCATCTCCAACAAGCTGGTCCTGCTGCTGGCCGCAGGCTTTGTTGCCATGGCGCTCATCGTCGAGTTGCCTTTGCAGCAATTCGCCATGCATCTGCTGTGTGCTTTCATTGTGCTGGTTGTTGCTTTCGGCATGTTCGCCATGCGCTGGATCGGCGGCGGCGACGCCAAATTGGCAGCAGCCACCACGCTCTGGCTCGGCTTCGGGCTGACCTTGCCCTATCTTTTCTATACCGCCATGTTCGGCGGGGCGCTCACCTTGCTCATTCTGGGCCTGCGCCGGGCACCGCTGACCCCGCTTATGGCACGGTTTGAATGGCTTGGTCGCCTGCGCGATCCGAAGCAGGGCGTGCCCTATGGCATCGCCATGGCGCTGGCAGGGCTCATGACCTATTCCAACACCGCCATCTTCGAGCGGCTGACTGCCTAAGCGTCCAAGTTCTCATCGAAAAGACCGGGGCACCTGCGAAATCATCGCGGGTGCTCTTTTTGTTTACCGCGGCAAATTCGCAAAACGCGAGCTTTCATAACTCGTTAACGTCTTTTGAAAAGCCCTGATTAACTAAACCTTGACCCTTTGCTTCCATAGTTCAGCCGGTGGAATTGGGCCCGTGGGCCCGCGTACAACCGGAGTAGGTCATGAGACCGGCGCGTATTGTCCTTCTATTGGTTGCCCTGGTGGCAGGGTCTCTGGCGGCCTTTCTGGTCACACGGAGTGGCCGTCCACCTGCACCAACCGGCGAGGTTGTCACCCAGGTTGTTCAGGAGGCCAAGACCCAGATCCTGGTGGCTAGGGCCCCGATCGGCGTGGGTGAGCGGCTCAACGCAGAACGCGTGGAATGGCAGGACTGGCCGGAAGGCGCCCTGCGCCCCGAATATGTCACGGTCTCAGCCATGCCCGATGCGCCCGAGCAACTGACCGGCGCTGTCGCCCGTTTCGAGTTCTTCCCAGGCGAGCCCATTCGCGAGGCCAAGCTGGTCAGGGCCGATCAGGGTTACCTGTCTGCCGTGCTCTCGCCGGGCAAGCGGGGCGTGTCCGTCACAGTTTCCGCGGCCTCCAGCGCCGGCGGCTTCGTCGTACCCAATGACCATGTCGATGTGCTGCTGACCACCTCCACCGAGATGGGCCAGCGCTCCGAAGTTATCCTGTCCAATGTTCGCGTCCTGGCCCTGGGCAAGCGGCTTGGCGAGATGGGCGTCAGCGGTGGCGACGAGAGCGGTGCCGAAGACAGCCCCAACCCGACCACTTTCGACGCCTCGACCATTGCCACGCTCGAACTCGATCCGGCACAGGCAGAGACCCTGGTCAACGCTTCGACCCGGGGACAATTGAGCCTGACCCTGCGATCCGTGGCCGATTTCAATCGTGCCGAAGCCGGTCCTGCAACCACCAACCAGGCCGTGCGGCTGATCCGTTACGGCCGGGAGCAGAGCGTCATGGCCGGCAGTGCCATGGCGGCCAATGCCGATCATCACGGTCCTGCGGAATCCGGTGATCTGCCTGTCGACAATCAGGCCGCCGGTGACCCTGTCACTCCCCAGGTCCTGCCCCAGTAGAGGCGAGAGAATGATGGACAAGCCAATCACCAAGACTATGCGACGCCTCTCCCGCGCAACGGCCATTCTCGGTCTTGCAGCGCTTCTGGGGACGACCGCAGCCATTGCACCGGCGTTCGCGCAGGCAACCCCGGCCCAATTGACCATCGCCGCCTCCGCTTATGGCGCAGTGCGCTCGCTCGATGTGGAGCTGAACAAGTCGGTGATCATCGACCTCCCGGCCGGCGTCGCCGAGGTGATCGTTTCCCAGCCCAATGTCGCGGCTGCAATCATGCGCACCCGCACCCGCAGCATCATTCAGGGTGTCACTGGCGGCAACACCAATGTGTTTTTCCTCGACGATCAGGGGCGCACCATTCAGGTGCTCGACCTGCGTGTCATCGAGGAGCCCTCGCAAGTCGGCAACGCACTTGAAGACGCCCTGGCGCGGGTCATTCCGGGGTCTCACATCAAAGTGGAATCGGTCACCCTGGGTGGCGGGCTCAACCGCGTGGTGCTCACTGGCACAGTGCGTTCGGCCGAGGACAAGGAGCGCGCCCAGGCTGTCGCCGTACAATTTGCGGGTGGCCCGGAAAACGTAGCAAGCATCCTCGATGTCTCCGGCGCCCAGCAGGTCATGCTGCAGGTGACAGTGTCCGAGGTGAAACGCGACATCGCCAAGCAGTTCGGCATCAATCTCGGCGCCGCTTTCAATTTCGGCACCACCAATCTCTTCAGCTTCGTCAACAATCTGGTCGACGGCGATACCCCGAATGGCTTCAATATTGCCTACCAGAACGGCGGTACCAGCGTGGAATCGGTCATTCGTGCACTGGAGGGGCGCGGGGCCCTGCGTGTCTTGGCCCAGCCCACGCTGACGGCCATCTCCGGTCAGGAGGCAACGTTCCTGGCGGGCGGCGAACTGCCCTATTACACGTTCGATCAGACCGACGACAATCAGCTCACGCGCACCGTCACCTTCAAGCCCTATGGTGTGGAGCTCTCCTTCACGCCGGTGGTCAAGTCCAACGGAAGCATTGGCCTGACGGTCAATACGTCGGTATCCGAACCCCAGGCGGACTTCTCGATCAGCAAGCGTCAGGCCTCGACCTCGGTCGAGTTGCCCAGCGGCACGACGCTCTCCATTGGTGGCCTGCTGCAGGAAACGGCCAGCCAGGATATTCAGCAATTCCCCCTGCTGGGCGATATTCCAATCCTGGGCGCACTGTTCCGTTCACGGGAATACCAGACCCAGCAGACCGAACTGGTCATTCTGGTCACGCCCTATCTGGTCTCGCCCAGCCCGGTCAATTCCATTCCGGTGCCTACCGATCGCACCACCATGGCCAGCGACGCGGAAGGCATTTTCCTGGGCCGGCTTGAGACCATCTACGGCGTTGGGGCCACAGGCGAGTTCCGGAGCGGGTTCTCGGGCAATGTCGGCTTTGTTTTGGACTGATTGCGGATCAGGAGCAGCAGATAAATGAGTTTCCTTACCCCTGACCAGCCCGCCCAGACCGAGGAACCAGCCGCCGAGATCGCCTCGGGCGCCCGCCTCGTGCCGCGCATCACTATCCAGGCTTTCTGCGAGCATTCCCAGACCGCCCAGCTGGTCGAAAGCGCCATGCACGACCGGCGCATGTCCAAGGTGGCGCTCACCACGCATAATGGCGGCATCGACGGCGCCGTGGAGACCTACAAGTCCAACCCCACGCCCAACCTCATCATCGTCGAGACCACGCTGTCTCCCGACGAGATTCCATCCGCTCTCGAGCGCCTGGCCGAGGTCTGCGATGCCTCCACCCGGGTGATCGTGCTGGGCCACGTCAACGACGTGTTGCTCTATCGCGAACTGATCCGCTCGGGCATCTCCGAATATGTCGTGCTGCCGGCGACCTCGTCCGAGATCGTCACCTCGATCACCGAGCTTTATGCCGCCGAAGGTGCAGCGCCGATCGGGCGTACCATCGGCTTCATTTCTGCAAAGGGCGGGGCGGGCAGCTCCACCATTGCGCACAATGTCGCCTGGGCCATTGCGACCGGGCTGCGCCAGGACTGCCTGATCGTCGACATGGACCTGCCCTTTGGCACGGCCGGCCTCAATTTCAATCAGGATCCGCCGCACGGCATCGCCGATGCGGTGCTGGCCAACCAGAAGGTCGACCAGACCATGCTGGACCGGCTCATGAGCAAGGCGGCCAATCACATCAATCTGCTGACCGCGCCTGCCACCCTGGACCATACCTGGGATTTCGAGGAGCGCGAGTTCGAACAGGTCATCGAAACCTGCCAGAAGAGCGTGCCGGTCATCGTGCTTGATATTCCGCATTGCTGGAACGGCTGGACGCGCCAGACACTGGCCTCGATCGATGATGTCGTGATCGTGGCCGAGCCGGACCTGGCCAATCTGCGCAATGCCAAGAACATGGCCGATACCATCAAGGCCATGCGACCCACCGACAACGCCCCCAAGCTCGTCATCAACAAGCTGGGTGTGCCGCGCCGGCCCGAAATCGGCGCCAGCGAGTTCGCCTCCTCGGTGGAATGCGAACTGGTCGGGCAGATCGGCTTTGACGCGCAGCTTTTCGGCACGGCCGCCAATAACGGTCAGATGATTGCCGAGGTGGCTGCCAACAACAAGAGCAACGAAGTGTTCTCGGCCATCGGCATGCGGGTGACAGGCCGGCAGCCCGGTCACGCGGCGGCAAAACCAGGGAGCCTCCTCAAGCTCCCATCCCTGTTCAAGAAGCGGGCCTGAGGCAAGCGGACATAGCGACGGACGGTAGGGACTTTCATGTTTGGCAAGCGCACCACATTTGGCGGCAATACGCCTGGACTGAGCGAGGCACCGCGGCCGGTGCCCAGCCCGTCGCCCGCGCCGGCGCCCGCCCAGCCGCAGCGTCGCGCCAGCGATGGTGACAGCATGGGCGCGCGCATGCGCACCACCGACGAGGTGCTCGACGTTCGCGCCCCCGCCGATGCCCAGCGCGCCAAGGAATATTTCCAGACCAAGTCGGCCATCTTCAACGCACTGATCGACTCGATCGATCTCAGCCAGCTCGCCACCATGGAGAGCCAGGCCGCGCGCGAGGAAATCCGCGATATCGTCGCCGAAATCATCGCGCTCAAATCCATCGTCATGTCGATTTCCGAGCAGGAAGACCTGCTCGAGGATATCTGTAACGACGTCCTGGGCTACGGCCCGCTCGAGCCATTGCTGGCCCGCGACGACATCGCCGATATCATGGTGAACGGCTCCCAGAAGTGTTACATCGAAGTGGCCGGCAAGGTGCGCCTGACCAATGTGCGCTTCCGCGACGACGCGCATCTGATGAATGTCTGCCAGCGCATCGTCAGCCAGGTCGGCCGCCGCGTCGATGAAGGTTCGCCCATCTGCGACGCCCGCCTGCCCGACGGCTCCCGCGTCAACGTCATTGCCCCGCCTTTGGCCATTGATGGCGCCGCGCTCACCATTCGTAAGTTCAAGAAGGACAAGCTGACCCTCCAGCAGCTGGTCAAATACGCTTCCATCTCGCCCGAAGGCGCCGAGGTGCTGCGCATCCTGGGCCGCGTCCGCGCCAATGTTCTGATCTCGGGCGGTACCGGTTCGGGCAAGACGACGCTCCTCAACTGTTTGACCGCCTTCATCGAAAAGGATGAGCGCGTCATCACCTGCGAGGACTCCGCCGAACTCCAGCTCCAGCAGCCCCATGTGGTGCGCCTCGAAACCCGTCCGCCCAATCTCGAGGGTGAGGGCGAGATCACCATGCGCGACCTCATCAAGAACTGCCTGCGTATGCGTCCTGAACGCATCATCGTGGGCGAAGTGCGTGGCCCGGAGGCCTTCGACCTCCTGCAGGCCATGAATACCGGTCACGACGGCTCCATGGGCACGCTGCACGCCAACAGCCCGCGCGAGGCTCTCTCCCGTCTTGAATCCATGATCACCATGGGCGGCTATGCCCTGCCCAGCCGCACCATTCGCGAAATGATCGTTTCGTCCATCGACGTCATCGTCCAGGCCGCGCGTCTGCGCGATGGTTCGCGCCGCATCACCCACATCTCGGAAGTCCTGGGCATGGAAGGCGACGTCATCGTCACCCAGGACGTCTTCGTCTATGACATCCTGGGCGAGGACGCCAATGGCATGCTGCTGGGCACGCATCGCTCGACCGGCATCACCAAGCCGCAATTCACCGAACGTGCCCGCTATTTCAACGAGGAAGCCAACCTCGTCGAGGCGCTCGAAAAAGCCAATACCGAACAGCACGAGATTCTGGGCCGCTGATCATGACCATGCTCCTGCTCGTCGCGCTCTTCGTCGTCACCATCGGGGCAGCCGGCTTTGCCCTGGTGCCCTCGGCCCTGGGCAACAAGCGTGCCCAGCAGCGCATGAAGGCCTTTCAGGGCGATATCCGTGCCAATCGCCGCGAGGCCGATGCCAGCCGCACGCGCGAAGACCGGCGCAAGACGGTGCAGCAGGCGCTCAAATCCCAGGCCGATGAGCTCAACGCCAAAAAGCGCCTCAGCCTCTCCGACCTGATCTTTCAGGCCGGCATGACCATCAAGCCGGCCGCCTTCATCCGCAACAGCGTCATCTTCGGCGTCGTTCTGCTGGTGGTGCTGGTGCTTGCCCAGGTACCCATCTACTTCGCGGCGGTCTTCGCCCTGGCCGGCGGCTATCTCCTGCCGCGCATGTATGTCTCGCGCCGCCGCAAGAAATACCAGGACCGGTTTCTGGATGAATTGCCCAACGCCATCGAGGCCATTGTCCGTGGCGTCAAGACCGGCCTGCCGCTCAACGATTCCATGCGTGTGGTCGCCAAGGACACCAAGGAACCGGTCAAGTCCGAATTTGCCCGCGTGCTGGACCAACAAAGCTTCGGCATGTCCATGACCGAGGCGGTGCAGGTCCTGCTCGATCGCGTGCCGCTGCCCGAGGTCAACTTCTTCGTCGTCGTCATCTCGGTCCAGCAGCAGGCCGGCGGCAATCTCTCCGAAGCCCTGGGCAATCTGGCGCGCGTGCTGCGCAACCGCAAGAAGATGAAACAGAAGGTCAAGGCCATGTCGTCCGAGGCCAAGGCCTCCGCCGGCATTATCGGCTCCCTGCCCATCGTGGTGGCGGTTCTGGTGTCCCTGGTTTCGCCCACCTATCTCCTGCCGCTCTTTGCCACCCCGGTGGGCAATGTCTGCCTGGCAGTCGGTGTACTGATGCTGGCCACCGGCATTTTCGTCATGAACCGCATGGTCCAGTTCGAAGTTTGAGGCGGAGGACAGGGTCATGAACATCATCGAGCTTCTCACGCAGCGCGATTTCCTCATTGCCGTGCTGGCCGCCGTGTCGGCCGCCGCCGTGGTCTTCACCTTCGGCTCGTCGCTGATTGTCCGGCAGGACATGAAGCACCGCATCAAGCGCGTGGCGGTCGAGCGCGATCGCATGCGCGCCGAGGAAATGGCCCGCCTGCGCGGTGGTGCGGGAGCTTCCGATGGCCGCTCCTCCATCCGGCGCGGCAAGGAAGCCAAGTCCTATATGAAGCAGGCGGTGGAGCGCTTCGACCTCAAAAAGGCCTTCCAGGACGAGACCACTGTCGACAAGCTGGCCATGGCCGGCCTGCGCGGGCAGGGGGAGCTGACCAAGTTCCTCTTCCAGCGCCTGGTCTATCCCATCGCCATTTTCGTCGTTGCCGCCTTCTATCTGCTGATCATGGCGCCGGGTGACCGTCCGCTTTATCTCAATCTGGTCTATGCCATCGGCGCCGGACTGCTGGGTGCCTATGTGCCGCTATTGCTTCTCAAGAATCGTACGCAGAAGCGCCAGACTTCCATTCGCCGCTCCTGGCCCGATTGTCTCGATCTGCTGCTGCTCTGCGTCGAGGCCGGCATGTCCATGGAGCACGCCTTCAAGCGTGTTTCCAAGGAGATCGGTGGCCAATCACCCGAGCTGGCCGAGGAACTGACCCTGACTACCGCCGAGCTCTCCTTCCTGGAAGACCGCACCCGCGCCTATGAAAATCTGGGTCGCCGCTCCGGTCTCGATGGCGTCAAATCGGTAATGACCGCGCTTATCCAGGCCGATCGCTATGGCACCTCGGTCGGTCAGGCCTTGCGCGTCATGGCTGAGGAAGGCCGCGAGGCCCGCATGATGGAAGCCGAGAAAAAGGCCGCCGCCCTGCCGCCAAAGCTGACCGTGCCGCTGATCCTGTTCTTCCTGCCGGTGCTGTTCATCGTCATCCTCTCGCCCGCCATGATCCAGGTTTTTGGTGGTCCCGTCGCCTCGACAGTGGGCGGGGGCTAAGACAGTTCGCTGACCGGGCGCCGTGCACTCAGCCCAGTTCCTGCGCCAGCCCGATCAACAACCCTTCATGGCCGCGGACATAGCAGAGCCGATAGCTCTCGCCATATTGGACGATTTCGCCGGCCAGTTGCGCACCCAGCGCGCCGAGCCGTGCAATGGTCTCATCCAGATCGTCGACGGCAAACATGACCCGGAGATAGCCCAGGGCATTGACGGGCGCCGTGCGGTGGTCGGCCACGATCTCCGGCCTGATGAAACGGGAAAGCTCGAGCCGGCCAGGACCATCGGGCGTCGACATCATGGCGATCTCGACCTGCTGGTCTCCTAGCCCCGTCACCCGGCCGGCCCATTCCCCCTCGATAATGGCCCGCCCTTCAAGGTTGAGCCCCAAGGCGCGGAAGAATGCAATCGCGCCATCGAGGTCCTCAACCACGATGCCCATATTGTCCATGCGTTTGACGGCCATGCCTACGCCTCCCGATGCCGGTTGGTCTCACCGGCACTCTGGCGCAACAGTCGCGGGCTGTCATCCCGATGGTAGGGTGGCTGGAAGTGCGGGTGGCAATGGGGTGGGGGCTGTCGGCTTGTGGACCAAAAGTTGGTTAGCTGACGTTGCAGACTGATGGCTATTCCCTTCTTTTTGGAGCCGAACGTGGTTACGATGAAGCATGGCTGAACCTCAGCACCACCATTTCCCTCTCTGGCCTGGTGTGCCCCTGGCGCTCGCCTCTGCCGTCCTGTTCGGAGCTGCCGCTCCACTATCCAAGCTGCTGTTAGGTTCCGTCGATCCATGGCTTCTCGCTGGCATCCTTTACCTTGGCGCCGGAGGGGGCCTGGCCGCGGCGAGCCTGGGTCGCACGCTCATCGGCCTTGAGTCTCCTGAAGCCCCGCTACGCCGATCGGATCTTCCCTGGCTGGCGGCGGTTGTGCTGTTCGGTGGCATGCTCGGCCCGCTGTTCCTGCTGCTCGGCTTGTCCGAAACCACTGCAGCATCGGGGTCACTGCTACTCAACCTCGAGGGGCTCGCAACCATGGCGATCGCCTGGATTGTATTCCGCGAGAACGTCGATCGAAGGTTGATCGTCGGTGCCGGCGCGATCCTTGCCGGCGCCGTACTGCTGTCGTGGTCCGGGGACGGCATCAACCCCGATACCGGCAGCCTGTTCATCGCCGCCGCGTGCCTGAGCTGGGGCATCGACAACAACTTGACCCGCAAGCTGTCGTCGGCCGACCCGGTGCAGATCGCGATGATCAAGGGACTGGTTGCCGGCTCCACGAACCTCGTGCTCGCCTTGTCGCTCGGTGCCTTGCTGCCAGGCGGCGGGCTCATCGCCGCCGGTGCCGTCGTGGGCTTCTTCGGCATTGGCGTCAGCCTTGTCATGTTCATGCTCGGCCTGCGGCACCTCGGGACGGCGCGAACAGGCGCGTACTTTTCGCTCGCCCCGTTCATCGGTGCGGTATTGGCCCTTGCCATCTCCAAAGATCCTGTAACGTGGCAGCTGCTCGCCGCCGGCGCCCTAATGGGTCTTGGTCTATGGCTACATTTGTCGGAGAGGCACGACCACGTGCATAACCACGAGGCGCTGGGACATGAGCACGCCCACATTCATGACCAGCACCATCAGCATCATCATGACGGACCGGTGACGGCGCCGCACTCTCATTGGCACCGGCACGAGCCCATGCGGCACAAGCATTCGCACTACCCAGATATCCACCATAGGCACGACCACAGCCACTAGGCCCACAGGCTGTTGTTAACGCTGCGAACCAGTGGCAATTGTTGCCATAGGTGCCGGGAGCTACTGTGAACAGATGCTGGCCCTTTGCAACATCGCTGGTCGATATCCGCTTGCATCCCGCGCTGCCATTGCGCGCTTCGCTATACTCTTGGCTACAGCGCTGTTCCTGTTTGGAAGTGCGGGACACGGACATGCAAGCTCGGCGAGAACACTCTCGGTGCTCTCTTCGATTGACCAGCAATTTGCTGCGGAGAATGGCCCAGATCACCACCATCATCAGCAGCACCACGAGCATGGTGACGCCCATGAGCATGATGCGTCTACCCACACCCACGAGCCGGGAGGCTTTGTCTCTCCATTCATCTTCCAGGCCGCGCAGGTCGACCCGACTTGGGCAGCTTCTGGTTTACTATTGCCGGTAAGTCCTTCTCCGCCTCGGCTCGACCGGCCTCCTCGCCACGTTCTCTAGTCTCCTCGTGCGGTCGCTCGGCCGTTTTCACGTGAACCTGAGAGAACATCATCATGTCTTTACCTAAGCTCCCGCAACAAAGCGGGTCGGGGCTGATCGACCACTCGGATGGTCGCTTCGCCCGTGCCGTGTCCCTTGTCCGAGACCTCGGCCCTGCCGAGATCATCCGCCGCGCGAGAAGCAGCGGCCTGCAAGGTACACTGAACTTTATCGGCCGGAACATCCGTCATCAGATAGCTCATCACCAAGCCAAAGCGTTCGACCGGCGCGAGGGCGTGGACACGGCGGGCTCCATCCAATTGAACGGTCTGACTATCGTCGGTCCAAACAAAGCGTTCGGCAATGAAGCGGTGTCCACCTCGCCCAAGTCATTCACATGGCTCCTCAACCAGGCGCCCATACCTGAGGGCGCGACTTTCGTCGACATTGGTTGCGGCAAGGGGCGGACGGTCTTGCTGGCCTCTCAGCGTTTCGAGCAAGCGGTAGGGGTAGAGTTCGCCAGTGAGTTGGTCACCCTCGCGAAGCAGAACACCAGGGCATTTGCCAACAAGCATCCAGATAGCGGCGCCATGTCCATCGTTTGCCAAGATGCCGCGGATTACAAATTTAGTGATGGTCCCCTGTTGGTCTATTTTTACAACCCCTTCAGCGAGGCGCTTTTCCGTCAAGTTATCGGCAATTTAGTTGCAAGCCTTGCTGCCAATCCGCGCCCGTGCACGGTGATCTACGCCACTGGGATGAATACACAGGATTGGGCCGAGCGAGCCGTTGCAGGCACAGGACGCTTTGCGATGGTCAACAGTGGGCGCACCCCTAGCTTCAGCGACGCCATAAGACGCCTCAGCTACGCGATTTTCACCTTCTCGAAGCCCCAGTGAAGCGTCGGCACTCAGGCAGTTCCGGTGGACCAAGTACGCACTTGAGTCCTCCGGAACTCTGCTTTGAGCGCCATTCCCACTTCATTCAGGAACCTCGCCCACATAGGTCTTCCAGCTTGGATGGCGTCTGGCGGTATTTTTGAACGGCTTGCACAGTTCCCGGCAGGCTGCCTTTCTCCAGGGTCTTCAGGATTGCGCGGGCGAGGTATGCGCCTGGAGCGCTTGCCCTGAAATGGCGGAATAGAGCTCAAGATGCCATACCATTCCCAAGTCACTATTCGGTCTATCGCTGCCGAGTTGTCATCAGAGCGAAGCCCGGCTGATCATCCCTGATTGATCACCCCATCAATGGCTCTGGGCTAATCACACGCCCACAATGGTTCTTGTCAGTTTGTAAAGGTCAGACGGTAGCCACAATTCCAGCCCGCTGCCCGGCGCCGGAGCTGTGTGGGTTCCGCGCCGGACTATCGTTGCACCTGCAAAAGCCAATGCAAGCACAGCCCGCATAAAATAATCCCCGGTGCCAAAACCTCGCGCATAATTCTCTCATTCCTCTCGCGATAGGGCGGCCTGCAGCGACCAGTGGCGGGAGGGAAAGCCGGGCATGGGGCAGTCGCGTGCAGCCATGGTCTGGGGGTCGGTCGGTGAGAGTTCGAGCCTGCTGCTGGTCGCAAGACAAGTAGCTGAAAGCGGGTGCCCAAGGGGTGGCCGCGCCGGACAGCCTTCCAAGTTATCCCCTATCGAGAAATCCCGGCGTTCCCGAGACGGCTTTCGTCTCAGTTTTTTAGTTTCAGGGACGGATGCCGTCTCGGGACTCCGCTCTTTTCTTAGAAACCGCGACGCCCACGGGCCGGGCGGCACTTCGGCATGCCCTCAGGCATCGCGGAACGCTCTTTGAACGTCGATACATGTCTGGCGATCTGTGCTTCGGCCACCCGCGCCGGGCCGCTGCAAAGGGACCTGCCTCAGCCCTTTTCGATCATGTCCCAGCGGTTCTGCTGGGTCAGCAGGGCCCGGACATAGGCCATGTTGGCCTCGACCTGGTCAGGCGGCAGCTCGGCGGCATAGATGGCCCGGCTTTCGTCGAACCGGCCCTGCAGCCCAATGACCAGCGCCAGGTTCTGCCGCGTCTGGGTATTGGCGCCGCGCATCTGCACCGCGCGCCGCAAATGCTTTTCGGCCGCGACCAGATCATTGGTCATGGCGTAGGAGAGGCCCAGATTGGTCTCGATCGAGGCTTCGCCGGGCGCGATCACCGAGGCCTGCGTGTAAACCTGCCGTGCCTCGTCGTGGCGACCGGTCTGGTCCAGTGTCGCGCCCAGCACCAGCAAGGCGTTCCAGTCCGGCGCATCGGGCTCGATCACATTGCGCAGCACTTCGATGGACTGGTCGAACCGCCCCGCCGCCGTCAGCGCCTTGGCATAGGCCACGCTGATCGCCACGTCGCCGGGATGATGGGGGATCGCCTGTTCCAGCGCCGCGGCGGCCTGTTGTGGCTGGCCGGCCGCCCGCAACGCGGCCGCATAGTGAATGACCACGGCCCGGTCCTTGGGATTGGCCCGATAGCGCGCCGTCAGCTCGCCCAGCTGGGCATGGCTTTCGGCCGCGCTCAGCCCGGCATAGTCGGTATTGGCCAATTGCCCGCGATTGGACGCACAGGCCGAAAGCGCCAGCGCCGCCACGCCTGCCAGCAGCAGGGGACGCATCGCTCCGATCATCTGCCTTGCCTTGAACACGTCTCACTCCGGGCCGTTCGCGGGCCATCTCAACCCATCCCCGAGCAATAGATCATTAACCCTAACGCCCGGTTAAACGCCGCCGCGGCAGCGTTGTGCCCCGGCGCCGTCCCGGCTAGACAGGGGCAGTGCAACGGAGCCCTGTCATGTCCAAACAGTCTGCCATCCCCCTGATCTTCATTCCTGAGGGAGGGCTGGAAGCGGCACCATTGGAGGGCAGCCAGCGCGCCTGGGCCGAGGCCAACCGGTTTACCGGCCAGCAGGGGCGCCTCTTGGCCGTGCCAGATAGCAAGGGTCGCATCACCGCCTGGCTCTTCGGTACTGGCGCAACCGAGGGGCGTCCCGTTTTCGTGGCCGGATTGGCCGGTGCGGGTCTTCCCGAGGGCGACTATCAATTGCAGGGCGAGTATGGCGATCCGACCCTTGCCGCCATTGCGTTCCGCCTCGGGGCCTATCGCTTCGAAACCTATCGCAGCGGCGCCCCGGCCCCCCGGCTGGTCCTGCCTGAGGCAGCCGATGGCGCCGAGGTCGAGCGGCAGGTGAGGGGGGCCAGCCTCGCGCGGGATCTGATCAACACGCCCGCCAACGACCTGGGTCCCGATGCACTCGAAGCCCGCGCCCGCGAGCTGGCCAGGGCGCACGGCATGAGCGTGAGCGTCACCGCTGGCAATGATCTGCTGGAGCAGAATTTCCCCATGATCCACGCCGTTGGCCGCGCCAGCGCCCAGGCGCCGCGCCTCATCGATCTGCGCTGGGGCAAGGATACCGATCCCAAGGTCACGCTTGTGGGCAAGGGCGTCACCTTCGACACCGGTGGTCTCGATATCAAGTCACCCACCGGCATGCTGATGATGAAAAAGGACATGGGCGGCGCCGCCAATGTGCTGGGCCTGGCCCATGCCATTATGGATGCGGGCCTGCCCGTTCGCCTGCGGGTGCTGCTGCCGGTGGTTGAGAACGCCATTGCCGGCAACGCTTTCCGTCCTGGCGATGTGCTGCGCTCGCGCGCCGGTCTCAGCGTGGAAATCGGCAATACCGACGCCGAGGGCAGGCTGATCCTCGCCGATGCGCTGGCCCTGGCCGATGAGGAGACGCCCGATCTGCTGGTCGATATGGCCACACTGACCGGCGCGGCGCGCATTGCCCTGGGTCCGGAACTGCCCGCGCTCTATTCAACCGACGATCGCGTTGCCGCCGGCGTGGCTGCGGCCGGTCTCGCGGCCGAGGACCCGCTCTGGCCCATGCCGCTCTGGTCGCCTTATGCCGGTCTCCTGTCGTCCCGCATTGCCGACATCAACAATGCCGCGTCCGGCGGTCATGCCGGTTCAGTCACCGCGGCCCTTTTCCTCAAGCGCTTCGTGCGCAATGCCGGTACCTGGGTGCATCTCGATATTTTCGGCTGGGCACCCGATGCTCGGCCCGGTCGTCCCGTGGGCGGCACCGACCAGGCCATCCGGGCGCTCTACGGCTTTGTGCGGCAGCACTACTCGGGCTGAACGGGGGTCAGCGAACCTGGAATGACATCGGTGCCGGTGGTCCGCTCGATTACCTTGTCAGTGACCTCGGTGCCATGCTTGGGAAACAGCAGGGGCGCGGCGGCAAAGCCGCCAATGACGGCCACCAGCATCACCCAGCCGGCCCATTTCTTGTGCTTTTCAATGAAGGTGCTGGCCACTGGTCCGAAGAAATAGAACAGGCCGCAAGGGAAAAAGAAGCGCAGCCCACGGCCGATCATCCCATAGAGGATGAAGGTCCAGATATCGATCCCGGCGACACCGCTGGTAATGGTGATGATCTTGTAGGGGATCGGAGTGACGGCCCCGACCATGATCATGAACGGACCATTGGCGACAAAGCTCTCGCGCAACTGCTCGAACCCGGCGCCCGCGCCATAGAACTCCACGATCCCCTTGCCGATGGTATCGAACAGAAAATAGCCAATGGCATAACCAAAGATGCCGCCGATCACCGAGGAGACCGTGCAGATCGTGGCCAGCCGCCAGGCCCGGCGGCGGTCGGCCAGGATCATGGGCGCGAGCATGACCTCGGGAAAAACCGGAACGATCATCGCCTCGAGAAAACAGATCAGCGCCAGGATCGGTTCGGCCAGCGGGTGTCCCGTGGCGGATTTCAGCCGTTCATATAGGCCCGGCTTTTCCTGCTGCGCTGTGTCGGTCATGCCCCTCGGCCGGCTCCCTGTAATTCAGTCACTCTGCTTGAACGACACATTGGTCCCTGACCAGTGAATTTTATGTGTCGAACTCAATAACCCCGCGCACGATCGACGACATTGGGCAGGGCTTTGCCCGCTTCATGCTCTTTCAACACGCGTGTAAAATAGCGCACGCCGCTCTGCTCGTTGGAAATGGCCGCAATATGCGGGGTAATGTAGCAATTCTCGATCCCCCAGAGCGGGCTGTCCTGCGGTAGCGGTTCGATCTCGAACACGTCAAGGCTGGCCGCCCCCAATGTACCATCTTGCAGCGCCTGGGCGATGTCGGCCTCGTTCTGGTGCCCACCCCGCGCCGCATTGATGATCACAGGGCCGCCGGCCAGTCTGTCCCGCCGCAATTTTGCAAAGGTGGAGCGATTGAGAATGCCGGTGGTCTCAGGGGTCAGTGGCAAGAGGTTGACCAGGATGTCGGTACCAGCCAGAAAGCTACCGAACTCCGCTTCTCCGGAGAACCCGGCAACGCCTTCGACGGACTTGGGCGTGCGGCTCCAGCTCCTGAGGTCAAAGCCGAGCGGCCTGAGGCGCTTCACCGCATCCTGGCCCAGGACACCCATTCCCATGATCCCCACGGTCGTTTCGCCAGCGGCGGGTGGATAATACTGGCTCCAGCGCCGTGCCTTTTGGTCAGCCTGAAAGCGGGTGAACTGGCGGTGATGCATGGTCACATGCGCCACCACGTAGTCGCTCATGCGCTGGCTGAGGTCATCATCGACAAACCGCACAATCGGGGCATCAGGCAGTTTGGGGTGCTTGAGCAGCGCATCCACCCCGGCACCGAGCGAGAGCACTGCCTTGAGATTGGTCAGGCCGTCAAAAGCGTCCGCCTTGGGTTTCCAGACGAAGATGTAGCGAATGTCGGCCGGATCGTACGCGTCCGTCCGCCGCACGACGGGATAGGGGGCCAGTGCGGCGCCAAAGGCCTGGGCCCAACTAGCTTCATTGACATCGGAAAGGTGCAGCAGCAGCATCGCAAGTGTCCTTGGAACGGCAGAGGCCGCACCATTTGGCGCGGCCTCTTTGATAGTCTTGTCTCGTTGCCTAAGCCCTACTGGCTGGAAGCGGGTGCTTCCGGAGTTGCCGGCGAGGTTTCCTGCACGGGCGTGCCTTCGACGGGCGTGTCCGACTGGGTCGCCGTCGGCGTTTCGACAGCAGCGGCCGGCTCGGTCGTCACGGTTTCTTCACTGGCCTCTTCGGGTGCGACCACTTCCTCAGGGATCGTCTCTGCTTCGACAGCCTCGCCTTCAGCCGGTGCGGCTTCTTCGGCCGGGGCGGCTTCTGGCTCGGGGAATGGTACGGGCTCGGCCGACAGCGTCTGCAGATAGGCCAGGATATCGGCACGCTCTTCCGGCGAACGGACACCGGCGAATGCCATCTTGGTACCAGGCGCATAGCCACGCGGATTGGTCAGGAAGGCGTCGAGATTCTCATAAGTCCAGGTCTGTCCCTCGGCCTGCTGCTGCAGCAGGATATCCGAATAGGCAAAGCCTTCCATATGGGCCTTGGGCGCACCGACGATGTGGTAGAGATTGGGACCCTGCTTGGCCGGTTCGCCCTCGCCAAAGGTGTGGCAGCTCTGGCACTTGCGCACGGCAGCGGCCCCATTTTCGACGCTCGCGCTGGCCAGCAACACACCCAGTGGTACCGTCGGCTCTTCTTCTACCGGAGCGCCTGCTTCAGCAACTTCCGGCTCGGGCAGCGCATAGCCTGGGCCGCGGTTCTCGATGGGGTGATAGATGGCTTCCGCCACGAACCCCACACCCATGACGAACAACAGGGTGCCGAGCACGGCGCCGATGATCTTGTTTAGCTCGAACGAATCCATTTGGTCTCTCTGCCGGTCCATCCCCGTGGACATTTATCCGAACCAGCCCAACTTTAGATACCCAATAGGGAAATCCGCCTCAACCGGCCGGTTCGACGCGCGCGGAACATAGTATCAAGACCACTTGTGGCGCAACAGGTCAAACCGCCGCGGCGCCCTCCATGCAGTGGAAAATACCTTGGGCGCTGCAATTTTCAGTCTCGTGGGACGAAGCCGTGCAAGATTGACTCTTGCCCGGGCGCGCGCCACAACCCGCCAGCCTTTTGCTTTGACGGACCAAACCGATGACCAAGACAATCGCTTTTCAGGGTGAACCCGGCGCATTCAGCCACGCGGCTGCCGCCAATGTCTTCCCTGGCGACGATTTTCTGGGCTGTGTCACATTTGAGGAAACGCTCAACGCGGTTCAAACCCGCAGAGCCGACTATGCCGTGGTACCGGTCGAAAATTCCCTCTACGGCCGCATTACAGATATTCACCACCTGCTGCCCGAGAGTGGCTTGAACATTATCGGCGAAACCTATTTGCGGGTAGAAATGACCCTCCTGGGTGTCCCTGGTGCGGCGCTGGACGACATCAAGGCGGTGCAATCGCTCTCTGTCGCCCTGGGTCAGTGCCGCAAGTTCATTGCAGGCCGCGGCCTGCGCACCATCAATGCAGTCGACACCGCTGGCTCTGCCCGCGAGGTCGCCGAGAAGGGCGACAGATCGGTCGCCGCCATTGCCTCGCGTTTTGCCGGGGAGATTTACGGCCTCAACGTCCTGGCCGAAAACATCGAGGATGCTGACCATAACACCACCCGGTTCCTGGTGCTGTCGCCCACCGAAAAGCGCGCGCCCAATCAGGGTAAGGTGAAGACTACCTTTGTGTTCCGGGTCCGCAACGTACCGGCGGCCCTCTATAAGGCCATGGGCGGCTTTGCCACCAATGGTATCAACATGACCAAGCTTGAAAGCTACATGGTCGGCGGCGCCTTTACCGCCACCCAGTTCTACGCCGATATCGAGGGCCACCCCGAAGATGTCGGCGTTCAGCACGCCTTCGAGGAATTGGGCTTCTTCACGGACTACTTCCGGATCCTGGGGGTTTACCCGGCAGCGGACTGAAGGGGCATGGGTGGCGGCAACCGCTCATCCTGATGATCTGTCGCGCCGGCTCTTCCGGGCCGTGTGATGCAGTCGGGTGGAGCGTGACTGATTGATTTCCCTGATCTGGGCGCACGCCATGTCAATTGGAACTGGCTTGCCCAGGAAATATCCCTGCCCGATATCGCAGCCTGTGCCGCGAAGCAGCTCCATCTGTTTTTGGGTCTCCACGCCTTCCACAACGACCTTGGCACCGGTCTTTCTGGCCAGCACCAGCACGGCTTCAATGACTGAGAGGCCGACCGCGTCCACATCAAGGTTTTGCAGGAAGGCGCGGTCAATCTTGATTTCGTCCCAGTGAAACTTTGTCAGATATGACAGGGACGAGTACCCCGTTCCGAAATCATCCAGCGCAAGAGAAACGCCGAGATAGCGCAGCTCGGAAAGCACCGCGATCGGTTGTTTCGCATCCGCCATCATCACGGACTCGGTGACCTCGAGTTTCAGCCGTGCAGGTGGCAGTCCTGCCGCTATAAGTGCGTCCGCAGTGGCTTCCATGACCTCACCCTGCATGATCTGGATGACAGACAGGTTCACTGCGACCTGAACCTCAGGGGGCAATCTGAGGGCGTCCCGGCAGGCACAGGCGATCATGTGTTTGCCAATGTCCACGATCTGCCCGGATGCCTCCGCAATGGGAATGAACTCGGCGGGGGAAATCGGTCCCAATTGGGCGTGATGCCAACGGGCCAGGGCCTCCACGCCCACCACCGCCCCCGTGCCGACATCGACCTGAATTTGATAGTACGGTGTGATTTCGCCCTTGCTGAGGGCACAGCGCAGATCGTTTTCAAGCTTCAGGCGGCGCTCTACAGTGGCGCGGAGCGCCTCATCATAGATCGCAACAGAGCCCTTCCTGTGGGCTTTGGCCTCGCTCTGTGCCAGATCTGCGTCTGCCAGCAACCCACGCGGGTTTTGAATCGTGCTCGCAGAGGTTGCGATGCCCGCAGTCGCACTGATGGTGACGGAACTGCCCTCGATCTCGAATGGCTGTTTGAGGACTTCCAGCATCCGGTCCGCCATGGCCACGGCCTTCGCCTGGTCGGGCAGGTGCAAGAGCGCCGCGAATTCATCGCCACCCAGCCGTGCGACGATATTTCCCGAGCCGACTTCGGCGACATCTTCCAACCGGCGTGCTGCGGCAACGAGCAGCTTGTCGCCGAACATGTGCCCCCAAGTGTCATTGATGAGCTTGAACCCGTCCAGATCGATCACGACCACGGCTGTGAGGGGGGCGTCAGTGTTTGCCGGCTGGTCAGCATCGGGGAAAGCTGTGCGGTTGGGCAGCCCGGTCAACGGATCATGATGGGCAAGATAGGCGAACTTGTCCGCGGCCCGTCCGACTTCGGCGTGGGCGCGACGCAGGTTCCGGTTCTGGAATGCCGATACGACAAGCATGATGCCCGCTGACAAAAGCGCAGTCACGACCAGATAGTGCTGTGTGGTCTGCTTTTCAGTCAGCGTCTGTCTTATCGCGGCTGCTTTGGTGACGGCCGAGATCGTTGCCTCTGCACCGATCTTCTCGATCATTGCGCCAACCGGCTCCAGCGTATCCAGCACTGCAGAGAGCGAGGTGGCCTGTTCCAGGTCGGTCATTTCGGTTTCGACAGACTGCAACAGCAATATCAGCTCGTCATAGGCCTGCTTGCTCTGCGGACTGGATGCCAGGAACTCGCGGTAGCCGCCCACATTCCAGCTATCGAGCCGACCCAGCAGGATCTGGTAGAACAGTTCGGCGCGGTCGGCGTCGGCCTGTCGACCCATCGCGGCGTAGCGCGCGAGATAGGCTTCCAACTGGGCCGCTTCAATGCGGCCATGCGCCCCGATCCAGGAAACATCGAAGCGCATGGAATCGCGCACGGCGTCCGCCGTGTCCTGCACCACGCGCGCATGCAACACCGTGGCAATTCCGAGGACCACGATGACGATGACCGCGAACTGCCGAAACCAGGCATGCCGCTTCATGGCCCGCACAGCCTTCCGAGCTACTTGATCGTGATGCTGCGGACCTGCCATGCCGATCGGGCATGGTAGAGGTCGGTCCGCAGCTCATCGAAATCATCGAATGGATAGATGATGAACAACGGCCCCTTGTTGCGGACAGACATGTACTCGCCGTCTTGCTTCAGCGCCAGCAGCACCGGATAGGCCGTGAAGTCGGCCAGCGGGATCGTCGTGCGATAGTTGTTGAGGGCCAGGACGTCGGCCTCTTCCCCTTCGGCACCGACATGGGCCAGCAGCGTTTCCATTGGCACGCCCTCAAACACGGGTGTTCCATCATGCCAGGGCGTGGCCGTAGCGATCTGGGCAGAACCGATTGCTTCAAGCTGGGATGCGGTGAAGTCGAGCGGAGCGCCGCCATCGATCTTCCCGTCAATTGTCAGGATAACAGCATCTGATTGCGCCAGCGCCGCGGATGGGATAGAAGCGGTGGTAAGCAGAACAATCGAGAGCTGAAGGACAAAGTTCTTCATTTTAGTGCTCCGGGTTACCAAACTTCCACTCTGCACCAATTCGAAGAATTTCAAGTAAACGTATCCGAACGTTTTCTCTCCAATTTCTTTAAGCTGGATTCGGCATGATTTGTGCGGTGCTGCAGATCGCGACGCCCGTTGACTCGCGGGCCGCCCCCGCTATGGTCTGCGCGAACGTCAAATCGCCAGGACACGCCATGTCGCACGAGCAACTTGCCCAGACCATCGACACCGCCTTCGAGAACCGCGCCGAGGTCAACTTCAACACCACGGGCGAAATCCGCGATGCCGTCAACGAGGCGCTGAACCTGCTCGACACCGGCCAGGCCCGCGTGGCGGAAAAGGTGAACGGCACCTGGCAGGTCAATCAGTGGCTCAAGCGCGCCGTGTTGCTCTCCTTCCGCCTCAATGACAACGAACCTATGACAGGCGCGCCACAGGGCTCCACCTGGTGGGACAAGGTCCCGACCAAGTTCGAGGGCTGGAGCGACAATACCTGGCGTGAGGCCGGCTTCCGTGCCGTGCCCGGTGCCATCGTCCGCCGCTCGGCCTATATCGGCAAGGGCGCGATCCTCATGCCCAGCTTCGTCAACCTGGGTGCCTATGTCGATGACGGCACCATGGTCGACACCTGGGTCACGGTCGGCTCCTGCGCACAGATCGGCAAAAACGTGCACCTGTCGGGCGGTGTCGGTATTGGCGGCGTGCTCGAACCACTGCAGGCCGGTCCGACTATCATCGAGGACAATTGCTTTATCGGTGCGCGCTCGGAAATCGTCGAAGGTGTGGTTGTGGGCGAGGGCTCGGTCATTTCCATGGGCGTCTTCATCGGCGCCTCCACCAAGGTGGTGAACCGCGCGACCGGCGAAATCCACATGGGCTATGTGCCGCCCTATTCGGTGGTCGTCTCCGGCTCGCTTCCCGGCAAACCCTTCCCCGACGGCACCCCCGGCCCGAACCTTTATTGCGCCGTCATCGTCAAGACTGTCGACGCCCAGACCCGCTCAAAGACCGGCATCAACGACCTGCTGCGCGATTGATCGAGAGTGCCGGTGCTGGTCCCGGCCAGACCGGCGTCCTACTCTGGGCCTGACCGGAACTGATTCCGGTCTATTGAGGGGGACACAAATGGACAATATCAAAGCGCTGTTGACCACCACCGAAGGCCGTATCGGCCGCCAGCAATGGTGGATCGGTATCGTCGTGCTTATCATCATCTCGATCGTCGCCAGCATCATTGTCAGCATCATCAGCCTGGGCAATGCGACCGTGATTGCCTGGCTCGGAGTGCTGATCAATCTGGTGCTGATCTGGCCAAGCTACTGCATCGGAATCAAGCGCCGGCACGATCGCGACAATGATGGCACTGACCTCAAGATACTGATTGCCGGCTCGGTCATACTCAACCTGCTGCAGGCCTCGGGCATCGGTGCCTCCATTGTCGATGTCGGTGGCGTCAGCTATCCCATGCCACCGATCTGGCTCACCATCCTGAGCGTCATCTACGGCATTTTCGCCATCTACATGCTCGTCCAGCTTGGCTTCCTCAAGGGCACGACCGGATCCAACAGCTATGGTCCCGACCCGCTGGACGCCGCCGCCTGAACCGACTGGAGCCGTCGTGACCATCGACCCCGCTGACCTGCTTGCCCGCCTCATTGCCTGTCCCTCGGTCACCCCTGAGGAAGCGGGCGCGCTCGACCTCTTGAAGGCCGAACTCGAGGCCATCGGTTTTGCGGTCACGCGGCTGCGCTTCGAAGGCGACGGCTCCTATCCGGTTGATAATCTCTTCGCCACGCGGGGGCAGGGTGGCCGCCGCCTGCTCTTTGCCGGCCACACCGACGTGGTGCCGCCCGGAGATGCTGCGCATTGGACCTCCGAACCTTTTACGCCCCGCGTTGAAGGTGGAAAAATCTACGGCCGAGGCGCGGCCGACATGAAATCCGGCATCGCGGCATTCGTTGCGGCCTGTGCCGCGATCCCGCCCGATGCCGGCATCATTCAGCTCGCCATTACCAATGACGAGGAGGCCGATGCCATCAACGGTACGGAGAAGCTGATTAAATGGATGGCGGACAATGGCCACCATTTCGATTTCGCCATTGTCGGTGAGCCGAGCTCCACAGAGACGCTGGGCGACAGCATCAAGATCGGCCGGCGTGGTTCTTTCTCGGGCAAGGTGACGGTCACCGGCACGCAAGGGCACGTTGCCTATCCGCACAAGGCCAACAATCCCCTGCCGGTGCTGGCTGCCATCGCCACGGCGCTGACATCGGAAAGGCTCGACGCCGGCACCGAACATTTCCCGGCCAGCAATCTGGAGCTGACCACCATCGATGTTGGAAACCCGGTCAGCAATGTCATCCCGATGAGCGGGATGCTGCGCTTCAACATCCGATACAATGACGTTTGGACACCCGAAACACTGGCCGACTGGGTCCGCACGAGTATCGGATCGGTCGATGCCAGGGGCACTGACATCGTCTTCGAGGCTGCCGGTACACCCTCGCGTGCCTTCCTCTCCCCGCTGGGCAGCGACATTGAAACGCTGTCCGCCGTCATCGCTGAGCGCAGCGGCAAGCCCCCGGAATATTCCACTGGCGGTGGCACATCCGACGCGCGCTTCATCGCCCAATATGGCCCCGTGGTTGAATGCGGCTTGGTGGGCCCATCCATGCACAAGGCTGACGAGCATATTGCCCTGTCCGATCTCGCCGGGCTGACGGACATATACGCCGCCTTCATGCGCCGGTTTTTCGCGGAGGCGACGACGGCATGAAGATCATCAGCGCCCTGCGCCAGTCCGTCTATGGGTGGATCATGATCCTCAGGAACGAAGCGGGCTGGCAGGAGCGTTTTCGTTTGACCATGCCCGGCCTGGCGACGGGTCTGGTGCTGTTTTACCTCTTCGCCTTTCTGGCGGTCGTGCTGGCTTCGCTTGAGATGGGCGTGCCCACCCTGCAGGGCCTGTTTGACATCATGCTCATCCAGTCGATTTGGCTGCTGGCCCTTGTCGTGGGCATCTATGGCACCCGCTTTGCCCTGCGGGAGGACGTGCCTGTGCTGCCCCTGCTCGTCCCCGGCATTTACGCGCTTATCTATTATCTGATCCTGGGCACGCTGATTTCGCTTATCCTGGGCATGCTTCTGCCTCTTTTGTGGGTGGGACTGGGCTGGCTGCTGTTTTGCCTCGGGCGGAGGGCCGGCAATTGGACGCTCGGGGTCGCTGCAGCATTTGCAGTGTTGACGGTCGTGCTTCTTGTCGGCACCCCTTTGACGCTCTACATGCTTACAGCGCCCGTATCCGCTGCCTGAGACGAGTCTGTTCCTTGCCCCAGTCCTCCCCGACATTTGTTGAAGAAGCCCTCGACGCCGCCCGCGGCACTTGGGCCCTGGTGTTCGGGCGGCAAGATGCGGCCAGCTATTTCGATTTTTCGCAACGCGGCCTGATTGGCAGCTTCATTGCGCTGTTATTGGCCGTGGCCGTCAGCGTCTTCGGCCCCCAATTGCTCGGTGCCGGATCACCGACTGGCGCCGCTGCCGGCGTGACGTTGCTGTCGGCGCTGATCTTCGCGGTGCAGATCGGCGCGGCCTATCTTGTCCTGCAAATGATGGGGCGGCTGGATGGCTTCATGCCCTATCTGGTGGCCGACAACTGGGCCAATTTCTATGTGTCCTTGTTCGGCTTGCTTCTATCGGTTCTGCTGGGCGCCAGCGATATCATGCTGCTCGTCATGGGCGTGCTGGCCATCGTCATCGAGGTCAATATCGCCCGGCGTATTGTGACCCTTGCACCAGTACAGGTTGCCATCTTTATCGTTGCCCAACTGGCCGCCAATTTCATCGGTCTGATGATACTTGGTGGTTTTATCCTGCAGACGATGGGACCAGCCGCTTGACCTTCAGGGATAGTCCACCCCGGTCAGGAACAGTCCGCTCGCCGGCGCCATGGCCCCGCAGCGCTTGCGGTCAGCCGCATCCAGCGCCGCCCGGAAGTCGGCTGGGCTCCATTTGCCTTCGCCTACCAGCTTGAGCGAACCCACCATTGAGCGTACCTGATGATGCAGGAAGCTGCGGGCACTGGCCGTGATGGCAATCATCTCGCCATCCCCGGTCACATCGAACGCATCCAGCGTGCGAATGGGAGAATTGGCCTGGCACTCGGACGACCGGAAGGTCGAAAAGTTATGCTTGCCCAGAATGAGCTGGGCCGCCCCATGCATCTTTCGTGCGTCGAGCGGCACCGGCACATGCCACACCTGGTTGCGCTCGATGGCCGCCGGCGCCCGGCGATTGAGGATGCGATATTCGTAATGCCGCGCCGTGGCCGAGAACCGGGCCTCGAACGTCTCCGGCACGGTCTCACTTTCCACCACCACCACGGGGTGGGGCCGCAAGTGATAGTTCAGCGCCTCGCGGATTCGGAACGAGTCCCAGTCCTTGGCTAGGTCAAAATGCGCCACCTGGCCCAGCGCATGCACACCCGCATCGGTGCGCCCCGCCGCCTGTGTTGTGACGACCTCCCCGGAAAAGCCCGCGATGGCCTCTTCCAGCGCCTGCTGCACACTCATCCGGTCCTTCTGCCGCTGCCAGCCGGAGAAGGGTGTGCCGTCATATTCGATGGTCAGCTTGTAGCGCGGCATCAGTTCACTGTGCCGGGCAGCGCCCCCGCGCCCCGCAGAAACGTGGCGGCGTCCATGGCGCCCTTGCCCTCGCGCTGCACTTGCGTCAGACGCACCGCGCCCGAGCCGCAGGCAATGCTGAGATTGTCGCCCAGCAGGACACCCGGTGTCCCCGAACCATCGCAGAGGGCCGAGCGCAGGGCCTTGATCCGCACCGGCTTGCCGCTGAGGTCCATTTCGAACCATGCGCCCGGGAAGGGTGATAAGCCCCGGATCAGATTGTGCACCTCTTCGGCGCTCCGGGAGAAATCGATCCGCGCCTCGGCTTTGTCGATCTTGGCCGCATAGGTTTCCCCGCTCTCGGGCTGCGGGGTGAAATCGAGGCTGCCGCGCTCCAATGCGGCCAGTGCACGCCCCATCAGATCAGCACCGAGCAGTTTCATCTGGTCATGCAATTCGCCTGCGGTCATATCCGGTCCAACGGGTATGATCTCGGTCGGTCCCATCGCGCCGGTATCCAGGCCTTCATCCATCTGCATCACGACAATGCCGGTCTGTTTGTCCCCGGCCATGATGGCGCGCTGTATCGGCGCCGCCCCGCGCCAGCGTGGCAGCAGCGAACCATGCAGGTTGAGGCATCCATATTCTGGCGCCTCGAGAATGGCCTTGGGCAGGATGAGGCCGTGGGCGACAACTACGGCAACATCGGCGTCCAGCGAAGCAAACTGCGCCTGCTCGGCCTCGCCCTTGAGGGAACGCGGCGTGAAGACGGGTATGCCGAAGGCTTCCGCCGTTACATGCACGGGCGTTTTGCGCTCCGCCTGGCCGCGTCCGGCCGGCTTGGGTGCGCGCGTATAGACCGCCACCACCTCATGCCCCGCCGACACGATCTCGGTCAGCGTCGGGACGGAAAAATCGGGCGTGCCCATGAAGACGACGCGCATGGGGCAGCCTCCCTAATGTCGGTTCAGCGGCGTAGTGGTTTAGCCGGCCGCGCGCTTGGCGGCCTTGTCGAATTTCTTGATCACGCGGTCGCGCTTCAACCGGCTGAGATAGTCGATATAGAGCACGCCATCGAGGTGATCGAGTTCGTGCTGGATACAGACGGCCAGCTTGCCCTCGGCTTCCTTTGTCACTTCCTTGCCCTCGAGATCGGTGTACTTCACCGTCACGTCATTGGGCCGCTCGACCTCGTAATAGAGCTCGGGAATGGAGAGGCACCCTTCCTCCGTCACCTGCATCTGGTCACCAAAATGCGTGATTTCGGGGTTGATCATCACCAGCGGGGCAGGGGGCTCGCCTTCGCCGGCTAGGTCCATCACCACGATGCGCTTCATCACCCCGATCTGCGGCGCAGCCAGGCCAATGCCCGGCGCGTCATACATGGTGTCCAGCATGTCCTTGGCCAGGGATTTGATCTCGTCATCAACCTCGATGATGGGGTCGGCAACGGCACGCAAACGCGCATCGGGAATGATCAGGATTGGGCGAACGGCCATGGCAAAAAGTCCGGCGATGAAAGGATTGCCCCCGATATGGCGATTTCCGTGTCCGCGGTCAACTGCAGCCCGGTTCAAACCCCGCTTGCCGGCAGAACATTTTGCGAACGGAAGAATCGGATTAAGCTCGGCCCATGCGCGATCTTGACTCTGTTCTGTTCATCTGGGGCGACGTCCCCGTCACCGTGGCCCTCGCCCTGCTTGCGGGGGGCGCCTTGCTTCTTGCTCTGCTGGTGGGCGGTCTCGTGCTCTGGGCCCGTGCCAGCGCCAGGCGAGCGGACATCGCGGCCAGAGAAGCCGCGGACAGTCTCAGGGCCAATTTCCTGGAACAGGTTACCACGCGCGACACCCGCATTCGCGATCTGGAAGCCCAGATCGAGCGCGATCGCGAGCGCGCTACCGAACTGCTCGACACCGAAAGAGAGAAATCCTCCGGCCTGCAGTCCGAGCTCGCCGCCATGCGCACGCGTCTAGATGAACAAGCCCGGCAGAACGAGGCCAATCTGAAGCGCTTCGAGGAAGTGCGCCAGCAGATGACCGTGGAGTTCAAGTCCATCGCCGGCGAGGTGCTACAGACCCATAGCGAGACCTTCACCAAGCAGAACCGCGAACAGGTCGATACCCTGCTAAAGCCCCTGCAGGACAAGATCACCGAGTTCCACAAGAATTTGGTCGAAGATCGCTCGGCCATGGGCGAGCGCATCCGCGCCCTGGCTGAAAGCAATCTGCAAATCACCACCGAGGCGCAAAACCTGACCCGCGCCCTCAAGGGCAATTCGCAAACCCAGGGCGCCTGGGGCGAAATGATCCTTTCCACCATTCTCGAACAATCGGGTCTGCGCGAGGGCGAGCAGTATTTCACCCAGCAGAGCCACACTGGTGAGGACGGGCAGCGTGTCCGCACCGATGTCGAAATCCTCATGCCCAATGGCGACCGGCTGGTCATCGACTCCAAGGTCTCTTTGACCGCCTTTGAGGCCTTCGTGAACAGCCCGGAAGATGATCGTGACCAGCATTTGCGGGCCCATATCACCTCGGTGCGCGGTCATATCACCACTTTGGGCGACAAGACCTACCATCGTGCCGCCAAGTCCAGTCTCGACTATGTGATGATGTTCGTACCCATCGAATCCGCTCTGGCGACCGCCATCCAGCACGACGCCAAGCTGGTGGAGTTCGGCATGGGCAAGGGCGTCATGCTCACCACACCCACCACGCTGATGACCGTGCTGCGCACGGTGCGCAATGTCTGGGACATCGAAAAGCGCCACCAGAACGCCGAGGAAATCGCCGAACGCGCCGGCCAGCTTTACGACAAGGTAGCGGGCTTTCTTGGGACCATGGACAAGCTGGACGGGCATCTTGATAAGGCGCGCTCGAGCTTTGACGAGGCGCGCAATCAGCTCTCCAACGGGCGCGGCAATGTGGTGCGCCAGGTTGAAATGCTCCGGGAGCTGGGGGCCAAGTCATCCAAGTCCATCCCGCCCAAATGGGATGGCGGATCGGATGAGGCGCAGCCCACCTTGAGGCTGGTCAAGGATGAACCGGGGGACCTGAACTGAAATCGACCATGTGATCGAACCCGGTTCCCGCTTGTGCGTTCCTCCCTTGTGCAACTGCATTAAGGGAGATCAGTCATGGTGCAGAATCACGACCATCCGGGCAGTCTCGTGCCCCAGGAAACCAGCTTCGACAATGCCGACACACCCGGCATTGCGCAGCCCTATAGCCAGAGCGAAATCGAAGACCTGCTCTATGGCGATGACCGCCCGGCCCGGGATCGGCTGGAACGACTTTGGGAAATGCGCCGTGAGGCCGCCGAGCGGGAAAGCGGAGATTTTGGCGGCCAGGACCCGGCCTATATGCTCGAAGAGCTCGATCGCGCCATCGCCGAATTGCAGCGCGACCTCGATAACACCGAAGAAACCGGCAATATCGACGCGTCAATGTCATCCGATCCGGCCGATCACCTCGATGCACTCTCACCCGATGATACCGATGCGCGCGACGCGCTGATCGGCGAGGAGGCGTTTTACGAGGAAGACGAGGATGGTCCGGTCGATGACGACCATGTCTGGCATGGCAGCGAGGAGTTCGACCCGCATCTGCATTGAGGTCTTTCACCTCTCTCTTCGGGGGAGAGGTCAGCTTTCAGGCCGGGCGGTGGGGCTTTGCCTAAATCTCCGTCCGTGCCTTTAGAGCCTGGCTCAGAGTGCCCTCATCGAGATAGTCCAGTTCCCCACCCACAGGTACGCCATGGGCCAGGCGCGTCACCCTGATGCCCGAACCAGCCAAGCGGTCGGTGATGTAATGCGCCGTCGTCTGGCCCTCCACCGTAGCATTCATCGCCAGCACGATCTCCGAATAGTCTTGTGCGCGCCCGATCAGACCTTCAAGGTTTAGGTCGTCCGGCCCCATGCCATCCAGCGGCGAGAGCACACCACCCAGCACGTGGTAGCGCACCTGGCCCACACCCGCACGCTCCAGCGCCCAGAGGTCCGCCACATCCTCCACCACGATCAGAATGCCGCTTTCGCCGCGCCGGGGGTCGGCGCAGATCGCGCAGGGCGACATCGTGTCCACATTGCCGCAGACGTCGCAGCTTTTGACCGCAACGACCGCACGGTCCAGTGCGGCCGAAAGCGGCAGCATGAGCTGCTCCTTCTTCTTGATCAGGTGCAGCACCGCGCGCCGCGCCGAGCGGGGTCCCAGCCCCGGCAAGCGGGCCAGAAGCTGGATCAATTGTTCGATTTCGGGTCCGCCGGTGGCCAAAGCGGCACCAGCCTAGAACGGCAGCTTCATGCCCGGCGGAATGGGCAGGCCAGCGGTCACTTCGGCCATCTTGCGCTGGGCTTCGGCCTCGCTCTTGCCCTTGGCATCGTTGAAGGCTGCAATGATCAGGTCCTCGACCACCTCGGCATCCTCTGGCTTGAGCAGGGTGGGGTCGATCTTGAGGCCCTTCATCTCGCCCTTGCCGCTGAGCGACACGCGGACCATCCCGCCACCGGACTGGCCCTCGACCACCAGCTCGGCCAGTTCGGCCTGCATGGCCTCCATCTTGGCCTTCATCTCGCCGGCGGCCTTCATCATGTTCATGATGTCTTTCATTCGTCGTCCTCTTCAGGTGGGGGCGGAGCCAGTTCAGCGGGTGCGGCTTCCTCGTCGCGCACCGTCACGTTCACCAGCTTGGCGCCCGGAAATGTTTCCAATATGGCCTTGACCAGCGGATCGTCATGGGCGGCGGCAGTCGCCGCCTCCTTGCGCTGTTCCTTTTCCTGGCGGATGGTCAGGCCCTCCGGGGCCTTGGTCGAAACCATCACCAGCCAGCGCTGCCCCGTCCAGGTCTGCAACCGGGCCGAAAGCGTCGCAATGATCCCGGGATCGGCGCCATCGCTCAGCGCAACTTCAATCCGGCCCTGTTCAAATGACACCGGCCGCATCTGGCTTTCCAGCGCCAGCTTGACCAGCACGTCGCGCTTGGCCGTAGCCAATGCGATGAGGTCCTTGTAGCTGGCCACTGTCGCGAGGGCAGGTTGCGCCACGGCCTGCGGCCGCGATGCCGGAACGGCCGGCGAGGGCGCCGCCACCGAAGCGGGCGCTGGCGCTGTCTGCACGGCTTCGACCCGCATGGCAGAGGCGCCGCCTGAAGGGCCACGGGGAGCGGGGGCGGGACTGCCGCCGCCCGCGGGCAGATTGCCCTGCTGGGTGAGCTTGCTGATCACCTCGTCCGGACTGGGCAGGTCCGCCGCATAGGCCAGCCGGATCAGCGTCATTTCCGCGGCCTGCAGCGCATTGCCGGCGCGTCCGGCCTCTTCATTGCCCTTGAAGAGAATTTGCCAGGCTCGCGTCAGTGCTCGCATCGGCAGGCGCTGCGCCAGATCGGTGCCCCGCGAGCGTTCGTCCGGGGTCAGGGAGGCATCGTCTGCGGCGGCGGGTACCACCTTGATGCGGGTCACAAGATGGGTGAATTCGGCCAGGTCGGCCAAGAGGGTCTGCGGGTCTGCGCCCAGGTCATAAAGTTCCTTGAGCGCACCCAGGGCCTCGGCAATCCGCCCGCCCATCAGGTCTTCGAAGAGGTCGATGATCCGCGCCCGGTCCCCCAGCCCAAGCATGGCCTTGACTGTGGCGGTGCTCACCGCGCCGTTGCCATGCGCAATCGCCTGGTCGAGCAGCGACAGACTGTCACGTGCCGAACCTTCACCGGCCCGCACGATCATGGCCAGCGCGTCGGGCTCGAAGCTGATGCCTTCCTGCCCCAGGATTTTTTCGAGATAGGCCGTCATCACCTCGGCAGGAATGCGGCGCAGATCGAAGCGCTGGCAGCGCGACAGGATCGTCACCGGCACCTTGCGGATTTCGGTGGTAGCAAAGATGAACTTCACGTAGGGCGGCGGTTCTTCCAGCGTCTTGAGCAGCCCATTGAAGGCCGCCGTCGAAAGCATGTGCACCTCGTCGATCACATAGACCTTGTAGGGTGCCGAGACCGGGCCGTACTTGACCGAGTCGATAATCTCGCGAATGTCGTTGATGCCGGTGTTGGACGCGGCGTCCATTTCCACCACATCGACATGCCGCCCCTCGATGATGGCGCGGCAATGCGTGCCTTCGGTTTCCAGCTCCAGCGTGGGGTGCCGGCCGGTCTCGTCTTCATAGTTGAAAGCGCGGGCCAGGATGCGGGCAGTGGTCGTCTTGCCCACGCCGCGCACGCCGGTCAGGATAAAGGCATGGTGGATACGGTTCTGCGCAAAGGCATTGCCGAGCGTCTGCACCATCGCGTCCTGCCCGACCAGGGTCGAGAAATCGCGCGGGCGGTATTTGCGGGCCAGGACCAGATAGGGCGTGGTCTGCGTGTCAGCCATGCTTCCTGTCCTTGTCCTTCGTGCTGGGGAATCTGCCAATGCTCATGTCCGGAACATAGGGCATGCCGGTCCATGTCGCAAAAGGCCAATGCCCAATTGCGCCGGCCCAGTACCGATTCTGAACAGGGAATTAGTAGGAGGCTGGCATCGACCCGTGAGGATCTCGTTGGGGCTGCTTCCTTCCGGACCTGACCCGGTTGGCGAGGAACACGTCCGCGCCAACCTCCCAAGGGCCTATATGCGGATTTTACCACCGGGATGCAAGGGGGCGGACCGATAGATGCAGGGTTGCGAGCGGACCCGGCGCACGGGCCGCCACCTCTCATCTCGTAAGTGTGGCCGCGAACTCTCTCACCCCGTCTCGATACAGGGCCCGAAGGCGCGCACCAGTGCCGGGTCGAAATATTGTGGATTTTCCTTGAGATAGTCGTAAGCCGCTTTAGCCGGCATCGGCTCCTTGTAGGCGCGGCGTTCCACCAGGGCGGAAAAGACATCGCAGATGGTGATCATCTTGACCAGATCCGGAAGAGCCGAACCAGTCAAACCCGCAGGATAGCCCGACCCATCCAGCATCTCATGATGCGACCTGACGCAGCTCAAAACATCGGTATTGCGTACGCCATGCTCCTTGAGAATGGCATAACCGATCATCGGGTGTCGCCGGATATTGGCTAGCTCGGCAGCAGTCAGAGACGTTTCCTTGTTGAGTATTTCTACTGGCACAAAGGCCTTCCCGACATCGTGTACCAGTCCGGCCGTGGTCAGCAGGATCTTGTCTCCGCGCGAAAAGCCCAGGGACGATCCAAAGGCCGCGGACATGCCGGCCACCAGCAGGCAGTGCTGATAGGTTCGATCGTCATAAGACCAGACCTCGTCTATCCAGTGGTGAATGCCCTGTGCTTCCACAGCATCCAGCACAGCCTGGGCGCCCGTGTCGATCATGCCGCTATGGTCGCCCGGCGTGTTCCAGGTGCTTGGGTCCAGTAGGTCTTCAACCACCAGCGTCGCTTCGGTCGGTACACAGCTCTGATGCGTGTTGAGGAATGGATATTTCGCCAGCAGATGCATGAGCGCACTGTCCAGACCATCCATGCCATCGATCGTGTCGCTGGCGCCGAGCGCACGAGCCTGGGATTCGCTGTGGTGGTTGCGGTCGCGCAGCAGAAAGACCAACGGATTGTCCGGCGAACGATGGACTGCCAGGGCCAGGCGCAACATGTGGGCGCTGGCGAAGTTCTCCAGATCGACATCACACAGGATCAGGGCGTTTTCGACCTTGATGGAGGGGGCTGAATGGAGAGGGAACAGGCGGCACATTCCGCGCGTGACCAGTCGCTTGAGTTCTCCCTCCGGTTCCAGATGACGGTCTGTAAACAGCAACAATTCCCTGCCCTCCTGAGGGCAGCAGATCACGTGATTGTTGAGGAGTGGTGAATACTCAAGGCGCTTGGGAACAGATTACGCTCATCTGACATATTTATTTTTGCGTTATTGCGTTCCGGGTCCTGCGGCGCGTTCGGCCCACCATCTTTTGCCCGGGCGGTCAACCTGTCCCGGCGCTGCGCCATCAAACTGCCGCGGCCGGTGCACCAGCGTCACCAGCACCACCGAAATCAGCATCAGCAGGTACCATGAGCCCAGCTTGCCCCAACTCACCATGGCCCAGCCATGTTCCTGGCCGGGATAGACCCAGGCACGCCCCCAGGTGGCCATGTTCTCGGCGATCCAGATGAACAGCGCGACCAGAAGAAATGCCAGCAGCATGGGCATGCGGTGCCGGAAGCGGAACACGCGATAATGCATCCAGCTGGGCCAATAGAGCGCCACGATGCCGCCGAACAGCAGCCAGCGGAAGTCGTAGAAATAATGGTGCGTGAAGAAGTTGAGGTAGATGGCGCTCGCCAGCACCGCTGTCATCCATACCGGTGGATAGCGGCTGAAGGTGATATCGAAGATGCGCTGGATGCGGGCCATATAGCTGCCCACGCAGGCATACATGAACCCGGAAAACAACGGCACGCCGGCGATGCGGATCAGGGCGTCATCGGGATAGGACCATGAACCGACCGCTGTCTTGAAGATCTCCATGCCGGTGCCGACCAGATGAAAGATCAGGATGACGCGCGCCTCCTGCAGTGTCTCGAGCCGGCAGAGGATCATGCCAAGCTGGATGCCGAGCGCCGCCAGAAACCAGAAGTCGTAGCGGTTGAGGCCGATTTCGGGCCACCAGAGCCGAGTTACCACAATCATGGCGAGCATCAGCCCGCCGAAAAGACAGGCCCAGGCCTGCTTGAGCCCGAATACGGCAAACTCTATCAGGCCATCGGCCAGCCGCCCACGCGGCATGCGGGCGAGAACGCCATGCGCTGCCCTGTCGATCGCCGCTTCCACACTCGTGAACCGATTGCTCATTCCCAACCCTTGCCCGAACAGGTTGGGCTGGTTATGCCCTTGTCAAAGGTGCCGAATTGTGGCGCCTGGCCGAAAGGGAGTTCGTCTTGGCAAAACGCCGTCACCCCACCTCGTTGCGCACCTCCAGCGAGGACATAGCCTTTTCGCGCAAGGCGCCCGATACTCCGCAGACGCGTAGCGCAGCCTATCGCCTGGCTTTCGCCGACGATGAGTTCATGACCTCGGAAGACACGCGAGGGGTGCGCTTTCAGCTTGAATATTTGAAGCCCGAGTTCCGCCTGCGTGAGCATGGAATCAATTCCACGGTGGTGCTGTTTGGTGGTGCGCGCATTCCCGAGCCGGGCAAACCCGCCTGGGCCGCCAAGAACGAAACGCAGCGGCGCAATCTCGAGGCCGCCTCGCGCTACTACGATGAAGCGCGCAAATTCGCCCAATTGGCTTCCCAGACAGCCGCCTCTATGGATTTCAAGGAATTCGTGGTGACAACCGGTGGCGGACCTGGCGTCATGGAGGCGGGCAATCGCGGTGCGGCCGACATGGGTGCCCCCACCATTGGGCTCAATATCGTGTTGCCCCACGAGCAGGCGCCCAATCTCTATGTGACGCCGGACCTCAGCTTCAATTTCCACTATTTTGCAACGCGCAAGATTCACTTCCTGATGCGCGCCAAGACCGTTGCGGTCTTCCCCGGCGGCTTCGGTACGCTCGACGAGTTTTTCGAAAGCCTGACCCTGATCCAGACCGGCCGAATGGACCGCATCCCCATCCTGCTGTTCGGCAAGGAATTCTGGACCAAGGTCATCAATCTCGAGGCTTTGGCCGAGGCAGGGACCATCTCCCCTGACGATCCGGACCTGTTCACCGTGGTCGATACAGCCCGCGAGGGCTGGGATGTAGTGCGACAGTTCTACAACCTCCCCCAGATGGGCGAGCCGACCTGGCGGGGTGGCTGACCGCTTGCATCCCTGCCTTGTCGTACTGTCATTGCCCCTTGTGCAATGACAGTGTCACAGTGCCTGTCTAGGCAGTGGGGCTGATTTGCGGGGGCCGGGCATTGGAACGTTTCAATCTTGTCGTGATCGGATCGGGACCGGCCGGACGCCGCGCTGCCATCCAGGCCGCCAAGCTGGGCAAGTCCGTTCTGGTGGTGGAAAATCGCCTGCGGCTGGGGGGCGTCTCGGTCCATACCGGCACCATCCCCTCCAAGACTTTGCGCGAAACCGTGCTCAATCTGTCCGGCTGGCGCGAGCGTGGCTTTTACGGCCTGTCCTATCGCGTCAAGAAGGACATTGAGGGCAAGGACCTTGGCGCTCGGCTGCGCAAGACTCTCGACTACGAAATTGAGGTGCTGGAGCACCAGTTCGCCCGCAACGGCGTGCGCACCTTTGGCGGCATGGCCCGCTTTGCCGATGAGCATCACCTGCTGGTCACAGACCATACTGGCGACGAGCACCAGTTTGCTTTCGATCACGCGGTCATTGCGGTGGGCACCGCGCCCCATCGCCCCGCCAATATCCCGTTCGACGACCACACCGTCATGGATAGCGATAGTCTGGTCAGCGAATTGCGTGTTCCGCGCAGCCTCACCGTTGTGGGGGCAGGGGTAATCGGCATCGAGTACGCCACCATTTTCTCCGCGCTTGATGTGCCGGTGACGATCATCGAGCCTCGCGACAATTTCCTCGAGTTCATCGATCGCGAGATTATCGAGGAATTCACTCACGATCTGCGCGAGCGCGGCGTGACCATTCGCCTCGGCTCGAAAGTGGATCGGGTGGAAAAGGACGAACAGGGCTGGGCTATTGCGCACCTGACCGATGGTCGCCAGATTCGCTCCGACATGCTGCTTTATGCGGCTGGACGCGTCGGTGCCACCCGGGATTTGGGACTCGAAAGATGCGGCGTCGTGCCCGACGAGCGTGGCCGCCTCAAGGTCGATCCGGCAACCTTCCAGACCCAGATCCCCCATATCTATGCAGCCGGCGACGTCATCGGCTTTCCTTCGCTTGCCTCGACCTCCATGGAGCAGGGGCGCATTGCGGCCCTCCATGCCTTCGAGGCCAAGATGCCCCCGGCACCGGAGTTCTTCCCCTACGGCATATATGCCGTGCCCGAGATCTCCACCGTCGGCCTCACCGAACAGCAGGTGCGGGCGCAGAACATTCCCTATGAATGCGGCGTAGCCCGGTTCCGCGAAACCTCGCGCGGCCACATCATGGGTCTGCAGTCGGGCATGATGAAAATGATCGTCTCGCTCGAAACCCGCAAATTGCTGGGCGTCCATATCGTGGGCGAGGGGGCGACCGAGCTCATCCATATCGGCCAGGCAGTGCTCAATCTGGGGGCCACGCTCGATTATTTCGTCGAGAACACCTTCAACTACCCGACCCTGGCCGAGGCCTACAAGATTGCTGCCCTCGATGCTTGGAACCGCATGCCCCGGGTCACGCCGGCCGCGCCGGTGGTCGACGAAGTCGAAACCGCCACGCAGCGCAGGAAAGCGGCTGCACCCAAACAGGCCTGATCAGCCGGCGCGCTTGCCGCCACCCTGATTGGCCAGTCCGCTGATCGTGGCGCGCAGCGCCGCGGGCTTGACTGGCTTGGTCACCACTGCAATGCCGCGTTCTTCGGCCAAGGTCCGCACCGCCGGGCTGCGATCGGCCGTTACCAGCGCCGCGGGCAGGTGACCGCCCACATTGTGCCGCAGCCACTCAATGGCATCCAGGCCCGACGTCTGGTCCAAATGATAGTCCATCAGCACCAGGTCCGGATACCAGCCTTCAAGCAGCCGCTCGCGGTCGATCTGCTTGAGCGAAAGAGCGCTGCGCACTTCGCATCCCCAATGGCTGAGCAGGCCCTCCATGGCCTCGAGAATGGCCCGCTCGTTATCCACGCACAGCACCTTGAGGCTGAGCGTGCCAAACCCCGGCTCAGGCGCCTGGGCCTCGCCGGCGCTGGTCGGGCGTGCATTGCGGATGGCGGGCAGGTAGAGCGAAAAGCGCGATCCACGCCCCTCCCGGCTGTCCAGTTCCAGTGTCAGCCCCAATGCGGTTACCAGCCGCTGCACGATGGATAGACCCAGCCCCAGGCCCTGGGCCATGCGGGCGCCGCGCTCAAGCCGGGAAAATTCGGCAAAGACCAGCCGGTGCTGGTCCTTGTTAAAGCCGATGCCGGTGTCGATCACATCCAGCCGCCAGCGATTGCCGCGCTTGCGCAGTCCCACCAGCACCTTGCCCCCTACGGGGGTGTATTTGATCGCATTGGACACAAGGTTCTGCACGATGCGGCCCACCAGCGAGCGATCGGCCATGACGCTGGCCTTGGTCCCTACGATCCGCAGTGAAATCGAGCGCTCCCGCGCCATGGGCGCAAATTCGACTTCCGTCTTCTTGAGCAGGTCCTGCGCCTGGATCGGGGTCGGCGCCGGCTTGAGCGCGCCGCTGTCGATGCGTGAAATATCGAGCAGGGCAGACATAATGTCTTCCACCGCTGTCAGCGAGGCCTCGATGGCATTGGCCAGTTCAGCAAACCCTGTGGATTTGGCTCGCTCGATCAGGGTCGAGGTATAGAGCCTGGCGGCATTGAGGGGCTGCAGCAAATCATGGCTGGCCGCCGCCAGGAACCGGGTCTTGTCGTGATTTGAGGCGTCGGCCTTGGCCCGCGCCGCTTCCAGCTCGGCATTGACCTGCTTGAGCGCCGCGGTGCGTTCGTCCACGCGCCTTTCCAGCGTCTGGTTCACCTGGGCCAGCTGTTGTTCTGCATGTGCCCGGGCCGTCACATCGGAAATGCTGATCACCAGTCCGCCATTGGGCAGGCGGCTGGAATGAAACTCCAGGGATTGTCCATCGTGGCCCAGCCGTTGGGTCACGCTGGTCGGTGCGGCAGTCAACACCTTGATCCGCTCGATCGCCAGTTGCGCGGGGTCGCCCTCGCCAAGGTCACCCCTCTCGCCCATATAGAGTGCCATGTCGAACAGGGCCGAACCGGGCCGGGTCAGGTCCTCCGGCAGGTTCAACAGGCTGTCATAGCGCTGGTTGGTGGCCACCAGGCGCAAGCCGGCATCGAACACGGCCACACCTTGCGGAATATGGTCGATGGCCAGCGCAATGGCGCGTGTCCGGTCGTGGTCGAGCAGGCTCATCTTGCTCCATCGAAACATATGAAGGGTGCACCGTTCTTATCGGCCCCGTATCGGGCCGGCGCAAGACCACCCTTGGACCCATTGCTTTTTGCCCCAAAAGCCGTTCAATCGTTAACCGTTGTTAATTGAACGGTCGCCGGAGTGGGGCGGGCCAGCACAGCAAGAGGGTCTAAATGAGCGTGTTCAAGGAATTCCGGGACTTTGCCATCAAGGGCAATATGATTGATCTGGCCATCGGCGTGATTATCGGAGCCGCCTTCGGCGCCATTGTCTCATCTATCGTCGATGATATTTTCATGCCCCTTATTGGCCTGGTCATCGGCGGCATAGATTTCTCCAATCTGTTCATCGTGCTCTCCAACCCCAATGATGTGCCGGTGCCCTCCGTCGCAGCGGCCAATGAGGCTGGTGTTGCCACCCTCAATATTGGTCTGTTCATCAACGCGGTGGTCAAGTTCACCATCATTGCCTTCGTGCTGTTCATGGTGGTCAGAGCCATCAACTCCATGAAGCGCGAAGCGGCCAAGGAACCAGTTGAATCGACCCCCGCGCCTTCAAAGGAAGAGGTGCTGCTCACCGAAATCCGCGACGCCATCCGCGCCAACGGCAAGGCCTGACCTGTTTCAGATTGGGGGCCGGCAACTCTGCCGGCCTTTCCCTTGCGCAAAACATAGGAATAATGTCATTGACAGAACTTACAATGAATATATACCTAGTCATAGGTAGTCCATGGCGATTATATACTTGACACACCAGTGTGAAATGGTAGTGTGAGGACAAGGAGTTAAGCCATGTCCGTTCTGTCCAAGCCCTACTTTCACGATGAAGCCGCAGCCTTCGCCCATGTGGAATCCATCCTGTGGGAAAATGGTCCTGTGTGCCCGCATTGCGGCGGTGTTGAGCGGATTTATGTCCTAAACAACGTGCGTTCTAAGCCGTCCAAGAAGAGCCCCGAAGGCGTTGTGCGCCACGGCCTCAAGAAGTGCGGCCAGTGCGCCAAGCAGTTCACGGTTCGCATCGGCACGATCTTCGAAGAAAGCCACATTGAGATGCACAAGTGGCTCCAGGCCATTCACCTGATGGTGTCGAGCAAGAAGGGCGTTAGCGCCCATCAGCTTCACCGCACTCTGGAGATTACCTACAAATCGGCTTGGTTTCTGGCGCACCGCATTCGCGAAGCCATGCGCAATGGCGAACTGTCTCCGATGGGCGGCAACGGCAAGGTCGTGGAAGCCGACGAAACCTATTTCGGCAAGACCGAGGAACAGCCCACGGTTCGCACCAGCGGCAAGCCCTTCAAGAGCAAGGTGCGTCGTGGCCCTTCCGGCAAGCGTGCCGTTGTGGCTCTGGTGGAGCGCGGCGGCTCTGTCCGTTCCTTCCATGTGGATCGTGCGGACGTTGCTAACGTGGCAACCATCGTTGCAACCAATGTGCTGCGCGAGACGGTTCTGAACACCGACGAAAGCCGCCTCTACACCAAGATTGGCTCTGAGTTCCTTGGCCATGAAACGGTCAACCACGGCGCTGACGAATATGTGCGCGGCGAAGCCTACACGAACACTGTTGAGGGTGTTTTCAGCATCTTCAAGCGGGGTATGAAGGGCGTGTATCAGCACTGCTCCGAGAAGCATCTGCACCGGTATCTGGCTGAATTTGACTTCCGGTACAACAATCGCGTGGCGCTTGGCGTTGATGACCAGAACCGCGCTGCCCGAGCCCTTATCGCGGCCAAGGGTAAGCGCCTAACTTATCGGGGGCCTTATTCAGTCGGAGCCTGATCTGCGGCCTTTGGCCAAGCAACTGGAGTTGTTCCCACTTCGAAGCCGTAGGCGGAAACGCTGGTAAAATCATTCTCGATCACGGGGTTTTTAGAATCTAGATTCCTTGAGAAGCCCCGCTTGCTCGACTACGTTGTGGACAAGCGGGGTGTCAGGCCGAACCTCTGGTTTTCAGCCGGCTTGTCCCTTGGACTAGGCTGACATTCCGCGCTAATCCCCACCTTTGAGCAGGTTGGATTTTAGGTTCCAGATTGAGAACCTCTCTGCACCCAACGGGGTGTCCAGTTCGTAATTTGGAAGCCCTGCTTTACCCAATATGTAGCCTGCTAAGTTGGCTTTCGGGTGGCCTGCATCGGGCTCCTCGAAGCGCTTATTCTTTTGGTAGCAAACGCCACCAAGCACTATGTCGTTGAGTTGCAGTAGCACCTCTGTCGCGGAGTCTCTGAACTCGATTGCCCGTAAGCAATCGCGGGTCGCCTTGTACTTCTTGCGGGTTTCGCTGTTCAGGCCCTTTTTGAGCCTCTCCAGCCCGGTTAGCTCGTTTGCCTTGTCGGGAAAGGCGTAAAGATTGCAGTCGGGATGTTTCTTACAAAGCCTATGCAAGATCAGTTGGTAGTACATGCGCTTTAGGCTCTCGTTTTTAGAGCCGTCAGCCCGCGCCTCATGGTCGAACCTGCCGAAGTCAACCAAGAGGCAATGAAAACGGATCAAGTCGTCGTCTATCAGTTGAAAAAAGAAGTGGACCATCTCCTGGTACTTCTCTTTGGTGCCCTGCTTGGTCTTATTCCACTTCATCTCAGAGCCGATGCTCAGGCGGCCAAAGTGCCGCTTTGTCTCGCTTCTAACGTGGTTTGCGGCCTCGGAAGTGATGACCAGTCCGCCGACCGCAAGAAATCGGTCGCTTTCCTTCCCCGCCTCGTCGCAAAATAGGCCAATTTGTGTTAGGTTTTCTGCCATGAGCGAAAGTACCAGACATTCCGCAGGCAAGAGTCAATTAGACAAGTTCAAGGAACTTGCCGAAGCTGTGGAGACAGACGACAGCGAAGATCGCTTTGACGACGCCTTGCGCAAGATCGTTAAGTCACCGCCGTCGAAAGACGGCAAGCAGGATAAGGACAAGCCCGCCAAGTGAGGCGGGCTTTTTAGGGGCTTGGCTCAACTATCGCCAGCGGCACTATCGCAGATGCGCAGCCACGCTTACGGACTGCGCATGTTCATTGAGGCGAGCATGGCGCCCGCCGAGGGAAGCACGGACCCGAAGGTTAACGGGCCGGTAGCCGAAAGCCTACGCGCCAGCCTGCGTATCCTCGCCAAGCTGGACGATATGCTTGATGTTTGCGAGTTCCCCGAGGTTGTCGAGCGTCGCCGGATGGACATCGAAATGATCTGCGCCAAGCTTGACTTCGGAGATCGCGCTTAGCTTCCAGAAGGTGACGCCAGGCTGAGCATTGCCCGGTACATCTTCAAGGAGATAGGCGTAAAGCCAAAGCTTCGATGGTTCGCCAGCGATGGCGAGGGGAGAAAGCGAAAGCGCTTCGCCCTCGTGCTTGAGGGTGACGTTTTTCTTCTGCTTGATGGCCTGAGCCAAAAGATTCAGAACGGACGGCTTTCCGGTCTGATTATTCATTCCAAGGCCTAAGCCGAGACCAAGAGACAGTGACATTAGACGCTCCTTTGCATGGGATAGCGTTCTATCTATGTTCCGAGTCTCACTGGTTTGTCAAATATACAATCGCCTAGTCCATCCTACGGATTCATCGTATCGGACGGCGCCACCACTTAGAGCAAACTACACTTGCGGGACACCTGGGCAGAGGTGCAGCGAGGCGGAGGCATTATTGCTTTCGTCAGCGGAATGTTGCGCGCCCCGGCAACCGCTTCAGAGCGAACTTGCCGAAAGGGGCTTAGGCATGAACACGCATTCTTATTATCATTCATTCTTCAATCGTGACCGTCTCGTCCACATTGTCGATCCCGATCCGGGCACGTGCGAGGCGCTGAGCGTCCTGTTTCGCCTGGAAGGCTTCCAGACGATCTTTTCCCTTGAATCGGCGCATTTTGCCGCCGCACTGGAGCGGCGTCGGCCCGACGTGGCGGTTATCAATTTTGCACAGGGCGAGGAAAGTGGGCTGAGCCTGTTGCGGCGGGTCAAGGCCCTGCGCACGGGCGCACCCGTGGTCATGCTGGCCAACGAACCGCAATTGGAGGCTGCCGTCACCGCCATGAAACTGGGCGCGACGGATGTGCTGTGCAAACCCATCGACAGTGAACTGCTCCTGACTGTGGTAAGGGACGCTCTGCGCAAGGATATCCATCTTGGCGCCATGCAGGCCGGTGGGCGTCCCGTCGAGGTCCGCGGCTTTTCCCAGCTGACCCCACGCGAGCGCGAGGTGCTGCAACTGATCACCAATGGTCAGTCGAACAAGGAGGCTGGACGGGAGCTGGGCATTTCGCCCCGCACCATTGAAGTGCATCGGGCCCGTGTCATGGAAAAGCTCGGCGCCCGCAACACCGCCGACCTGATGCGGATCGTCCTGACTTCGTAGCCGGTCCGGAGGATCAATCGCTCCGGTGGAGCGATTGAAGGCAGAAGGCCATGAGAGCTATGCTCGAATGGCGAGGTAGCCGGCCCGGAGGATCAATCGCTCCGGTGGAGCGATTGAAGGCAAGAAGGCCATGAGGGCTGTGCCCGAATGGCGAGGTATCCGGTCCGGAGGATCAATCGCTCCGGTGGAGCGATTGAAGGCAAGAAGGCCATGAGGGCTGTGCCCGAATGGCGAGGTATCCGGTCCGGAGGATCAATTGCTCCAGTGGAACGATTGAAGGCAAGAAGGCCATGAGGGCTATGCCCGAATGGCGAGGTAGCCGGTCTGCAGGATCAATCGCTCCGGTGGAACGATTGAAGGCAAGCAGGCCATGAGCCGGGACGGCGACGCCAGCGGTATGGGCGCCAGTTGATGCTACTGGTCCTCGGGCGGCTTGCCGTCTTGGTCGTCGCCTGTCCTGACGATCTCGACGCTGACCCTTGTGGCAATACCCGCTATTGCACCAATGGCGGCCAACCAGGGCGCGGTAAGGACCACGACCCCGCCGGCGATGGCGCCTGCGGTCAGCGGAATCTCGAGGAAAACCTGGCCGCTTTCGGTTCGGATTCGCACCAGACGCACATTGCCTTCCGCCACCAGCTCCTTGATCCGTTCGATCAGTTGGTGGCCGGCTATCTCGATCTCTTCGGAGAAGCTCCGGTCCTTGGGGTTGTCTTCGCTCATGCCAGTGTCTCCTTATCCGGTGATGCCGCCACGCCACGCGCCCAGGCAGCGGCGCGGGGCAGTTCATTGTCTCGCAGGGGACCTTCCTGGCCGAGCACTACAAAGCCTTCCGGCTCGCCCACGATGGTACAGCCCTGTTCCATGAGTTCGGTGCGCAACCTTTCGGCTGCATAGCCGCCGGCCTGGACGACCCAGCGCAGCGGTGCCGGGTGAATGGTGTCAAGGTCGATGCGGGTGTCGAAAACGGCTGCCCGTTTGGGCAGGTCGGAGCGCGAAGCAAATTCCTGGATTTCCGGGGTCGGCCGAAAGCCGCGGGTCGGGGAGCCGACCAGCAGCAGGTCGAAACCTGAAGGATCGAGGTCCCGCGCCTCCTGGACGCTGGCCAGTTTGACCTCGTGGCTGCGGGCCAGGTCGTCGGCCATGGCTTTTGCCACCTGGCCGGTATTGCCGAATATGCTGTCGTAGACGATGAGAATGGACATGGCACATACTCCCCGTTGCATGAAGAGCATAGGCCTTAACTGCGGCCAGGCTTTGACCTCGATCAAGGTCTGGCCGGCATCCGCATCGCGCCTCTATTCGGCCGTTGTCCCGGGCAGGCTGGGGCCCGGCTGTTCCAACCCCGGGATCATGCGCGTCAAGACGCCGTCTTTGGCTGCGTAATGGTGCCAGAGGGCCGCTGCCGCATGACCGCCCACCAGTGCCATCATCGTCCAGGCCACGAGACCATGAACACTCTCGAGCCGGCTGCTGAGTTCACGCGAGGCCGCAAACGGGCTGGGTAGGTCAAAGAGTCCGAAAACGGAGATTGAGCTGCCGCCAAGCCACTCGATGCCGAAGCCAAGTCCGATCTGGACCGGCAGCAGGCCATAAAGCGCCATGTGCACGAGGCGTGCCGCGACGTTGGCCAGCGCATTGCCCGGCACCGGGTGGAGACGGCGTCCTGCTGTCATGCGCCAGATCAGCCGGGCAATGACCGCGGCAGCGAGCGCGACGCCCAGCGACACATGGATGCCCGACAGCCAGCGCAGTCCCATCTCACGCGGCAGATAAGTCCACGCCATGGCCGTTCCGAACAGCGCAAGTACAAGAATGGCATTCAGCCAGTGCAAGCCGACCGTTACACCGTCATATCGCTCATTTGCGGAACTTTTGGCCATGTTGATGCTCCTGCTCTCACTGCCCCAAAGGGTGCACGAGCATCAGGCCGCAACCAACTTATCTTGCTGTAATCTGCATGAACTATTGGAAAGCTTCGTTGTCCGGACGACAGCGCGGCCTGCCATTCACTGGCCGACGCAGGAAGTGCACCTCGCCGTTGCCGGGCGGGTCCTCATCGGGCTGTCGGCTCAATGTCGACGCCTAGCCGCCCAGATTTGGCAGGGTCAGGTCGCCGCTGGTCAGCTTGCTGGCCGTAATGGCCGCATCGGCCCTTTCGCGGGGCAGTTCCAGGCTCGTCCAGACACTTACCAGCGCGTGCCGCAGCTCGAAGATCATCTCGTCGCTGTGCAGCGGCGTCGGGGTAATACGTAGCCGCTCCGTACCCTTGGGCACGGTGGGGTAGTTGATCGGCTGGATATAAATATTGTGCTTGTCCAGCAGCATGTCGCTGGCGGCCTTCACGGCGCGGGCATCGCCCACGATCAGCGGCACGATGTGGGTGTCTGTCTCCATCACCGGCAGGCCGGCATCGGCCAGGATCGCCTTGGTCAGGCGGGCCTGACGCTGATGCATCATGCGCTCTTCGCCATTGCCCTTGAGGTGTTCGATCGAGGCGCGCGCGGCGGCGCAAAGTGCCGGGGGCAGGGCGGTGGTGAAGATGAATTCGGGCGCATAGGAACGCACCGCATCGATGATCGACCGGTTGGCGGCGATATAGCCGCCCATCACGCCAAAGCCCTTGGCCAGCGTGCCCTCGATGACATCGATACGCTCCATCAGTCCTTCGCGCTCGGCAATGCCGCCGCCGCGTGGACCATACATGCCCACGGCATGGACCTCATCGATATAGGTCAGGGCGCCGAACTCTTCGGCCAGGTCGCAAATCTCCTTGATGGGTGCGACGTCGCCATCCATCGAATAGACGCTTTCAAAGGCGATCAGCTTGGGCCGCTTGCGATCAACCTGGCTCAGCAATTCGCGTAAGTGCGCCACGTCATTATGCCGGAAAATCTTCTTTTCCATGCCACTCTGGCGCACACCCTGGATCATCGAGGCATGATTGAGCTGGTCGGAGAAAATGATGCAGCCCGGCAGCAGGCGGGCAATGGTCGAAATGGCCGCCTCGTTGGACACGAAGCCCGACGTAAAGACCAGTGCGGCTTCCTTGCGGTGCAGGTCGGCGAGCGAACGCTCAAGCTCGACCAATGGCCGGTTTGTGCCTGAAATATTGCGGGTGCCACCGGCGCCCACACCCATGGTCGCGGCAGTTTCCTGCATGGCCGTTACAACTTTGGCGTGCTGGCCCATGCCCAGATAGTCATTGGAGCACCAGATGGTAATTTCGCGGGCATTGTCCGCATCGTCGCGGTAAACCGCCTTGGGGAAGCGTCCAGCAATGCGTTCGAGGTCTGCAAAAACGCGATAGCGTTTCTCCGCGCGCAGCGTGTCCACTGCATCCTCGAATATTCCGCGATAGTCCATGGAGCCATTCCTTTGCGAGCACCGGAACGGCGGGGCGGCCGATCCTGGCTCTATCTGCTCTACCTAATCCCCGTGGCATCGCATTGACATAGGTCAATTCGACGCGCTGGCACGACTAACCCCTTACGCGCATTGGGGAGAGCGAGCGAACATGAGAGCCATTCTAAAGTAAGCTTGCCCCCCTGCCAACACCGCCTGCCGACAATTCATGGGCGCCGTCTTGGGCGACAAATGTTCGATGCGCCGGTTAACCGGATCGGCCAGTACTTGTTGATAGTTTGCTTGAGCTGCGCTTAGATCGAACACCTCGGGGGAGTAGAGAGGGGAGTTGAGGGAATGAAGAGTTTTTCGTCTTCAAGTTTTGCCGGCCAGCAGGACGACGCGCTGGCGCTGGCGCGGGCCGCCGTTGAGAAGAACCCACAGGCCCTTTTTACCGACTTTCAATGGTTTCTCTATCAGGGACGGGACACGGTCTTTTTTACCGCCTTCTCGACCCGGAGATACGACAAGGACGCCCTGGGCAACATGGTTGCCGAGATGATCGCTCTGGCGCCTCAATTGACGCACGGTTTCGCGGGCGCGCAGCCGGGTCAGCCCTTCCCCAAGCATCTGCTCGATGCCATCACCTCGGTGGAGATAGTCGAGGAATTCGATGGTTATCCGGATAAGTGGCTGTCCAAGTCTTCGGACATCTTCGATCGCGAGGATTTGCCCCTGTTCCGTGTCATGGCCGCAGTGCGCCGCGATGGCCCCGATGCCCAGGGCCGCGCCGCCATTTTGCAGGTGCGCTCGAGCCACGCTCTGCTTGAGGGCTCCGATTCCGCCTTGCTGACCCGCTCGGCCGCCGCCGGCCACGGTGTGCAGTCGGACAGGTCGAACAAGCTGCCCCTGGGCGATCGGCTCAGAAGCGCGCTGCGCGGAGGCCTTACCACGCTGATCTATCTGGTTCTGGCCAATATCCTTGCCCCCGCCGAGAAGCCCTGGGGTTTCAGCACCCTGGCCATCGAGCGTCACCGCCTGCGCCGGCTCGCCAGCAAGCTTGGTGTGCGCCAGCGTAGCCTCATGTTTGCTCTTGTGACCCATGCCCTGAACGGGGAGGGGGCCGAAAAACACATGAGCAAGAAGGTGATCGGCGCCAACTACACCATGCTCGACACCAAGCGGAACAGCACTGACGATGACTTCTTCCGCGTCCGCGCGCTCGAAGCCAAATTCACCGTCATGGATGATTTTGTCGAATATGTCCGCGCCGTCGACAACACCGTCGCCGGCATCGAGCAGAAGGACATTACCTCTTTCCAGGTTGTCATCATGTCCATGTTCAAGGCCATGCGCGCGGTCAATCGTGTCTTCCCCTTCCTGCCCAACAAGCGGTTTTGGCGCTTCAATGG
>Ga0207773_100032_pt1 | contig 151221 bp, 149 predicted proteins | sample TtaePargueraPR_2_FD_187281 | JGI IMG/M metagenome (GOLD analysis project Ga0207773, IMG submission 187281) | Aerobic enrichment media microbial communities from Bioluminiscent Bay, La Parguera, Puerto Rico - Tt and M1 (3) (SPAdes) | ecosystem: Environmental > Aquatic > Marine > Unclassified ... | reverse complement strand
CGACCTCACCGACAACGTCAACTCGATGGCCTCCAACCTCACCAGCCAGGTCCGCAACATCGCCTCGGTCACCACCGCCGTCGCCAAGGGCGACCTGTCGCAGAAGATCACCGTCGACGCGCAGGGCGAGATCCTGGAACTCAAGTCCACGGTCAACACGATGGTGGACCAACTGTCGTCGTTCGCCGACGAGGTCACCCGGGTCGCCCGCGAAGTCGGCACCGAGGGGGAGCTCGGCGGCCAGGCACAGGTCAAGGGCGTCTCCGGCACCTGGCGGGACCTCACCGAGAACGTCAACCAGCTGGCGTCCACCCTGACCACCCAGCTGCGGGCGATCGCCCAGGTCTCCACCTCGGTGACCCGAGGCGACATGACCCAGCACATCACCGTGCAGGCGCAGGGCGAGGTCGCCGAGCTGAAGGACAACATCAACCAGATGATCGTCACCCTGCGGGACACCACCAAGAAGAACGCCGAACAGGGCTGGCTGGACTCGAACCTGGCGCGGATCGGTGGTCTGCTGCAGGGGCAGCGGGACCTCGGCGAGGTCTGTCGCATGATCATGAATGAGGTCACGCCGCTGGTCGACGCGCAGCTCGGCGCGTTCTTCCTCGCCGACGCCGACGACGGGGTGACCCGCCTCGGGCTCACCGCCGCGTACGGCTACGTGGCCCGGGACCACAAGATCATCTTTGGGCCGGGTGAAGGGCTGGTCGGCCAGGCCGCCGTCTCCCGCCGGACCATCCGGGTGGGCGCCGGCGCCACCGGCGCGCTCACCCTGCGGTCCGGCCTGCTCAGCATCCCGCCCCGGGACCATGTGGTGCTGCCAGTGCTGTTCGAAGGCGAGATGCTGGGGGTGATCGAGTTCGCCTCCGTCGCCGCCTTCTCCGAGCTGCACCTGGCGTTCCTGGAGCGGCTGGTCGCCACGATCGGCATCGCGGTCAACACCATCCAGGCGAACAAGCGCACCGAGGAACTGCTCGCCCAGTCGCAGCGGCTGGCCAACGAGATGCAGGCCCAGTCGGCCGAGCTGCAGCGCACCAACGCCGAACTGGAGGACAAGGCCCGGCTGCTGTCCGAGCAGAAGGGCAACATCGAGACCAAGAACCGGGAGATCGAACTGGCCCGGATCGGTCTGGAGGAGAAGGCCCAGCAGCTGTCCCGGGCCTCGGCGTACAAGTCGGAGTTCCTGGCCAACATGAGCCACGAGCTGCGTACCCCGCTGAACTCGCTGCTCCTGCTGGCCCGGCTGCTGGCCGACAACCCGGACGACAACCTCACCGGCAAGCAGATCGAGTTCGCCAAGACCATCCACAGTGCCGGCTCCGATCTGCTGTCACTCATCGACGACATCCTCGACCTGTCGAAGATCGAGGCCGGCCGGATGGACGTGCAGCCGGCCGAGGTGCCGTTCGGCGAGATCCGGTCGTACGTCGAGCAGGCATTCGCGCCGCAGGTCGACGAGAAAGGGCTGGAACTGCGCGTCGAGGTGGCGCCGGACCTGCCGCCGGCGGTCGTCACCGACGCGCAGCGGCTGCAGCAGATCCTGCGCAACCTGCTGTCCAACGCGGTGAAGTTCACCGACGCCGGGTCGGTGACGCTGCAGATCGCCCCCGCCCCGCAGGACCTGACCTTCGAACAACCCGCACTGTCCACCGCCGACCAGGTGGTCGCCTTCACGGTGATCGACACCGGAATCGGCATCTCCGACGACAAGCTCTCGCTGATCTTCGAGGCGTTCCAGCAGGCGGACGGAACGACCAGCAGGCGGTACGGCGGCACCGGCCTCGGCCTGTCGATCAGTCGCGACCTGGCCCGGCTGATCGGCGGCGCGATCTCCGTGTCGTCGGTGCCGGGCGAAGGATCCACCTTCACGCTGTACGTTCCCGACGTGCTCAACACCGACGCGGTGCTGCCCCCGGCACCATTGCCGGCCGCCGCGCCGATCCGCACCGCGCTGCCACCGCTGACCCGGCCGATCGAGGTGGACCGGCCCGAACCGCCGACCACCCGGCGGCTGGACGGGGCCACCGTACTGATCATCGACGACGACGTCCGCAACGTCTTCGCGCTGACCAGCGCGCTGGAGCTGCACGGGATGACCGTGATCTACGCGGACAACGGGGTCGACGGCGTACGTAAACTCGCCGAACGCCCCGAAGTGAACATCGTGCTGATGGACGCGATGATGCCGGACCAGGACGGTTACGAGACGACCCGGATCATCCGCCGCAACGAACGCTTCGCGGACCTGCCGGTGGTCTTCCTGACCGCGAAGGCGATGCCGGGTGACCGGGAGTCCGCGCTGCAGGCCGGGGCGACGGACTACATCACCAAGCCGGTGGACCTGGACGAACTGATCACCCTGATGGTGACCTGGATCAACGCGGCTGAGGAGTTGAACTCGTGACTGCCGGATCGGCGAAAGTACTGCTGGTGGACGACCGGCGGGACAACCTGCTCGCCCTGGAGGCGATCCTGCAGGGGTTGCCGGTGCAGGCCGTGGCGGTGGAGAGCGGCGAGGACGCGCTGAAGAAACTACTGGTGGACGACTTCGCGGTGATCCTGCTGGACGCGCAGATGCCGGAGATGGACGGATTCGAGACGGCCAACCACATCAAGCGTCGCGAACGCACCCGGCACGTACCGATCCTGTTCCTGACCGCCGCGGACCGCGACGCCCAACTCGCCCTGCGCGGGTACGCCGCCGGCGCGGTCGACTACCTGATCAAGCCCTTCGACCCATGGGTGCTGCGGGCCAAGGTCGGCGTCTTCGTCGACCTCTGGGTGAAGAACCGCCAACTCGCCACCCAGGCGGACCTGGTCCGGCAACGGGACGAACAGGTACGGCAACTGTGTGCGGCGATCGACCGGGCTGCCGCCCGGCTGCGCGACGACGAGGTGAATCCGGCCGAGGTCGCCGACGAGTTGGAGACGGCCCGCTGGGGCGGCGACGGCCGGGTCGGCTGACCGCAGCGCCGGGCTGGCCGCCCCCGGCTGACCGCGACGCCGAGTTGGCCGGACCGGGTCAGCCGGCGCCGTTACGGATGGTGAGCGCCGACCGCAGCCCGGTGATGTTCAACACCCGGTGCAGGAACTCGCCGACGTTGGTGAGCAGCAGCAGACTCTGCGCATGGCTGGCCTTGCGGGTGAGCACCACCAGGGTGCCCAGCCCTTGCGAGTCGCAGAAGGTGACACCGGCCATGTCCAGCACGATCCGGGACGGCGCGTCACCGAGCAGATCGTTGACGGTGGTGGACAGCTGGGCGGCGGTGAGCATGTCGATCTCACCGACGAGGCGTAGCACAGCCTCGTCGGGAGTGCGCCGCAACGCGATCGACAACTCCGCCCGCTCCACCCGGCCAGCGTATCGCGACAGCGCGAGCCCGGCCCTGGTACGGCGGTCGCCGCGACCGGGCGTTGGGCAGGGTCGGATGTGCGGTCGCCTGGTGACGCTGCCACAATGGCAGGGCCGTGACTGCCACCGAAACTGCCGGCGCCCGCCCGTACCCGGCGCACGCGCCCGCATCCCAGGCCCTGTTCGACCGCGCCACCAGGATCATCCCTGGCGGGGTCAACTCGCCCGTGCGCGCCTTCCGGGCGGTCGGCGGGACCCCCAGGTTCATGGTCCGGGGGTCCGGCCCGTGGCTGTTCGACGCCGACGACCGGCGCTACCTCGACCTGGTCTGCTCCTGGGGACCGCTGATCCTCGGCCACGCCCACCCCGAGGTGGTCGCCGCGCTCAGCGCAGCCGCCGCGCACGGCACCAGCTTCGGTACGCCGACGCCCGGCGAGGTGGAGCTGGCCGCCGAGATCGTCGACCGTACCCCGGTGGAGCAGATCCGGCTGGTCAACTCCGGCACCGAGGCGACGATGTCGGCTATCCGGCTGGCCCGGGGGCACACCGGTCGGCCCCGGATCGTCAAGTTCGCCGGCTGCTACCACGGCCACGTCGACGCGCTGCTCGCCGCCGCCGGCAGCGGGGTGGCCACCCTCGGGCTGCCCGACTCGCCCGGGGTGACCGGTGCCGCCGCCAGCGAGACGATCGTGCTGCCGTACAACGACGTGGCGGCGGTGGAGGCGACCTTCGCCGAGCACGGCGACCAGATCGCCGCGATCATCACCGAAGCGGCCGCCGGCAACATGGGTGTGGTGCCGCCCGCCCCCGGCTTCAACGCCGCACTGGCCCGGATCGCTCACGCCCACGGCGCGCTGCTGATCGTCGACGAGGTGATGACCGGGTTCCGGGTCGCCCGGGGCGGCTGGGCCGAGCTGGAGCCGGTCGACGCCGACCTCTACACGTACGGCAAGGTGATGGGTGGCGGTCTGCCGGCCGCCGCGTTCGGTGGCCGGGCCGAGATCATGCGGCAGTTGGCCCCGGCCGGCCCGGTCTACCAGGCTGGCACGCTCTCCGGGAACCCACTGGCCTGCGCCGCCGGGCTGGCCACGCTCCGGCTGGCCGACACCGACCTGTACCGGCGGCTGGCCGACACCGCGACCCGGGTCGCCGAGCTGGCCACCGGGGCGCTCACCGCCGCCGGAGTGCCGCACCGGCTCTCCACCGCCGGCACCATGTTCTCCATCTTCTTCACCGACGCCGAGGTCACCGACTACGCTGGCGCCCGCCTGCAGGACGTCGACGCGTACCGCGCCTTCTTCCACGCGATGCTCGCGCACGGCGTCTACCTGCCCCCCAGTGCGTTCGAGGCATGGTTCGTCTCGGCGGCGATCGACGACGCCGCCCTGGAGCAGCTCGCGACGGCGCTGCCGGCCGGGGCCGCAGCCGCCGCTGCGGCGGCGGACGGCGCGCTGCGGGCACCGACGCTGGGGGACAGCGCATGAAACGGACGGTCGTCCACGTACTGCGACACGGCGAGGTCCACAACCCGGAGAAGATCCTGTACGGCAGGCTGCCCGGTTTCCGGCTCTCCGAACTCGGTGTGCAGATGGCCAAGGCGGCCAGCCAGGCCCTCGCCGACCGGGACGTGGTACACGTGGTCGCCAGTCCGTTGGAACGCGCCCAGGAGACCGCCGAGCCGATCGCGGCCCAGTTCCGGTTGCCGGTGTCGGTCGACGAACGGCTGATCGAGTCGGCCAACTGGTTCGAGGGCCGGCGGGTCTCCCCCGGCGACGGGTCGTTCCGCGACCCGCGTAACTGGTGGGTGCTGCGCGACCCGGTCACCCCGTCGTGGGGCGAGGCCTACACCGCGATCGCCGAGCGGATGTTCGCCGCGGTGCACGCCGCCCGGGTCGCCGCCGAGGGCCACGAGGCGGTCTGCGTCTCCCACCAGCTGCCGATCTGGACGCTGCGCCGCTACCTGGAACGCAAGCGGCTCTGGCACGACCCGCGCCGTCGGCAGTGCGGCCTGGCCAGCCTGACCGCGATCCACTTCGAGGACGCGAAGGTGGTCGGCATCGGCTACTCCGAGCCGGCTGCCCACCTGATCGCCATGTCGCCGTCGGCGCGGACGGCCAAGGGGGCCTGAGATGCGGTCGGCACGTCGTGGGCTGATCGCGCCGGGCCGCCGGTCGGCCGCCGGGCTCGCCCGGTCTGCCGCCCTTCTCGCCGGTACGCTGGCCGCCGCGCTCGCCCTGACCGGCTGCGCGGCCAGCGACTGGGCGACCGACTGCGAGACCGATCCGCAGGGCGTGATCCGGTGCACCGGTGACGACCGGCCGGCGGCACCGGAGCTGGACGCCGAGCTGCTCGACGGCTCCGCGTTCGATCCGGCGGCGTACCGGGGCCAGGTCCTGGTGGTCAACTTCTGGGGCTCCTGGTGCCCGCCCTGCCGGGCCGAGGCCGCCGACCTGGAGGCCACCTACCAGGCGACCCGGGACCAAGGGGTGCGCTTCCTCGGCATCAACGTCCGCGACGAACGGGACAAGGCCCGCGCCTTCGAGGCGGGCCGGGTGACATACCCGAGCCTGTTCGACCCGGCGAGCCGGCTCGCCCTGGACTTCAACATCCCGCCGAACAGCATCCCCGCGACGATGATCATCGACCGGAGCGGCCGGATCGCCACCGTCGTCCGCGCCGAGATCCGCCAGGACGACCTGCAGCCGCTGGTCGAACAGGTCGCCGCCGAGGCGACCGGCGGCGGCGAGGCGACCGGCGGCGGCGCCGGCGCGGAGCCGGATCCGGCCGATGGGTGAGACGTTCGCCGAGATCGCCCGGGGCGGTCCGGTGCTGCTGGCTCTCGGCCTGGCCGCGCTGGCCGGGCTGGTCAGCTTCCTCTCCCCGTGCATCCTTCCGCTCGCCCCCGGCTACCTGTCGTACGTCACCGGACTGGCCGGCTCCGACCTCGACGCCACCGGTGGCCGCAGCGGCAGCGGTGCCGGCGCGGGTGCCGGCAGTTCGTTCGGCGGCCGACACGGCCGGGTGCTGGCCGGAACCCTGCTGTTCATCAGCGGATTCACCGTGGTCTTCACCCTCACCGCGATCCTGATGGCCAGCGTCGGCCGCCACCTGTTCGTCTACCAGCGGCCGGTGGAGATCGGCGTCGGGCTGCTGATCATCCTGTTCGGGCTCGCCTTCCTCGGTCTGGTGCCCGGCCTGCAACGCGAGGTGCGGGTACGCCGGCTGCCGGAGGCCGGCCTGGTCGGCGCCCCGGTGTTCGGCGCGGTCTTCGCGCTGTCCTGGACGCCGTGCGTCGGCCCCACCCTCGGTGCGGTGATGGGGATGGCGACGGTCAGCGGCCAGACCGACCGGGCGGTGGCGCTCGCCGTGGCGTACTGCCTCGGGCTCGGTCTGCCGTTCGTCGTCTTCGGCTTGGCGTTCCGCCGGCTGCTCGGCGTGTTCACGGTGATCCGGCGCAACAGCCGCTGGGTCACCCGGGTCGGCGGGGCGATGCTGATCCTGGTCGGGGCGGCGCTGGTCACCGGCGCCTGGACCGACTTCGTCATCTGGTTCCAGGCCACCGTCGGGGCCGGCGAGGTCGGCATCTGATGTCCCGGCCGAATCCGGCGCTGGCTCTGCTGCGCAACTCGTGGCGGCAGCTGACCAGCATGCGGACCGCACTGATCCTGCTTTTCCTGCTGGCGGTGGCGGCGATCCCCGGTTCGCTGCTGCCGCAGCGCGACGTCAACATCGAAAACGTCGACGCGTACTTCGCGGCGAACCCGCGGCTGGCCCCGGTGCTGGACCGGCTCGGCATGTTCGACGTGTTCGCCTCGACCTGGTTCGCGGCGATCTACCTGTTGCTGTTCACCTCTTTGGTCGGCTGCATCGTGCCCCGGCTGCGCGAGCACGTACGGGCGTTGCGGGCCGCGCCGCCGGCCGCGCCGCGCCGGCTGGACCGGCTGCCGCAGCACGCCCGCTGGACCACCGCTGGCGACACCGCCGCCGGCGACGCACCCGCTCCTGCCGTCACGCGGGACGCGATCGCCGTCGAACTGCGCCGCCGCCGCTGGCGGGTCACCGTCACCGACGACAGCGTCGCCGCCGAGAAGGGCCACCTGAAGGAGACCGGCAACCTGGTCTTCCACCTGTCGCTGATCGGCGTCCTGCTCGGGGTCGCCGTGGGCAGCTGGTTCGGCTGGAACGGCAACCGGCTGCTGGTCGCCGGGCCGGACACCGCGTTCTGCAACACCGTGCAGCAGTACGACGAGTACCGGCTCGGTCCCCGGATCTCCGACGGTGACCTGCCCCGGTTCTGTCTGGAGCTGACCGACTTCACCGCCACCTTCCTGGAGACCGGGCAGCCGGCCAGCTACTCCGCCGAGGTGCGGGTCGACGCCGACGGCGGTGCCGGCCGGTCCGAGACGTTCTCGGTGAACTCCCCGCTGCGCCTCGACGGCGCCAACGTCTACCTGCTCGGGCACGGCTACGTGCCGGTGCTGCGCTACACCGACCGCTACGGGCAGGCGCAGACCGTCTCCGCGCCATTCCTGGCCGTCGACGGGATGCTGACCAGCGAAGGGGTCGCCAGCTTCCCGGACGCCAACGTCGACCCGACGACCGGCGAGCGGGACCCGCAGCTGCAGGTGGCCTTCGAAGGGCTCTTCCTGCCGTCCGCCCCGCAGCAGCCGCCGTACGTCCGCTCCACCCACCCGGAGCTGCGCGACCCGGCGGTGATGCTGTGGGCGTACCGGGGCAACCTCGGCCTGGACGCCGGCATCCCCGGCTCGGTCTACCAGATCGACCAGCGGCAGGTGGAGGCCGGCCGGCTGCTGCCGGTCGGTGACCCGCAGCTGCTGCGGGTCGGCGAGACCATGACCCTGGACGACGGCACCACCATCGAATTTCTCGACATTTCGCAGTACGTGACCCTGTCGGTCCGGCACGATCCCGGCAGCGGCCTGCTGCTGGCCAGCTCGGCGGCGCTGCTGCTCGGGCTGATGCCGGCACTGTTCGGCCGACGCCGCCGGGTGTGGTTCCGGGTCACACCGGCCGGCCCCGACGCAGCGTCAACGACGCCCGGTAGTAGCTTGGTCGAGGCCGGTGGGCTGCCGCGCACCGACCATCCCGGGTTCGGCGACGAGTTCCGGGAGCTCATCCGGGCACTCGGCGGCGACGCCGGGCCACGGGAAGGACGGCACTGATGTCAGCACTGTCGGATCAACTCCTGGTGGTGGCGATCTTCGCGTATCTGCTCGCGATGATCTGCCACGCGGTCGAAGCCGGGTTCGGCACCCGGCGTACCGCCGCCGCGACGCTGCCCGACCGCGAACTCGCCGCCGTCGCGGCGGCCGGGACCGGCGGCGGGCCCACGCAGCCGGCACCCGGATCCGACCTGACCGGTCCGGCCATCTACAAGACCACGGGTACGGGCAGCGAGCGGACCGGCTGGGCCGGCGTCGGACTCGCCGGCTGGTTCGCCGCCAGCGCCACCGTGCTGGGTGCTCTGTTCCACCTGGCCTGCCTGGTCACCCGCGGGGTCGCCGCCGAGCGGCTGCCGTGGGGCAACATGTACGAGTACATGCTGGCCATCACCTTCGTCGGGGTGGCCGCCTGGCTGGTGATGGTCTACCGGCGGCCGTCGCTGCGCCCACTCGGGCTGTTCGTCGCCCTGGTGATGGTCGCCCTGCTCGGGATGGCCGGCCTGGTCTTCTACACCCCGATCACCCCACTGGTGCCGGCGCTGGAGTCCTACTGGTACGCCATCCACGTCTCCACGATCATGGCGTCCTCCGGACTGCTGCTGCTCGGGTCGATCCCGGCCGCGATGTTCCTGCTGCGGTCCGGCTACGAGCAGGGTCGGCGCCGGTTCCCGTACCCGCTGGCCAAGCGGGTCCCGGCCGCCGCCTCGCTGGAACGGCTCACCTTCGGGCTGCACGCGATCGGTTTCCCGATCTTCACCTTCGCGGTGATCGCCGGGGCGATCTGGGCCGAACACGCCTGGTCGCGGCCGTGGGCCTGGGACCCGAAGGAGACCTGGGCGTTCATCTCCTGGGTGATCTACGCCGGCTACCTGCACGCCCGGGCCACCCCGAGCGTCCGGCGGACCACGGTCACCTGGATCGCGATCCTCGGATTCCTCACCATGCTGATGAACCTGATCGGGGTCAACTACTTCTTCGAGAGCCTGCACTCCTACGCCTGACCGGCACCGGCCCGAGTCCGGACGCGGCGCGAATCACCGCCCCGGGTGGTGGCACCGGCCGCCGGGTAGGCCAGACTTGGCGGCATGGCGGCTCCAGGTTTCCCGTACCAGGATCTGAAGGACTTTGTCGCGGCGCTGGAGACGGCCGGTGAGCTGCGGCGGGTCGACGTACCGGTGGATCCGACGCTGGAGATCAGCGAGGTCGTCACCCGGACCGTGCGGGCCGGCGGGCCGGCGCTGCTGTTCGACCGGCCCACCCGGGGCGAGATGCCGGTGGCGATCAACCTGTTCGGCACCGAGCGGCGCACCGCGATGGCGCTCGGCGTCGAGAACCTGAACGAGATCGGCGACCGGATCGGGGCGATGATCAAGCCCGACCTGCCGGTCGGCTGGTCCGGCATCCGCGACGGGCTCGGCAAGGTCATGCAGCTCACCTCGCTACCGCCGCGCAAGGTCAAGACCGCGCCCTGCCAGGAGGTCGTCTACACCGGCGCGGACGTCGACCTGAACCGGCTGCCCGGGCTGCAGGTCTGGCCCGGCGACGGCGGCATCTTCCACAACTACGGGCTGACCCACACCAAGCACCCGGAGACCGGCAAGCGCAACCTGGGCCTGTACCGGCTGCAGCAGCACTCGCCCACCACGCTCGGCATGCACTGGCAGATCCACAAGGACTCCACCGCCCACCACGCGGTCGCCGAGCGGCGCGGCGAGCGGCTTCCGGTGGCGGTGGCGATCGGCTGCGACCCGGTGGTCAGCTACTCGGCGTCGGCCCCGCTGCCCGGCGACATCGACGAGTACCTGTTCGCCGGGTTCCTGCGCGGCCAGCGGGTCGAGATGGTCGACTGCAGGACCGTACCGTTGCAGGTGCCGGCGCACGCCCAGATTGTGCTGGAGGGCTACCTGGAGCCGGGCGAGCGGCTGCCGGAGGGCCCGTTCGGCGACCACACCGGCTTCTACACCCCGGTCGAACCGTTCCCGGTGCTGCACATCGAATGCATGACCACGCAGCGGGACCCGCTCTACCACTCGATCATCACCTCGAAGCCGCCGCAGGAGGACCACGGGCTCGGCAAGGCCACCGAACGGATCTTCCTGCCGCTGCTGCGGATGCTGATCCCGGACATCGTCGACTACGACCTGCCGGCCGCCGGGGTGTTCCACAACTGCGTGATCGTGTCGATCCGCAAGCGCTACCCCAAGCACGCCCAGAAGATCATGTCGGCGATCTGGGGCGCCCACCTGCTGTCGCTGTCGAAGCTGATCGTCGTGGTCGACGACGACTGCGACGTGCACGACTACCACGAGGTGGCGTTCCGCGCCTTCGGCAACGTCGACTACGCCCGCGACCTGCTGCTCACCGAGGGTCCGGTGGACCACCTCGACCACTCGTCGTACCAGCAGTTCTGGGGCGGCAAGGCCGGCGTCGACGCGACCCGCAAACTGCCCACCGAGGGCTACACCCGGGGCTGGCCGCAGGAGATGACCATGTCGCCGGAGATCGTCTCGCTGGTGGACAAGCGGTGGCGGGAGTACGGGATCTCGTGAGCGCCGCAGCCACCGCCGGACCGGCCGGCGCGCCCGCCGCCCCGGTCGGCAAAATCCGGGCCTTCCTACGGCTCGTCGCGATCGAGCACTCGGTCTTCGCGCTGCCGTTCGCGTACCTGTCCGCGCTGACCGTGATGACCGACCTCGGCGGCCGGGTGCGCTGGCTCGACCTGCTGCTGATCACGATCGCCATGGTCGGCGCCCGCACCTTCGCCATGGCGGCGAACCGGATCATCGACCGGCACATCGACGCGCGCAATCCGCGTACCGCCGGGCGGGAGTTGGTGACCGGGGCGGTGAGTATCCGGACGGCCTGGACCGGCGCGGTGGTCGCGCTCGTCGTCTTCCTCGGTGCCGCCGCCGCGTTGAACCCGCTCTGCCTCGCGCTGGCCCCGCTGGCGGCGGTCCCGCTGGTGGTCTACCCGTACGCCAAGCGGTTCACCGACTGGCCGCACGCGGTGCTCGGGCTGGCCCAGCTGGTCGGCCCGGTCGGTGCCTGGCTGGCGGTCACCGGCACCTTCGCCGGTGCCGGGCCGGCGATCCTGCTCGGCGCGGCGGTCGGGCTGTGGATCGGCGGCTTCGACCTGATCTACGCCTGCCAGGACGCCGAGGTCGACCGTGAGATCGGGGTACGCAGCGTGCCCGCCCGGTACGGTCGACGCTTCGCGCTGCACGCCTCGACGGTGGCGCACCTGGTGACGTTCGCCCTGTTCGGGTGGTTCGGCGTGCTGGTCGGCTTCGGCTGGCCGTGGTGGATCGGGCTGGCGTTGACCGCAGTGGCGTTCGGCTACCAGCATCTGGTGGTGACGCCGACCGACCTGTCCCGGGTCAACCGGGCGTTCTTCACCGCCAACGGCTTCGTCGGCATCGCGTTGTTCGCGTTCGCCCTGGTCGACCTGGTGGTACGGCTCGGCCTGCGCTGACCGTTGATCGCTCCGGCCGGTCAGCGCCGCCGGTAGCGGGCGCTTTCGAACGACCAGTCCATGGTGCCGCGCACGGCGTACCCGACCCCGGCCAGCAGGCCGTGCGCCGCCCGGTCGTGGTCCGGCCCGAACGACGGCACCTCGGCCCGGCGTCCGCCGAACGCCGCCATCTCCGCCCGCCACCGGTCCGCTACGGTGACCAGCGCGTCGCCGATCGGCACCCGCTGCGCCTCGGCGACCGCCACCACCAGGTTGTGGCCGCCGGCGGTGGTCAGATCGCGGGGCAACGAGAAGAGGTCGTTGTACCAGGAGAGCAGGTCGTTGCCGGCGACCCGGACATCACGCACCCGGGGGTGGTGGAAGACGGCGTCCGGCACCGGGTCGCCGGTCGCGTACTCGATCAGGGTGTACGCGACGTGCGCCGCCGAAGTGGCCCGGCGCAACTCGATGTACTCGTCCGGGCCGGGCCGGTAGCCGGCCGCCTTGTTCGCCGCCTCGCGTACCGCTCCGTCGAGGTGCTCCGCCACCGCCTCGACGAACCGTCGGCGCCACCAGTCGGGCATCGACCGACGTACGGCCTGCCACGGACCGGCGAGCATCCGGCGCAGCGGCCCGGCAAAGGCCGGGTCGGGACCCGGTGCCGGGTCGCTGCATACTTCCTGGTCGCTGCCCGGTTCCGAACCTGCGCGCAGCACCGCCAGCACCTCGCTGGCGAGTCGGCGCAACCTCCCTTCCTGCGGATCCGCGACCCCGTCGAACTCGTCGTCGAGCAGGAAGAACCAGGCGAACATGGCGGTCAGCACCCGCAGCCGGCCCACCGGTGCGCTCGGATAGAGCCGGGCGGCGTACCGGCCGATCCGGGCCCCGGCGAGTCGACGGTGGGTGGTGGTGCCCGGCGGCAGTCCGCACCGCTGCAGCCAGCCGGGCAGCCAGGCGTCGGCCTGCGCCGCGTACGGGGACAGCACGGCGGACAGCGGGCAGGCGGCGCGCAGCGCAACGAGCAGTTCGCCGAGCAGTTGGCCGGTCGACTGGTCGAGGCAGGCATAGTTGTCCGGGACGTCGGGGCGGGGCGGCGGCGGGGTGGATTTGCGGGAGTCCATGGGCTGCCTGCGAAGTTGCTGCCAATGTGTCCGTAAGGCGGGTCGTCTTACCCTATGGGGTGACCGGGCACCGGCGACAGCCCGCGAACAGCCACGCGAACAGGGATCTCGATGAGAAGACCATGGGTGATCGGCGTCTCCGGGGCGTCCGGTACGCCGTACCCGGCCGCGGTGCTCCGCGCGCTGCTCGACGCCGGCCATCCGGTCGACCTGGTGGTGTCCCGCGCGGCCCGGCTCACCCTGCTCGACGAGACGGGCGCGCCGCTGCGGGACAGCCACTGGCGCGCCGATCTGGCCCGCTGGCTCGGCCGTGGGCTGGACGACGCGGACGTACGGTTCTGGCCGGCGGGTGATCTCGCCGCCGGGCCGAGCAGCGGCTCGTACCAGGTACGCGGGATGGTGGTCGTACCGGCCAGCACGGCCGCCTGCGCCGGCATCGCCATCGGGCTGTCCAAGGACCTGCTGCAGCGGGCCGCCGAGGTGAACCTCAAGGAACGCCGGCCGGTCGTGCTGGTCCCCCGGGAGACCCCGGTGACCCGCAGCCACCTGGAGCACCTGCTCGCCCTGCACGATGCGGGCGCGGTGGTGCTGCCGGCCAGTCCGGGCTTCTACGGTGCGGGTGCCGAGGCCACCGCCGCCCAGTTGGTCGATTTCGTCGCCGGCAAGGTGCTGGACGCGCTCGGCGTACCACACGATCTGTTCCGGCGGTGGTCCGGCGAGTTGGGCGCGGAGCGGCCGTGACCACCGGCTCAGTGCGGCCGGCGTCAGTGCGGCCGGCGTCAGTAAGGCCCGGCTGCTCCTGATCCGTTTTCGGTGTGCCGGGGCCGGGTGGACTCCGCGCTTTCCGCCTGCATCTCCTCCAGCACGCCTTCGCCTTCGAGTAGCGCACGCACCTCGGACTCCCGGAACCGACGATGGCCTCCGGGAGTTCGGATACTGCCGATCCGGCCGGCCGCTGCCCATCGTGTGACGGTCTTCGGGTCGACACGGAACAGCGCGGCCACCTCGCCCGGCGTCAGCAGACGATCTCCAGTGTCCACGGTCCCCTCCTCGCGTCCACGACGGCTCTGGCGTGGCCAGTCAGCCCCCCGATGGACCGTGTGCCAGATGCCGTAGTGCCAGACGTACGGCCATTAGAGCACCGGCCGACCGCCGTGTCCGGGAAATGAGGAAAGCTACCCAACTGGGCAGTTACCCGGTATGATTTGCGCCCTATGTTGTAATTTACCCTAGATCGTTAACTAGCGGATCCAGATGCGGAACGAGGCGGACACCGGCCCGGACGACCGCAGGCCATCGGCACGGCGACCGCCAACCAGCGGCTCGGACCATTGCGGGCCACCCCGGCGGGCGACAGGCACTAGGGTCTACATCCCGTGGACGCCATCGACCTCCGGCTCGTCGACCTGCTGCGCGGCAACGCCCGGCTCTCCTACGCCGAACTCGCCCGCCAGGTCGGACTCTCCGCACCCGCCGTACACGAACGGATCGGCAAGCTCGAAACCTCCGGCGTGCTGCGCGGCTACCGGGCCGACGTACAGCCGGAATCGGTCGGCCTCGGCGTCACCGCCCTGATCGGACTGGTCGAAGACTCAGGTGCCGACACCGAGGCGGTGCTCGACGCGCTGCGCGACATGCCGGAAATCGAGTCCTGCTACTTCATGGCCGGCACCGAGTCGTTCCTCTGCCTCGCCCGGGTCGGCACCATCGCCGAACTGGAACAGCTCATCATGCGGCTGAACCGGACACCGGGGATCGCCAACACCCGGACCAGCGTCACGCTGTCCACCAAATGGGAGAATCGGCCCCGCCCCCTGACCGGGTGATTCGGCGACTGCACTTGTTACCGTCTGCGAGTGAATCAACTGGACCGGTACGACGACGCCGGCCGGGCCTGGGTGACCGACGCGATCGCCAAGGTCGAGGCGGACGCCAACCGGTCCGCCGACACCCACCTGCTGCCGTTCCCACCCCCCCCGTCCTGGGGCATCGACCTCTACCTCAAGGACGAGTCGGTGCACCCGACCGGCTCGCTCAAGCACCGGCTGGCCCGCTCGTTGTTCCTCTACGGCCTGTGCAACGGGTGGATCGGTCCGCAGACCACGATCGTCGAGGCGTCGTCCGGCTCCACCGCCATCTCCGAGGCGTACTTCGCCCGGATGCTCGGCCTGCCGTTCGTGGCGGTGATGCCCGCCGGCACCTCGGCGGAGAAGATCGCCCAGATCGAGTTCCACGGTGCCCGCCCTCACCTGGTCCGCGACCCGGCCGCTGTGGTGATCGAGGCACGGTGGCTCGCCGAAGACCTCGGCGGGCACTTCATGGACCAGTTCACCTACGCCGAACGGGCCACCGACTGGCGGGGCAACAACAACATCGCCGAGTCGATCTTCGCTCAGCTGGCGCTGGAACGGCACCCGGTCCCGCACTGGATCGTGGTCGGTGCCGGCACCGGCGGCACCAGCGCCACCATCGGCCGGTACGTCCGCTACCAGCGGCACCGCACCAAGATCTGCGTCGTCGACCCGGAGAACTCCGCCTTCTACCCGGCATGGTGCAGCGGTGACTGGTCGACCTCGACCGGCCGGGGGTCGATGATCGAGGGGATCGGTCGGCCGACCGTCGAAGCGTCGTTCCAGCCGTCCGTGGTGGACCGGATGATCCAGGTCCCGGACGCCGCCTCACTGGCCGCCATGCGCATCGCCAGCGACCTGCTGGGTCGGCGGGTCGGCGGGTCGACCGGCACCAATCTGTGGGGCGCGTTCGCGCTGATCGCGCAGATGCGGGCCGCCGGCGAGCAGGGCTCGGTGGTGACGCTGCTGTGTGACAGCGGCGAACGGTACGCCGCCAGCTACTACTCGGCCGACTGGCTCACCCGGCACGGGATCGATCTGGCCCCGTACCGGGCCGTGGCCGAACAGTTCCTGCGTACCGGCGAATGGCCGACCGACGTGCGTTGATCGGGATCAGGCGCGCTGCGCCAGCCCCGGGTAGTGCAGCACGAAACCGTCCGGATCCAGCGTCACCTCGGCCGTGAAGCTGCCGCTGCGGTACCGGACCCGGTCAGCGCCGAGCACCGTGTAGGTCTGCTCCATCGGCATCACCTCCAGGCTCGGCACCCGGACCCAGGCCGCGACCAGCCGGTGCTCCTGCCCGACCGGCTGGTCCGACAACCGCAACCGGCGGATCGGCAGGGTGTTGAACAGCGGTGCGGCGTCCAGATCGACGTCGAGCGCCGCGTCGAGCCGGCCCGGTTCCTCGGTGCCGGGCAGGCCGACCGGGCTGCGCCCGGCCGCCCGCAGAGCACGGTCCAGGTCACCCTGTTCGGCGGTGCTCACCCGCCACCGGCCGAGCGCCCGTTCCATCCGTACGGTCCGCAGCCAGCCGGCACCCTCGACGGTGACGGTGAGCCGGACGGCGGCCCACTGTTCGTCGGTGGCGAGTTCGTAGTGGCAGCTGTACGGCAGCGGCGCCGCCGCCACCGCCACCCCGCGAGCGGTCAGCCCGCGCTGGTCGTCGAAGAGGACCTGATCGGCACCGCCGGTGTCCGTCCGCGTCCAGACGATCGATTTCGGCAACGTCGGCATGTTCCCGACCGTACCGGCCCGACGAGCCGCCGCGGAGCGGGTCGCCGGTGCCGGTCACGCACGCGGATCAGCACGCGGGTCAGTAGCTGCGGCTCGGCCGCCGATCGGTGAAGCGCCGGTCACCACCGCCGCGCCGCCGGTCACCACCCGCCCGGTCGGCACCACCCCGGCCGGCGCGGTCGGCACCACCCCGCGCACCCCGCTCGCCGTCGCCTCGGAAGCGGTCAGCTCCGTCGGCCCGGGAGCGGTCGCCCCGCCCCCGGAAGCGGTCGGGGCGGTCCGGCCGGAACCGGTCCCCCCGCGGGCGGGACTGCCGGGGCGGCTCCGGCTCGTTCACGATCGGTACGCCGCTCGGCTCGGTTGCTCCGGTCAGCTCGGACAGCGCGGCGTCGCCGCGGCGTACCCGGGTCTGGGCCGGCTCCACCCCGGCCTTCTCCAGCATGGCCAGGGTGCTGCGCCGCTGTTTCGGCAGCACCAGGGTGGCGACCGCGCCGGACTCGCCGGCCCGCGCGGTCCGCCCCGCCCGGTGCAGGTAGTCCTTGGGGTCCTTCGGCGGGTCGACGTGCACCACCAGCGAGACCCCGTCGACGTGGATGCCCCGGGCAGCCACGTCGGTGGCGACCAGGACGTTCGTCCGCCCTTCCTTGAACTCGGCGAGAGTACGGGTGCGTACCCGCTGGGTCTTGCCGCCGTGCAGGGCACCGGCCCGCACCCCGACCGACGCCAGCTGGTCCCCCAGCCGGTCCACGCCCAGCTGGGTACGGGCGAACATCATGGTCCGCCCGGAGCGGGCGGCGATCGAAGCGGCCACGGCGAACTTGTCGCTCGGCGGGATCAGCAGCAGATGGTGGTCCATGGTGGTCACGGCGGCGGTGGCCGGCGCGGTGGAATGGGTGACCGGGTCGGTCATGAACCGCTGGACCAGTGCGTCGACGTCGTTGTCCAAGGTGGCCGAGAAGAGCAGCCGCTGAGCGTCCGCCGGAGTCTTTGCCAACAGCTCGGTGACCTCCGGCAGGAAGCCCATGTCGGCCATCTGGTCCGCCTCGTCCAGGACGGTGATCTCGATGTCGTCCAGCTGGCAGACGCCGCGCTGGATCAGGTCACCGAGCCGCCCCGGGGTGGCCACGATGATCTCCACACCGCGACGCAGCGAATCGATCTGCCGGTCGTACGGGACGCCGCCGACCGCCGTCTTGAGGAAGACCCCGACCGCCCGGCCCAGCGGGAACAACGCGTCGTTGACCTGCATCGCCAGCTCGCGGGTGGGGACCAGGATCAGGGCCCGGGGCCGCAGTGGGCGGGCCCGGCGGCCGTCGGCGATCCGAGCCAGCAACGGTAGGCCGAACGCGAGGGTCTTGCCGGAGCCGGTCTGGCCCCGGCCGAGCACGTCCCGGCCGGCCAACGCGTCGGGCACAGTGGCGCGCTGGATCTCGAACGGAGTGGTGATGCCCTCCCGGGCGAGTGTCCGGACCAGTTGCCGGGGCAACCCGAGCGCCGCGAAGTCAGGCTCGTCGGCAACCGGCCCGGCGGCCGTGGCGGCGACGACCGGCTCGGCGGTCTGGCTGGTCGCCGGCTCCGCCGGCAGGTCGGCGGCTTCGGGCACGGTGTCGAGGACGGAGGGGAACGTGCTGGGATCAGCGAAGGTGGTCAAGAAAACCTCTCAGAGCGGGGCGGATCTTCGCGAATGGCCCGTTCCGGTGTGCACCGTTGAATCGCCCGCAAGATCGCCCATGAGCACGCGGTAGCGCGCCGGGTTGATGATCGAGTGACAAGTGTACGGGTTTGCCGCGCTACTGCCACCTGACCCGTCCGACCGGTGGGCCGACTCACCTCAGCCGATCCGGCGTCAACCGCCCAGCAGCCCGTCGAAGATGTCGGTGAAGGTGTTACCCACGGCGAGCACCGCGATGATGCCGATCACCACCATCACGGCCAGACCGACCGCCATGGCCAGCACCACCTTGGTGGTACTGCGGTCCTCCCGCTCGGGCAGGTCAGCCCAGCCCTGGGCCAGGATGTGGCCGGTCAGCGAGCCGGAGTTTTCCACGGCGGGGTTGAACACCACGCCGCTGGGTGCCCCGGACATACCGCCGGGTGCCCCCATCGGCAGACCCATCGTCGGATCGGCCGCTGGCCGGCTGGCCGCACCGGGTTGGGAAGGTACGCCGGGAGCACCGACCGGGCCGGGTCCGGGCGTGTCGCTGTCGGGCCGACGGGCCCCGTACACCCGCCCGGCCGCCGGGGCCGGGGTGCTGCGTGCCCACTGCCCGTAGGCCGGCGAAGGCTCCGGCGGCACGACCGGCTCCGGCGGCGCCGGCGGCTGGTGCCAGGGCGTCGGCGGTGACTCGCGCCACGGCGTCGGTGGAACCGCCGGTGGGATCGTGTAGCCGCCAGCCGCCTGGGTCATCTGGTACGCGGTCCCGGCTGGCGGTGGGAACGGCGGTGGCGGAGTCGGGCCCGGTGGGTTCGGACCCGGGCCCGGCGGGTACGGGCCTGGTGCCGGAGCGGGTGAGGTCGGCCGAGGCGGCAACGGCGGAGCCGGGGACGGGGCGGGTTCCGGCTCGGGCGAGGTCGGCCCGGACGGCGGTTCAGCAGGTGCGGGCGGCTGTACCGGGTCGGGGGGTAGGGCCGGATCGCTGGGCGAGGGCTCCTCGGTACGACGCGCACCGTAGACACGGGTCCCGCCGGTCGGCACCCGGAGCGCCCCGACGTCGCTGGCGGAGACCCGTTGCGCTCCGGCCACCGTGGCGCGGGCACGGGCCGACGCGGCCTCCCCGCTGGCCGCCGGAGGCGACGACACCGCGGCGGGTGGCTCGGTCCCGGCGGCTGCGGACGCCGACGCGGCATGGTCGGCCGGCTGCTGGTCATCGGCCGGCGGCTGGTCAGTCGTGGCCGGCGGCTGCCAGGGCAAGGCGAACGCCGACCATGCGGACGCCGGCGACGCGGGAGCCGGCGACGCGGAAGCGGACGGCCCGGCCGCCGGCGAGGTCGGAGCCGGCGAGGTCGGAGCCGGCGAGGTCGGAGCCGACGGCCCGGCCGCCGACGACGGGGAAGACGTACCAGGCACGACCGGGACGTCGGCACTGGAGCCGGTGCCGACCGGCGACGCCCACAGCGCCCCGGCCGGTGGTGGCGGCGGCGGACTGAACGGAGCCGGCAACTCCTCTGCCGGTGGCGGCGCCGATCCGGACCGGTCGACCTGGTCGGGCACCCGCCGCTGACCACCGTCGACCTGGTCCACCGACGACCAGGGCCGAGCTTCGTCCATCACTGCCTCCCGTGCCAGCTCACCGGAACACCTCCGGCTGGTGAGGAGTCCGCCGGTTTACCGTGCCATACCGATGCACCTCGGCACAGCCGGAGTATCGGCGTACCGACCGTGGCCGTCTGTCCGGTCCTGGGCGCAACGGTCCGACCGGAGGACGTACGGTCAGCCTTCCAGCGGGCCTGCGCTCGGCGTGCCGGCCGACGTCGCCGACGCGCTCGGGCCGGCCGAAGCGGAACTCGACTCGCTCGGGGTACTGGTCGGCGTCCCGGAGCCGCTCGCGTCCGGATCCGGGGTTTCGGAGCCGCTCGCGTCCGGATCCGGAGTCCCGGAGCTGGTCGGCGACGGGCTGGGGTCACTCGGCGTCGGCATCGGACCGGGCGTGGACGGGCTGGTCGACGGCGACGGGGAAGGCGACGGCGAATCCGACGGATCCGGCGACGGCGAATCCGTGGGGTCCGGGGACGGCGAGTCGGACGGGTCGGGCGACGGCGAATCCGTGGGGTCCGGTGTCGGATCGGGCGACGGGTCCGGCGATGGCGTGGGCGTCGGAGTCGGGGTGGGCGTCGGGGTCGGTGCGACCTCGCGGATCACCCGGGTCGCCGCGTAGAACCGGGACCACCAGACGGTGGAGACCTTGACCACGTCTCCGGTGGTCGGCGCGTGCACCATCTTGCCGTTGCCGACGTACATCCCGACGTGGTGCACCGTCGTCCAACTGGACCCGGAGGCGAAGAAGATCAGGTCACCGGGTAGCAGTGCCGACCGGTCCACCTTGTTGTGCCGGGTCGCGTAGTACTGGTCCTTGGCGACCCGGGGCAGGCTGAAGTAGTCGGCGCCGGGTGACCGGTACGCCGCCCACATCAGGCCGGAACAGTCGTAGCGGTGCGGCCCCTCGGCCCCCCACAGGTACGGCTTGCCGAGCTGCTTGAGGGCGAACTCCAGGGCGGCGACGGCACGGGGATGGGCGGCGGCACCGTCGATCCCGTCGATGCCCTGCCCGATCTCCTGCTCGGCGGCCTCCCGCTGGCGTTCGATCGCCACCAGCTGCTCGGTGTTCTGCTCTTTCAACGCGAGCAGCGCGGTCTCCCGCTGCTTGAAGGTGCCCTCGGTGCTGCCGAACTCGCTGCGCAGCGCGTCGACCAGGGCCAGCGCCGCCGTGTACGTCTGGTACGCCTCCTGCTCGGCGGCTGCGGCGAGCGAAACGTCCCGGTTGGCGGCGTCGGTGCCGACGCCGGGCTGCTGGCCCCGTTGCAGCCGGGACAGGGCACCGAGTCCGTGCAGGTCACCGCGGTACTCGCCGGGCGGCATCGCGGCGGCGTCCTTGAGCGCGTACGACGCCGCGCTGTCCGCGTCCCGCTGCGCCTCGATCAGCGCGGTTCGCGCCTCGCGCAGCGACTGCTCGGCGGCGGCCAGTGCGGTCTCCGCCGCGGTCTGCTCCTGTTCGAGCTCGAGCAGCTGCTGACCGAGCAGCGCGACCTCGGTCTCACCGGCGTAGATCTGCGCGGCGAGCGGGCCCTCCACCGGGGTGGGGGTGATGGCCGGCGCGTTGGTCGTCGGGCCGGTGCCGGGCAGCTGCAGGCCGCCGGCGGGCACCGGCCGGCTGCCGGTGTCCGGCACGGTCGCCGGCTGGGCGTACACCGGGGAGGCGAGGGCGACTGCGGTGACGGCACCGAGCAGGCCGGCCCACAGGGCCGGGCTCAGCCGGACCGGAACGGCACCGACCATCACGAACCGGCGTTGCCGCCGTGCTCCGTCGCGCCGCTGGCCCACTGCCGCGCCCCTGCTTCTTCGTGCCATGCCTGCCCGTTCGCTCCCGTACGGCGCATTTGTCCCGGTGCTGATGCGCCGGAACCGAGTCGCGTCGCCTGGTGTCGCCTGTCCCACATCGGTCTTACCGCACGGGGCTGCTGATGTCGATGATTCGTGAGGTAACGAGAAGCTGAGAGGTTGGCGACCCGGGCATGACGCAGGTCGCTGTGCCGCCGGGCGACGAGCCGATCGGCGGCCCCGGGACGTACGCTCGAACGCGGATCACGGCTGATGGTCGTCGACGGCGGGTCGTCGGCGTGGCCGGCCGGGAAGGGGCGTGGCGGACGTGGACGCTGGTCGCAAGCGTGAGCTCGAAGAGAAGGTGTACGCCGGGGAGCGGCTGGACTACACCGACGGGGTGGACCTGTACGCCAGCGACGACCTGGCCTGGCTGGGCCGGCTGGCGCACCACCGGCGGACCGAGCTCAACGGCGACCGGGTGATGTTCAACGTCAACCGGCACCTCAACCTGACCAACGTGTGCAGCGCCTCCTGCGCGTACTGCTCGTTCCAGCGCAAGCCGGGCGAGAAGGACGCGTACACGATGCGCATCGACGAGGCCGTCCGTAAGGCCAAGGAGATGGAGGACGAGCAGCTCACCGAGCTGCACATCGTCAACGGCCTGCACCCGACCCTGCCCTGGCGGTACTACCCGAAGGTGCTGCGCGAGCTCAAGGCGGCGCTGCCGAACGTCAAGCTCAAGGCGTTCACCGCGACCGAGGTGCAGTGGTTCGAAAAGATCAGCGGGTTGCCGGCGGACGAGATCCTCGACGAGCTGATGGACGCCGGTCTGGAGTCGCTGACCGGCGGCGGCGCGGAGATCTTCGACTGGGAGGTCCGTCAGCACATCGTCGACCACGCCTGCCACTGGGAGGACTGGTCACGGATTCACCGGCTGGCGCACAGCAAGGGGCTGCGGACCCCGTCGACGATGTTGTACGGGCACATCGAGGAGCCCCGGCACCGGGTGGACCACGTGCTGCGGCTGCGCGAGTTGCAGGACGAGACCGGCGGCTTCACCGTCTTCATCCCACTGCGCTACCAGCACGACTTTGTCGACTCGGCGGACGGCAAGATCCGTAACCGGATCCAGGAGCGCACCACGATGGCGGCGCCGGCCGAGTCGTTGAAGACCTTCGCGGTGTCCCGGCTGCTGTTCGACAACGTGCCGCACGTCAAGTGTTTCTGGGTGATGCACGGGCTGTCCGTGGCGCAGTTGTCGCTCAACTTCGGCGTCGACGACCTGGACGGGTCGGTGGTCGAGTACAAGATCACCCACGACGCGGACTCCTACGGCACGCCGAACACCATGCACCGCGAGGACCTGCTGCACCTGATCTGGGACGCCGGCTTCCAGCCGGTCGAGCGGGACACCCGCTACCAGGTGGTACGCGAGTACGACCGGCCGCCGACGCTGGCCGACCGGCGGGCCGAGCCGCAGCAGATCTGGGCCTGAGCGAGGCCGCAGCAGATCTGGGCCTGAGCGAGGCCGGACCGGCAACGCTTCGAGCAGCCCGGACCGGCCAGATCCGGCCGGCAGGTGTCGACCCGCCCCGGCGTGGGAAAGACGCAGCGGTGAATCAGCGCCGTGGCATGCTGTCCCGCCTCCGTGGCGTGTGGGGAAGTTTCTGGGCGGTACCGGCGGCGTTCGCGACCGGCGCGGTGCTCGGCGCGATCCTGCTCACCGCCCTGGAGCTGCGGCTACGGCTGCCGCTGGACGGCTTCCTGCCGAGCGGACCGGCCGGCGCCAGGTCGCTGCTGTCGGCGGTGATCACCGCGATGATCTCGTTCACCGCGCTGGTCTTCTCCATCACGGTGGTAGCGGTGCAGCTGGCCTCCAGCCAGTACTCACCCCGGGTGCTGCGGACGTTCCTGCGCGACCGGGTCACCCAGGCCACCCTCGGCACGTTCGTCGCGACGTTCCTGTTCGCCATGGTGGTCCTCGCCGCGCTACCGGACCGGTCCGACACCCGGCTGCCGGCGCTGTCGCTGGCCGTGTCGATGGCCCTGGTGCTGGGCAGCACCGGAATGTTCATCTACTACCTGCACCATATGACCGCTCTGATGCGGGTCTCGCACATGATCGCGGCGATCGGGGTGCAGAGCAGACGCAGCATCGACCGGTGGGCGCCCCGGTCGACCGATCCGACCGGTTCCCCGGACGGCCCGATCGTCGATGTGCTGGCGGCACCGGCCACCGGGGTGGTCATCGCGGTCGACGTCAACCTGCTGGCGCGGCTCGCCCGCCGGTACGGCTGCGCCCTCACGGTCGAACGGATCCCTGGCGAGTTCGTGGTGGCCGGCATGCCACTGGTCGCCGTACACGCCGTCGGTGACACGCCGCCGGGCCCGGTCGACGCGACGCTGGCCGGACAGGCCGTCGAGGTCGGCGTCGAACGGGTACCCGGCCAGGACGTCGGCTTCGGGCTACGGCAGCTCGCCGACATCGCCGAACGGGCGCTCTCGCCCGGCATCAACGACGCCACCACCGCCGTCCGCGCCCTGCAGGAGGCGCACGACCTGCTGCGCCGACTGGCCGACCGGCCGGACCGACCGAGGATCGTCCAGGACGACGACGGGACGGTCCGGGTCCACGTCCGCCGGCAGTCGTTCGCCAGCCACCTCGCCACCTCGATCACCGACGTCCGGCGGGCCGCGGCGGACCAGCCCAGGGTCATCGAGCTGATCGACAGCATTCTCGCCGACCTGGCCACGGCGGCCCGGCCCGAGCACCGGCCGGACATCCAGCGGTGCCAGGCGGCCTCACCGGTCGCCGACGCCCCGGGCCGTCGCTGAGTACCAGCGGCGACCGGCGGTGGCGGTCACCCCGTGCACCAGGGTGCTGGCCGCGATCACCAGCGTCCCGGCCGCCCACAGCCGGGAGTCCGTCGCCCCCTCGGCGTAGCTGTACGTCAGGTAGAACAGCGCGGACACGCCGATCGGGCCGAACCAGCCGAGGAACACCGTGTCCCGCCACGACATGCCCAGCGCCGGCCGCAGGGCCAGCACCACCGGCAGCCGGCGCAGCAGCAGCACGGCCACCGGGAACGCCACGACGGGCCAACCGAGCTCCAGCCACTGCCGCCACGGGACCACCAGACCGAGCAGGAAGAACACCGGCAGGACGAGATACCGGGTGAGCGCGTCGTCGAGTTGCTGCTCGGACGCCCGGGACCGGCGGCCGATCAGCCGGTTGTAGGCCAGCCCGGTGACGAACACGGCGAGGATCGCGTCGGTACCGGCGACCCGGGCGACGCCTAGGGCGGCCACACCGAGGACCACGGCGAAGACCAGCAACGAGCCCTGGTCGACCTGCTCCCGGGCCTCGGCCGCCCGTACCGCCCAGCCGGCGAGGCAGCCGACCGCCACGCCGACCAGGACCGCACCGCCGACGCCCCAGGCCGCCTCGGCCACCTGCTGCCCGGCCGGGCGGGCGGCGGCCGCGATCAGCGCCAGCGCGACCAGCAGGTACGCGAGCCCGTCGTTGATCCCGGACTCACCGCTGATCACCTGACGCAGCCGGGCCGGCAGTGCCTGCTCCGCAGGTGTCCCGGACACGACACTCGACGCCAGCACCGGGTCGGTCGGGGTCAGGCAGACCCCGAGGAGCACCGCCAGGGCGATCGGTAGGCCGAGCAGCAGCCAGGCCAGACCGGCGCTGACCACCGCCATCCCGACCATGCCCAGGGTCAGCAGCACCCCGACCGGGCGGGTCACCGTCAGGTACCCGGTGGCGGGAAACCGCAGCGCGACCGCCATAAGTGAGATGGCCAGCAGGATCCGGCTGGCCTCCCGGAGCAGGCCGGTGGTGTCGTGGTGGGACGGATCGATCAGCCCGGACACCGGGCCGACCAGGACGCCGAGCAGCAACGCGAGCAGCGGTTCGCTGACCGGCGCGCGGCGGATGGCGCTCGACCAGAAGGCCAGCAGTACGGCGAGCACGCCGACCAGGGCGTAGCTCAGGTGCAGCGGATGCATCCGGACACCTTCACCGCAGCGGTGGGCGGCTCAAACCTGGCGGCGTCGACCCTCGGTGCCCCGTACCACCGGGGGTCGGCTGCCATCTTGGCCGGTTATCCGGATGGCGGCCCGGCAAACCTGGTCCGGGTGCGGCACCGGCCCAGGCGTACCCTCATCTGGTCATGACGGAATCGAAGAGCGACAGTCTTCCGCGCCGGGACGCCGCAGGTCGGGTCGTCGCGTTGCCGGATCTGCTCGGCGTGGTCGGCGCCGGCCTGGTGATCGGCCTGGTCGTGCTGCTGCTGTTCGACGGCGTGTTCACGCTGATCGGCGACGGCCGGCTTGGCCAGTCGAACGGCTGGTTGGCGGTGATCCTGCCGGCGTGGCTGTTCGCCGAGGACTTCCGGGCCTGGGCCGGCGGCTCCGCCCGGTTCGTCGCCGCCGCCGTGGCGACCGGGGTCGGGGTCGCCTCCGGGCTGCTCGCCGCCGGGATCGCGGCCGACCTGCCGCCGACGGCCGGCGGCGGGATCGGAGCGGCGGTCTTCGCCCTGGTGTACGCGGCGGTCTGGTTCCATGGCGTCCGGTGGCTGGACGGCCGGTGAGGAGAGGCATGAGCCCTGCGGTGAAGTACACGCTCGGCCGGATCGGGCTGTTCGTGATCGTCGTGCTGGCCCTCTGGCCGGTCGACATCAACATTTTTCTGAAACTTATGATCGCGGTCATTTTCTCGGCCGCGCTGTCGTGGTTTCTGATGCGCGGCTGGCGGGACGAGATGGCGCAGCAGATCGCCGAGTCCGCCGAGCGCCGCCGGTCCGAGAAGGAACGGTTGCGGTCCGCGCTGGCCGGCGAGGACCAGACCGACGGTACGGCCGGCAGGTCCGGTACGGCGGGCAAGTCCCAGGAGGATTCCTAGCATTCACCCACCGGCATTGACCGTGGCTGAGTGGGATCGATTCAATATCGACCGGAATCGCCTCGGCGGATGCACCTGAGACGGTGGTTGATCGTGATGCCCGGATCCTTGCCGTTCCGACGCCTGCTCGACCTGTTCCGACGCCTGCTCGATCGGCTCCCGCGACGCACCACCGCAGGCTTCATCGCCGGGCTGGCCGCGTTGTCCACGGTCGTCGCGACCATCGGGTTCGGTGCGGCGTCCGCCCGCGACGACGACCTGATCGGCCAGCCGGTCTCCGACGAGCAGTTGGCGGTCATCGTCGCCGCCGCCGAGTCGTGCCCGATGCTCAACCCGGCCCGGGTCGCCGGCCAGCTGATGGCCGAGTCCGGGCTGGACGCCGGCGCGGACACCACCACCTCCGGTGGGCAGGGCATCGCCGGGCTCGACTCGCAGGACTGGCAGGACTGGGCGCCGTGGCCGGCGGCGGAACGCGCCGACGTCGAGGCCAACGTGATCGCCCTGGCCCGCCAGATGTGCCAGCTCAGCGGCCGGCTGCGGGTGGCAGAGGTGCCGGGTGACCAGTGGTGGCTGGCGCTCGCGGCGTTCCACACCGGGCTGGACACGGTCACCGACGCCGGCGGGGTTCCCGATCCGGCACTCACCTATGTCGGCCAGGCCAGCGGCTACGCGGCGTACTACAGCAAGCTGCCGCAGTTCGGCGGGTCCGGGGACGAGCCGGCCGACACGAACCGTCAGCCGAAGGCGATCCCCACCGAGTACGTCGAGCTGATCGTCGAGGCCGGATCGGCCTGCCCAGCGGTCACCGCCCCGGCGGTCGCCGCCTCGTTGATGGCGCTGTCCGGGTTCGACGCGACCCTGGTCGGCGCCGACGACCGGCAGGGCATCGCCCAGTTCACCACTGAGCTCTGGCAGGAGCACGGGCCGGCCGACGCGTCACCGATGGTGCCGGCGGCGGCCATCCCGGCGTTCGGCACCGCGATGTGCGCGCTGGTCGAGTCGTTCGGCGACGCCGAAGGGGACGTCTACCTGATGGCGCTGGCCGCGTACCACGCCGGGGTCGACGCGGTGCGCCAGACCGACGGCCCGCTCGACAAGGAGACCGAAAACCTGCTGGAGTCGGTGCAGCGGCTCACCGATTTCTACGCGATGGACGCCCGGATGACCACCGACGCCTCGCCGTCACCGTCGGCCACGCCGTCACCGTCGGCCTCCTCGTCGCCGTCGACGTCACCGACCCCGGCCGCTTCCCCGACCGGTTCGCCGAAGTCCAGGTCGGCGACGACGCCACCGGGTACGGCCAGCACCCGGCCGGCCGCGCCGCCGCCCAGCCCGCGCGCCACGAAGAACCCGCCGAAGCAGACCACCCCGGCGGCGCCGCCCGCCCCGGTACGCCCGTCCAACACCTACCAGCTGGTCGGTAAGGAGACCGGGTTGTGCGTCAGCGCCGGTGCCGGCTCCGACGGGACACGGCTCACCCTGCAGCGCTGCGCCGAGAACAAGTCGCAGTGGTGGCAGTTGCGCAGCGACGGCACGATCCGCGCCAACGGGCTCTGCATGGACGTGGCCTGGGGTGCCAGCGAAGACGGCACCCCGGTGCAGGTGGCGTACTGCAGCGGCCACCCGGCGCAGAACTGGCAGAAGTGGCAGGGCCGCAGCGGCACCCTGGTCAACCCGCTGACCGGCAAGTGTCTGGACGTCGACGGTCACGGGGTGGGCTCACCGCTGATGATCTGGTACTGCGTGGGTCACCCGAAGCAGACCTTCAACCAGCGGTGACCGTACGGCCGGCCGGCCCCGACCCGGGGCCGGCCGCTACCGCACGACGGGTGCTGGGTCGGTCCCTACCCGGGCAGTTGTGCTTCGATCGCGGTGACCACCGCGTCGTCGGTCGGCTCGACCCGGGGCCGGAACCGGCCGACCACCCGGCCATCCGGCGCGATCAGGAACTTCTCGAAGTTCCACTGGATGTCACCGGCCGTGCCGTCGGCGTCGGCGGTTTCAGTCAGCTCGGCGTAGACCGGGTGCCGGCCGGGCCCGTTGACCTCGATCTTGGCGAACATCGGGAACGTCACGCCGTACGTCGCCGAGCAGAACTCCTGGATCTCCTCGGCGCTGCCCGGCTCCTGGCCACCGAACTGGTTGCACGGGAAGCCGACCACCGAGAAGCCCCGGTCGGCGTACCGCTCGTGCAGCTGTTCCAGGCCGGCGTACTGCGGGGTCAGCCCGCACTTCGACGCCACGTTGACCACCAACAGTGCCTTGCCGGCGAAGTCCCCCAACGAGCCGGGCTGCCCGGCCAGGGTGGTGAGCGGAATGTCGTAGATCCCCACGTCTCGATCCTCTCTCCCGCCCGGTGCGCTCACACCGGCCGGCCGTCGTGCAGGTAGGCGACGCGCCCGTGGTCGGCCGCCGCGAGGTGCACACCGCACCCACCTGCCAACATAAGCCGCCGCAGCTGTCCGACCGCGTCGGGGCGGACGAGCACGCGCCCGGTTCCGGCGCGGTGGACTGCCAGGAACCGGGCGCGGGCTCGCCGTGACCAGGAACCCTGTCGGGACGCCGGCCGAGGAAGGGCCGGTCAGCCGCGCCGCCACTTCTGGTTGGCGCCGCCGTGGCACTCGTAGATGATCAGGCGGGCACCGTCGGCGGTGTTCCAGTCGACCACGTCGACGCACTTGTTGGCCTGCGGATTGACCAGGTCACCGGCGCCGGAGAGCACCCACTGCTGGGCCGGGTTGCCGCTGCAGTTCGCGAGCTGCACCACGGCGCCGTTGGCGGTCGAGCCCCAGGCGACGTCCATGCACAGGCCCAACGCGCGGATGGTGCCGTCGCCGGGGAACGTCCAGTTCTGCGCGTTGGTGCCGTTGCACCGGTACAGCTGCAGGTACTGGCCGTCTGCTCCGTTGGAGTTCGGCACGTCGATGCACTTGTCGGCGAGCCCGATGATCCGGCTGGTCGAGCCGCCGCCGGTGGTGGTCAACGACAGCCCGTAGCGGGAAAGGATCTCGTTGACCGGCTGGTAGACGGTGGTGCCGCCGGAGCTGCAGTTGCCACCGGCACCGGAGGTGACGCCCTGCGCCTGGGTGCCGGCGAGGAACGAGCCGCCGGAGTCACCGGGCTGCGCGCAGGCGCTGCTGGAGACCAGTCCGTAGACGAGCTGGCCCGAGTAGTTGACGGTGACGTTCTTGGCGGTGATGGTGCCGCACCGCCAGCCGGTGGTCCGGCCGGACCGGCAGACAGCGGCCCCGACCGCCGCCTCCTGGGAGCCGGTGACGTTGACCGTACCGCCGCCGTAGTTGTTCACCCACGGCCGGGGCACCCAGTTGGCGTTGGTCTGCACCCAGGCCAGGTCGTCGCCGGGGAACGACGACCCCCGGAAGGTGCCCTGCGCGACCCCGCTGCCGGCGGTGGAGGCACCGACGCCGCCGCAGTGTCCGGCGGTGACGAACCCGCCGGCGACGGCGAAGCCGACCGAGCAGAGCACGCTGTTGTTGATCACGTACTGGTCGCCGCCCCGGATGTCGTACACCGGGCGGTAGGCGTCGTCGCTGCGTACCACCGATGTGGCGGCGGTGGGCAGCCCGGCGGCGCGGGCGAAGCCGGCGGCCGCAGCGGCGTCGGCGGCCTCGATCGTCACCGTGTTGGTGACCGGGTCGACGTACCAGGAGTGCACGGCGTCACCGGCGCTGGCGGCCCGTCGGTCGAGTCCGGCGGCGAGCCGGTCCAGCTCGGCGAGGCTGCGGGTGACGGTCCGGGGCTCGGCACCGGCTGCGCGGACCCGGGCGGCCTGCGCCGGGTCGGTCACCCCGACGACGACGGTACGGCCGTCGGCGGCGACCCAGGTGCCGGCGTACGCGTCGGCCAGTTCGGTGCGCAGCCGGTGTTCGATCGGTACGGCGGCGGTCTCGACGGCGAGCCGGGTGGCCAGCTGGTCCGGGGTGAGGTCGAGATCCCGGCGCAGCGCGGCGAGCTGGCCGGCGGGCAGCGCTTCCAACTCGGCGGCTGCGGCGGAGTCGGCCAGATCGGCGGCTGCGGCGGTCTCGGCGGTGGTGGTCGGCGCGGTCGCGGCGGGGCCGGGGGTCGGCGCGCTCGTGGCGGGGCCGGAGGTGCCGGCGGTCGGCGCGGCGGCGGCCGGTGGCGGTACGGCGAGCAGGCTGGCGCTCAGGGTCAGGCCCAGCAGCGCACCCAGCTTGCGGTTCATCTGCATACCTCCGGGAGGTCGATGTGAGCAAGTCGTGAGAGCGCTCTCAGATAGGAAAGTTTACTAATTGACAAACTTCTGTCAATATCCACAGAGGTCTACCCGATCAACCGCTGCCAGATGCCGCCGGCGGATGCCGCCGGCGGACGGGTTCGGCCGGGGTCGGGTTGGATTCGCCCGGTGCGCCGCGGACCGGTTCTCCTGACCGCCGCAGGCGGCTGCGCCGTGCCGCGCTGGCCCGACTCCGGTCATGGCGCGGTCAGCCACGCGGTCGTCGACGTACTCGGGAACGCGTTGGCCAACCGGGTCAGCTCGGCGGTCCGCCAGCCTGCCGCCGGCGCCGCGTCATTGACAGCCCGTCAACGGCCAGCATGATCACGCCATGGCGTGCCCACGACAGTTCTGCGAGGACGACATCGGGGACGTCCGACAGTGAGGTGTACGGAGCCGACGGCACAGATCCCCTCTTCCCCGGCTTCGAGGATCACCGACGCCACCGGCACCGCCGGGCTGACCGGCACCGACGCCACGAGTTGAAGGTGAGACACCTTTCCCGCCGACTGAAAGGTATCTCACCTTCAACTGATCTTGGTGATCCCGGCCGGGCGGGCGGGTGACCCCGGCTTGGTGGGTGTCGGGGCGTGCGTCGGTCAGGGTGAGCCGTGCAGGACGACCCGGTAGCCGAGTTGCTGGCCGTATGTCATCAACGGGCGCAGGGTCGGGACGAGTTCGGTGGCCTGCGTGGACCAGTGGTGTCCCCGGTTGCTGTCGAATCGGCGGTGGCGGGCAGATGCCGTCTGTCGCTGTCGCCGCAACTCGCGTCGCAGGTGGTGCAGCCGCTTGGACGCCGTGGACCGGCCGGAGCGCCAGTCGAGCCAGCGTAGCCACCAGTCACGGATCATCTCGGTGATCATTTCTCTCCCTTGATCAATTGGTCGATGGCCAGGTTTCCGTGCGCCGGGGAAGTCGGTAGAGTCCGTGGCGCTGGACGAAGATCTCGCGCCGTTCGGCGGCGTTGCCGTGCCGGTCAATGACGTATCCGGTCAGCCAGATCCACCCGTCGTACGTCCACTTCCGGTCGACGGCGATGACCCGGAGTCGGATGGCGCGGTCATCGGCGAACTGGACGCTGGCTTCCCGGCCGATGATCAGCACGTCGCCGGGTTTCGGCTCCGGCGTAGCGAGTAGCCGGCTACTCACCAGGCCGATCCGCCATCGGGTACGTCGTACGCCCGCAGTCCGGGCACCACCTGGACTTGACCTTGAACGACCACAACCCCGCGCAGAAGCCGAGCAGCGCCGCGCTGAACAACGCTCCCACTTCCATCATCGACATCCCTCCTGTGGGATCGACACAGCATCAGCGCCACCACCCAATGAACCGCCAGTACAGGTACCCGGACCTGTGGAGCGGCAGATCGGTCATGGCGTCTATCAGGCACGTGGCCATGTAGACCGACAGCGACACCCGTGCGCCGGTGTACTCGGCGAGGAGTTCCTGACGGCGCGCGTCGCACGGCCATGGAAGTCCGCACTTCGCACACATCCAGTGGGGACGATCCGGAGTGTGCGTGCTCACTGGGCTTCCTTCGGCCAGTGCCCCCGGTTGATAGGGACGTGTTGAGACATGCCCGCTCCCTCGCATCTGCGCGATGTGGCTCGTGCGTCCAGTTTGCGCGCGCACTTTTGTGGAGTCAAGGATTGGCAGCCATCTAGGATTGACGAAATATGGATGGCCGAGAACGAGGCGTCAGGAGCAGAATGTGGGCATGACGAGCCCGACCTTCGTGCGGTTCCAGCTCGGCGTGCAGCTCCGCCGAGCACGCGAGGAAGCCAACGTGACCACCGAGAAGGCAGCTGACACCATCGAAGTCTCGGCAAGCACCTTGCGCCGCATCGAGCAGGGCAGGGTCGGGCTGAAGGGTCCGGCGCTGAACGCCCTACTGGACCTGTACGGCGTGGCCGACGCCGAGCTGCGCGAGACCCTGCTGTCGATGGCGCGGAGCGGCAAGCAACGCGGCTGGTGGGCGAAGTACGGAGACCTGCCGAACTCGTACCGGCAGTACATCGGACTGGAGTCCGCCGCGACGACGATCCAGAACTTCGAGACGCTCGTGGTGCCCGGCCTGCTGCAGACCGTCGACTACACCCGTGCGATCACGGTCGCTGACGCATCGCAGCCCACACCGCAGGCCGTAGAGGAACGGGTAGCGGTCCGCGTGGAGCGACAGAAGCTGCTCACCGAGGAGAAGCTCCGCCTGGTCGCGGTCATCGACGAGGCAGTGCTGCACCGCCGGATCGGCGGACCGGAGATCATGACCAACCAGCTGACAGCGCTGCTCGAAGCCCAGGACCGGTGGAACGTGATCATTCAGGTCATCCCGTTCGGGGAGGGTGCATACGCCTCGATGCTGTCGAGCTTCCACATCCTCAGCTTCGACGAGGGGCCGGGGGTGGTCTACATCGAAGGGCTGACCGGAGACCTCTACGCTGAAGGTGAGGATGTGCGCAGATGCGCCAAGGTCTTCGACGACCTGCGGGCATCTGCCCTGTCACCCGCAGCATCGGCCGAGATGATCAAGGACCTCCGGGATAGGGAGACACCATGAAGGCACTCGACAACCAGTGGCGCACGAGCAGCCGCAGCGGCGGCAACGGTGCCTGCGTGGAGGCGCGGCACGTCGACCAGGCCGCCCAGGTGCGTGACAGCAAGGACCAGGCTGGGCCGGTGCTGTCCTTCACCCCGACCCAGTGGACCGGCTTCGTCCAGGACATCAGGACCGGCAGGTTCGAAGCCTGACACCCGTCCGACCGCTGGCCCTGCAAGCGAATGCCAGCGGTGCTGCTCCGTCGATGTCTGCCTGGAGCGTTGGTGAGCGATCCGACCGCTGACGGAGGGTCGAGTTAGATTCACCCGGTGCGTCGCGGACCGGTTCTCCTGACCGCCGCAGGCGGATGCGCCGTGATCCACGTCGCTGGCGTTTTGACAGCCAGCCCGGCCTGGCGCTACGCCGAGGTGCTGGCGATCGGCCTGCTCGTCGCCTACGCCGTGGTCAGCGGGCTGCCGACGCCACGTTGGGCGGTGCCGGCGGCGCTCGCCGTACTGATGCTGGACGCCGTCCGGACGATGCCTGCCGACCGGGCCGCAGGCTACGGCTGGCAGGTGCTGCGGCCGGATACCGCCGGCGTCGACCGGTTCGCTGGCGTCGAGGCGGGCCTCGCAATCTGCTGGGCGTCGCTGACCGCAGTGGCGGTACTGCTCGCGGCGTGGCACCGACGGGGTGATCGCCACCTGGGCCCGGGTGTCCGCCCCTGGCGTCGGCGGACAGCGGTCACCGCAGCACTGGCAGCCGTGCTGATCACCGGATACGCGGCGTTCCGGATCATCGCCAGCTGGCTGACCTTGGCGACCGACCACCGCGACCATTCGACCGGAGCGGACCCGACCGGAGCGGACCTGGCCGGTTCGGTGACCGCCGTGAGCCTGGCCGTGCTGCCGCCACTGGGGCTCGGGTTGGCCGCGCTGGCGCTCGCCACGGCACTGGCCGGCCACCGCCGGTGGCTCGCCTCGGCCGGCGCGACGGTGCTCGCCGTGACCGCGCTGTCCCACGTAGATGCGGCCATCCGGGCCGTGCCGCTGCCCCTGCACGCGGGCGACCAGCTGGCCTGGTCCGCCGCCTACGCCATCGGGTCCACGCCGTTGACGCCGTACCCGGTCGCGGCGCTCACCGCGCTGCTGGAGCTGACCGCGTACCTGCTGCTCGTGACGGGCTTGACCGGTTTCCATCCGCCGACATCCACCGCCCGGTCCGAGGCAGGCCAGCCGCGGCGGTGAGCCATCGGGGCCGCCACCTCGTTCGCTGACCACCTGCTGGACGACGGGCACCTATCCTCCGCAAACGAAAACCGTTATCATCACCATGCCGGTTGCCGAGCGAGGAGGCGTCGATGGCGCATGTGTTGCTGGTGGAGAGCTGGGTCGGTGCGATGGCCCACCTGCTGCCCAGGGCCGTGCTGGAGGCCGGGCACCGGTTCTCCTTCCTGACCCGCGACCTGCACCACTACCTGCGCGGCGCGCCGGCCGGGGGCGCGCATCCGCTGCTCGCCGCGCACAACGTGCTGACCGCCGAGACCAACGACCTGCCTGGACTGCTCGACCACGCACAACGGCTGCATCAGGCGCTGCGCTTCGACGGCGTACTCACCTCCTGCGACTACTACCTCGACACCGCCGCCCAACTGGCCGCCCACCTGGGGCTGCCGGGCGCGGACCCGGTGGCGGTGCGTCGGGCGTACCGCAAGGACCTCGCCCGGGCGGCGATGGAGGCCGCCGACGTTCCGCAACCCCGGTACGCGCTCGCGCAGAGCTGGTCCGACGTCGCGCGGGCCGCCCGGGAGCTGGGCTTCCCGCTGGTGGTCAAACCGGTCGACCTCTGCGCCGGCATGTACGTGCGCGAAGTCGCCGATGAGGCCGGGCTGCGGGCGGCGTTCGACGCGCTCGCCGGGTTCCCGGTCAACGCCCGACACCAGCCCCGGGTGCCGACGGTGCTGCTGGAGGAGCTGCTGTCCGGCCCGGAGGTGAGCGTGGAGACGGTCACCGTGGACGGGCACACGACGGTCGTCGGGGTGACCGACAAGAGCCTCGGCGGCGCCTCGGGGTTCGTCGAGACCGGCCACATGTTCCCGGCGCCGCTCGACCCGGCGACCACCCGCCGGGCCGGTGAGGTGGCGGTGGCCGCGCTGGCGGCGGTCGGGCTGGACCGCGGGGTCGCCCACACCGAGCTGCGATTGACCCCGGCCGGGCCCCGGGTGGTCGAGGTCAACCCCCGGCCGGCCGGCAACCAGATCACCGAGCTGGTGCGCCGGGTCACCGGCATCGACCTGCCCATGGTGTACGCGCAGCTGGCGCTCGGCGAGACCGCCGACCTCACACCCGCCGACACCGGCGTACGCAGCGCGGCGATCGCGTTCGTGCTGCCGCCGCGCCCCGGTGTCGTCGCCCGGGTCGACGGGACCGGGGCCTGGCAAACCGATCCGCGGGTCGTCGACTGGTCGGTGAAACCCGCCGGCCACCGGGCCGGTGACGGCGGCAGCAACAACGACTACCTGGGCCACGTGATGGTGGTCGACACGGCCGGGGCCGGCGCGCGGACCATCGCCGACGGACTGGCCGCACAGGTACGCGTCGGGTACGTCGACGACGACGGCAGCACCGACCAGCACCGGTCCGCCGCCGCGCCGGCCGGAGCGGCGGTATGACGGCCCCCGCCGACAGCACCCCGGCGGCATCCCTATCGTCGGCCCGTCCGGCCGCGCCCGTGTCGCCGGCCCGGCTGGCCTACCGGTCCCTCGCCGCACTGATCGACGCGGTACGGGCCGGACGGCACGGCGTGGACCCGACCCGCCGGCAGGTCAGCGTGGGGTTCGTGACCAGGCAGGGCGCGCGGCACGCGAATCGGCTGCGCAGCTACCGCAACCAGGTGCTGAGCCTGCGGGTCGACGCGGCGGTCGGCTCCTGCGCGGTCGAACCCGGCGAGCTGCCCGACGAGGTCGTCTACGACTGTGTCGGCGCCTCGGTCGCCGACCTGCTCGCCCATCCGTTGCTGCCGGTGCGGGTGGCCGCGCTCGACGCGTACCTGATGGCGCAGCGCCCGCACGCCGAGGCGGCCGACACGGTGGTCACCGTGCCCGCCGGCAGCTCGCTGGCCAAGTCGCAGGCCCGGGCCGCCGCCGTGGTCGACCTGCTGCCGCCGACCAGCGGCCCGGTCCTGGTCGTCGGGGTGGTGAACTCGCTGCTGGCCCGGCTCCGGGCCGCCGACCGGCGGTACCTGCCGTGCGACCTGGCCGGCGGCCACACCGAATGGGACGAGCCGTGCCTGCCCGACGCGGCGGCGCTGCTGGACCGCTGCGACGCGATCCTCGCCTCGGGGATGACGCTCGGCAACGGCACCTTCGAGCCGCTGCTGGCCCACGCCGCCGCCGAGGGCAAGCCGTTCGTGGCGTTCGCGCAGACCGGTAGCGCGGTGCTGCCGTGGTTCCGCAACGCCGGGCTGACGGCGGTGTCGGCCGAACCGTACCCGTTCTTCTGGCTCGACGGCGGTCCGACGACCCTCTACCGGTACGGGGTGTCCGGGTGAGCGCGCCGCAGCTGCTGAACCTGGTGGGGCACACCCCGCTGATCTACGTCGACGCGCCGCTGCCGCACCCGCACGGCGGCTTCTGGGCGAAGGTCGAGTGCGTTGCCCCGGGCGGGATGAAGGCCCGCGCGGCGGTGGCGATGCTGGCCGGCGCGCGGCGACGCGGCGAACTCCGCGACGGCGCACCCGTGGTGGAGTCGACCAGCGGCACTCTCGGTATCGGGCTGGTCTTCGCTGGTCAGGCTCTCGGCCACCCGGTGGTGCTGGTCGTCGACCGGGAGCTGGAGCCGTCGATGCGGGCGCTGCTGCGCGCGTACGGGGCCCGGCTGGAGGTGGTCGAGCGGCCCCACCCGACAGGTGGCTGGCAGCAGGCCCGCCGGGAACGGCTGACGCAGGTGCTGGCGACGCTGCCCGGCGCGTACTGGCCGGACCAGTACCACAACCCCGACAACGTCGCCGGGTACGCGAGCCTCGGTGACGAGATCGCCGCCCAGGTCGACGCGGTCGACGTGCTGGTCTGCAGCGTCGGCACCGGCGGGCACAGCGCCGGGCTGGCCCGCGCACTGCGCCGGCACTGGCCGCAGCTGCGCATGATCGGCGTGGACACCATCGGTTCGACGATCTTCGGCCAGCCGGCCCGGCGGCGGGTGATGCGCGGGCTGGGCAGCAGCATCTATCCGGACAACGTGGACTATCCGGCGTTCGACGAGGTGCACTGGCTGGGCCCGGCGGAGGCGGTGGACACCTGCCGCCGGCTGGCCCGCACGGCGTTCGTCACCGGCGGATGGTCCACCGGCGCGGTCGCCAGGGTGGCCGCCTGGACGGCCCGCACCCAGCCGGACACCCGGGTGCTGGCGGTCTTCCCGGACGGCCCGCACCGCTACCTCGACTCCATTTTCGACGACGGCTGGTGCGTCCGGAACGGCCTGCTCGGCCCCACCCCCGGCCATCCGGTCGAGATACCGCACCCCGGTGCGGTGGAGGTCACCCGGTGGAGCCGCTGCCGGGCGATCAGCGACCCGGTACGCCACGAGCGGGTGCCGGCATGAAACTGTCCTGGCACTCCTACCGGCTGGTGCTGCGCGAACCGCTGCGGATCTCCCGGTCGGTGATGGCCCACCGCGAAGCGGTCCGGCTGACCGTCACCCACGACGGGCTCACCGGCCACGGCGAGGTCGTCACCAGCGGCTACTACGGACTCGACCGGGCCGCGATCGAACGTACCTGTGCCGGCTGGACCGGCCGGCTCGCCGGCTGTCCGGGCCCGGCGGCCCTGCGCGACGAGTTGAGCACCTTCGACGGGCCCGCCGGGGTGCTCGCGGCGCTGGACACCGCCGTGCACGACCTGCTCGGTAAGGCCCGGGGGCTGCCGGTGCACCGACTGCTGGCAGCGCCGGCGCCGACGCCGGTCGCCACGGCGTACACGATCGGGCTGGTGCCGGTCGCGGACGCGGCGGCGACCGCGCGGCGGCTGGTCGCCGCCGGGTTCGCGGTGCTGAAGGTGAAGGCCGGTGACGACGCCGACGTGGCCCGGGTGGCGGCGGTACGCGCCGAGGCCCCGACGGCCCGGCTGCTGCTCGACCCGAACGGCGGCTGGTCCGCCGAGCAGGCGGTACGGCGACTCGACGCGCTCACCCGGTACCGGATCGACGCCGTCGAGCAGCCGATCCCGCCGGGACGGCCCGACCTGCTGGCCCGGGTGGCCGCCCGCACCGCGGTCCCGGTCGTCGCCGACGAGGACGCCGAGCGCCTCGCCGACCTGGACCGGCTCACCGGCGCGGTCGCCGGAGTGAACGTCAAGCTGGCCAAGTGCGGCGGGATCGCCGCCGCCACCCGGATCGTCGACGCCGCCCGGGAACGCGGCCTGGACATCATGCTCGGCTGCCTGGTCGCCAGCACGCTCGGCGTCGCGCCGGCCGTGCACCTGGCCGGCCTGGCCCGCTGGGTCGATCTGGACGGGCACCTGCTGATCGCCGACGACCCGTGGACCGGGATCGGCGGCCACGACGGCGTGCTGCGCCTGGCGGACACCCCCGGCCTGGGCGTGACACCGGCGGCGACGACCGGATCCGACCGGGCGGTGGCGGATCGGCCTGGCACGGCGGAGGCAGCGCGGTGAGGGCGACCTGGACGACGCTGACGAGTTTCCCGCCGGCGATCCGGCTGCTGGTGGTCAACCAGCTCGGAGTCAACGTCGGCTTCTACATGCTGCTACCCTACCTGGCCGGCTACCTACGCGACGACATCGGCCTGTCGGCCACCCTGGTCGGCCTGGTCCTCGGGGTGCGCAACCTGAGCCAGCAAGGGCTGTTCCTGGTCGGCGGGTCGGCCGCCGACCGGCTCGGCGCCCGCGGCGTGATCATCGCCGGATGCGGGCTGCGGGCGGTCGGCTTCGCGGTGTTCGCGGTCGGCGGGTCGCTGCCCGCGCTGCTGGCCGCCTCGGTGCTGACCGGGCTGGCCGGGGCGCTGTTCAACCCGGCGGTACGCGCCTACCTCGCCCAGGCCGCGCCCGAGCGCCGGGCCGAGGCGTTCGCCCTGTTCAACGTCTTCGCCAGCGCGGGTGCGCTGCTCGGTCCGCTGCTCGGCAGCGCACTGCTGCTGGTCGACTTCCGGGCCGCCGCGATCGGCGCGACGGTGGTGTTCGCCGCGCTGACCGTGGCGCAGCTGCTGGTGCTGCCACCGCATCCGGTGACCCGCAGCGGGCAGAGCGTCGGCCGGGACTGGCGGGAGGCGCTGACCGACGGCCGGTTCCTGGCGTTCACGGTGGCGTTGAGCGCGCTGTTCGCCCTGCAGACCCAGCTCTACCTGGTGCTGCCGGTGCAGGCCGAGGCCGCCGCCGGCACCGCGCTGGCGGTGGCCGCACTCTTCGTCGTGTCCACGGTGGTCACTCTCGGCTGGCAGGTACGGCTGACCGGCTGGCTGCGTCAGCGGTGCAGCCGTGGGGTGTCCATCGCGGCCGGGATGGCGGTGGCCGGTCTCGGTTTCCTGCTGCCGCTGCTGCCGGTGACCGGCCCGGCCCCGGTACGGGCACTGCCGACGCTGGCCGCCGCGATGGCGCTGGCCGTCGGGGTGATGATGGCGCAGCCGTTCGTGCTGGAACTGGTGCCCGGCTTCGCCCGCGACGGGCTGACCGGCACCTACTTCGGGGTGTTCTACCTGGCTTCCGGAGTCGTGGCGGCGCTGGCCACCACCGCCGTCGGCCGGTTCATGCAGACCGGCGGCCAGCCGGACGGGGCGGCACCGGGCGTACCCGCCGGAGCGTGGCTGCTCTGCGCCGGGCTGGGCCTGGCCTGCGGCGCCGCCGTGTGGGTGCTGCACCGCCGGGGCCTGCTCGCCCCACGTACGGTGCCGGCCGTTGCCGGAAAGGCGGCCCGGTGAGCGAGCCGGTGGTCACGGGCGAACCGGTGGTGACGGGCGGCAACCTGCTCACCGACAACCCGCAGCTGTACGAGGCCCAGTTTCCCGACCCGGAGCACCGGGCGGCGAGGTTCGTGGCCGACCTGGTCGACCGGTTCGCGCCCGGCCCGCCCGGCCGGCGGCTGCTCGACCTCGGCTGCGGCACCGGCCGCGACGCCGGGTACCTCGCCGGCATCGGCTTCGACGTCACCGGGCTGGACGTGTCCACCCGGATGCTGACCTACGCCCGCCGCCGCCACCGGCGGGTCCGGTTCGTCGAGGGTGACCTGCGTACCTTCGCCCTCGGTCACCGCTTCGACGTGATCACCTGCCTGGACAGTGCGCTGCTGTACTGCCACGACAACGCCGACCTGACCGCCGCGCTGGCCAACTGCCGACGGCAGCTGACCCCCGGCGGGCTGCTCGTCGCCGAGATGCGCAACGGCGCGTACTTCCTCGGCAACACCGACCTGGTCGACGGGCCCAGCATCCGGTCGGTGCGCTGGCAGGGCGTCACCTACACGTCCCGTACCACCTTGTGGATCGACGCCGCGGCGCAGCTGCTGCGCCGCCGTCGGCTGTGGACCTGGCCGGGTGCCGAGCAGGAACTGGTGCAGAACTCCGCGTGGCGGCTGCTCTTCCCGCAGGAGCTGCGCCACCTGCTGGACGGCGCCGGGTTCGACGTCCTCGCCCTGTTCGACGGCCCCGGCCCGCGTACCGAACCGCCCTGGCATTCCGGCGCCGAACTGGCGACCGGCCTACGCGGCGACCGCCTGCACCTGGTCGCCCGCCGCCGCGACGACGCGGCCTGAAATCCCCGCTGAGAATCCCCGCTGGAAGGAAAGAACTGACATGTCGACTGCTGCCCGACTACGCCGCCGAACATTGCTCGGCGGCGGTGCCGCCGTGACCGCCGCCCTGCTCGCCGGTTGCGGTGCCGACACTCCCGCCGGTTCCGACAACGCCGCAGGTTCCGCCACCCCGAAGCGGGGCGGCCGGCTGCGGGTCGCGTTCGCCGGTGGCGGTGCCACCGAGAGCCTCGACCCGCACCTGGCGAACCTGTTCAACGAGGCGTCCCGGGCCAAGGCGATCTTCGACAAGCTCGCCGACTACGGCCCGGACGTGTCGATCCAGCCCCGGCTCGCACTGAGCTGGGAGCCCAACGCCGACCTCACCCGCTGGCGGGTGCCGCTGCGCGAGGCGACCTTCCACGACGGCCGGCCGGTGCGGGCCGCCGACGTACTGGCCAGCTACGCCCGGATCACCGACCCGGACCGGGCCTTCCGCGCCAAGGCCAGCCTGTCCCTGATCGATCTGCGGGCCAGCCGGGCCATCGACGACCGTACGGTCGAGTTCGCACTGACCCGTCCGTTCGCCGAGTTCGGCAACGTGCTCGCCGCGTTCGGCGCGTACATCGTGCCTGAGGGCAGCGAGTCGTTCGACCGGCCGATCGGCTCCGGGCCGTTCACGTTCAGCAGCTTCACCCCCGGAACGTCGCTGCTGCTGGCCCGGTACCCGGACTACTGGGACGGCGCCGCACACCTCGACGAGCTGGAGTACGTGATCGCCAACGAGGAGTCGGCGCGGGTCAACGCGCTGCTCGCCGGGCAGGTCGAGTACGCGCACGACATCAGTCCCACCACGGCCCGCAGCTACGCCGCCGACGACCGGATCGCCATCACCCGGATGGCCAACAGCGGCCTGCAGGGTTTCACCATGAAGCTGGACCGGCCCCCGTTCGACAACCGGGACCTGCGGGAGGCGATGTTCCTGCTCACCGACCGGCAGCAACTGGTCGAGACGGTCCTGTCCGGTTCCGGGCAGGTCGGCAACGACCTGTTCGGCAAGGGCTACCAGTACTACGCCGACGACATCCCGCAGCGCGAACCCGACCTCGACCGGGCCCGCGCGCTCATCGACCGGGCCGGCGCAAGCGGCCTGCGGATCCCGCTGGACACCGCGCCGGTGGCCGCCGGGTTCGTCGAGGCGGCCAGCGTCTTCGCCGACCAGGCCCGCGCGGTCGGGCTGAACGTCGAACCGGTGCAGCGCAACAAGGACACCTACTGGCGGGAGGTGCTCGACAACGGAGTCATGGCCTGCTTCCGCTCCGGCGCCATGCCGATCGAGACCCACATCTCGCAGCGGCTGCTGAGCACCTCCACGACGAACGCCACCAAGTGGATGCGGCCCGAGTTCGACGACCTCTACGCCACCGCCGTGTCCAGCGCCGACGAAGCGGGCCGGCGGCAGGCGTACGGCGACATGCAGCGGATGCTGCACGCCGAGGGCGGGCTGCTGGTGTGGGGCTTCGCCGACTTCCTCGTCGCCACCACACCCCAGGTCGGCGGGGTGTCCGCCGAGGCCCCCGCCAACACCCTCGACTGGGCCCGCTTCGACAAGGTGTGGCTGGCTTGAGCCTGACCCGCTACACCGTACGGCGGCTACTGCTCGGCGTCGGGCAGGTCGCCGGCATCACCACCATCGTGTTCGTGCTCACCGAGGCGCTGCCCGGCGACGCGGCGGTGGTGATCGCCGGCGACCAGCCCGACCCGGAGCGGATCGCGCTGATCCGCGAACAGCTCGACCTCGACCAGCCGCCCTGGCAGCGGTACCTCGACTGGCTCGCCGGGCTGCTGCACGGTGACTTCGGCGTCTCGCTGATCTCCCAACGGCCGGTCCTGGACCTGATCGTCGGCAGCGCCGCAGCGACCGTACTGCTGGCCGCCGCGACGCTGCTCGTCCTGGTCCCGCTCGCGATCGGCCTCGGCATGCTCGCCGCCCGGCGCGAAGGCGGCCGGCTCGACCGCGCCATCAGCGCCGTCGCCGTCGGTCTCTACGCGGTGCCGGAGTTCGCCCTGGCCATCCTGCTGGTGGCGGTCTTCGGCGTACGGCTGGGCTGGTTTCCGCCGACCGCCGTCGGCACCGGCCCCAACCTGCTCGCCCAACCGGCCGTGCTGGTCCTGCCGCTGCTGGTGCTGCTGGCCCGACCGATCTGCTCACTCAGCCGGCTCACCCGCGCCGGCATGGTCGACGCGCTGCGCTCCGAGTACGTCGCCCACGCCCGCCGGCTCGGCCTCGGTGCCGGTCGACGGTGGCTGGCCCACGCACTGCCCACCGCCGCCGCGCCGGTCGTGCAGCAACTCGCCCGGACCACCGACTGGCTGCTCGGCGGCGTCATCGTCGTCGAGGCGGTCTTCGTCATCCCCGGTCTGGGCACCGCCCTGGTCGACGCGGTCGCCGCCCGGGACGTCCCCACCGTCCAAGGGCTGTGCGTGATCGTGGCGGTCACCACCGTGGTCGTGAACCTGGCCGCCGACCTGGTCGCGTTCCGGCTCGCTCCGCGTACGGCCGGTGCCCGATGACCGGCCGGGCTCCGATGATCAGCCGGGCTCGGCGGACCGGCCGGGTTCCGCGCCTGGTCACCGGGGTCGTCCTGCTCGCCGTACCGCTGCTGCTCGCTCTCGCCGGACCTGCCCTGGTCGGCCTCGCCCTGGTCGGCGACGGCGCGGACCGGACCCGGCCGTTCGACCAGGCTGGGCTGCTCGGCACCGACTTCGTCGGCCGCGACGTCACCGGACAGATCCTGCTCGGCGGCCGGTCCGTCGTCGCGGTCGCCGCCGCCGCGACCGCCCTGGCCTACCTGGTCGGCGTACCCGTCGGTCTGTTCGCCGCCCTCACCCGCCGTCGCTGGCTCGACGAGTTGCTGATGCGCCCGCTGGACCTGCTCCTCGCCGTCCCGTCGCTGCTGCTGCTCATCCTGCTCGCCGCCACCGCGCCCCGGGGGCCGGTGACGCTGGTGGTCATCGTCGCCGTCATCGCCCTGCCGGAGATCGCCCGGATCACCCGCGCCGCGGCCCTGCCGCTGGCCCACGGACCCGCGATGGAAGCGATGCGGCTCTACCGGGAGACGTGGTGGCGGCGGGCAATCGGGTACGTCGCCCGGGGCATCCGACGGGTTCTGCTCGCCGACGCCGGAATCCGGTTCATCGGCGCCGTCTACCTGGTCGCCACCGCCAGTTTCCTGGGCATCGGCGTCGCCCCGGACGCCGCCGACTGGGCCGTCATGGTCGACCGCAACCGCGCCGGGATCTTCCTGCAGCCGTGGGCGGTGGTGGTGCCCGCCGCGCTGCTCGTCGCGCTCGCCGTCGGGGTCAACCTGGTCACCGATCAGCTGCTGGCCGCCCGGCCGGAGGTCACGAAGTGATCCGGGTCGACGGGCTGTGCGCCGACGCCGGTGGACAGCGGCTGCTGCGCGACGTGTCGTTCACCGTGCCGGCCGGCGACGTCCTCGCCGTCGTCGGCCCGTCCGGCAGCGGCAAGACCACGCTCGGGCGGGCGCTGCTCGGCGAAACCGGACCCGGCGTCCGGCTGACCGGCGCCGTCGAGATCCATGGTCGCCCGGTCAGCCCAGAGACACCGCCGGCCGGCGGCACCGTCGGCTACATTCCGCAGCAGCCGGCGGCGGCGCTGACCCCGGTACGCCGGATCGGCCCGGTGCTGCGCGAGATCGCCCGCCGGCACACCCCGACGCCGGCACGCCGGACGCGGCGCGCGGCGATCCGGCAGGCGGTCCGGGCGGTGCTCGCCCGGGTCGGCCTGCCGGATGACCGCGACCTGCTGCGGCGCTACCCGCACCAGCTCTCCGGCGGCCAGCAGCAGCGGCTGGTCATCGCGCACGCCCTGCTGGCCGGTGCCCGCGTCCTGGTCGCCGACGAACCGACCACCGGGCAGGACAGCCTCAACCGCCGCGACGTCGCCACCGAACTACGCCGTCTCGCCAGCTCCGGCGTCGCGGTCGTCCTGCTCACCCACGACCTGCACCTGGTCCGGGCGGTCGCCGACAGCGTCCTCGTGCTCGACCGGGGCGCCGTCGTCGCCACCGGCCCGCCGGAAGCGGTCGTCGATCACACCGGCCCGGCCCGGCCAGCGCCGACCCCCACCGACCGGCCAGCGCCGACCCCCGCCGCTGACCCGCCGGACGGTATCGGCCAGCTGCTGCGGGTCACCGGGCTCACCGCAGCGCATCATGGCAGCACCGTGCTGCACGGCATCGACGTGGTCATCGACCCCGGTCAGCGCCTCGCCCTGGTCGGCCGTTCCGGCAGCGGTAAGACCACCGTCGCCCGGTGCCTGGCCGGCCTGCACCCGCCGAGCGGCGGCAGTATCGAGGTCGACGGCCGCCGGCTCGCCGGCTCGATCGACCGCCGGCAGCGGGCCGACCTCGCCGCCGTGCAGTACGTCTTCCAGGACCCACGGGCCAGTTTCCAGCCGTACGCCGCCCTGCTCGACCAGGTCGCCCGCCCCGCCGTGCGGCTGCACCGCCAACCGCCCGCCGACGCGCTGAGAACCGCCCGCGACCTGCTGCGTCAGGTGGGGATCGACGATGAACTCGCCGCCCGCCGACCCGACCGGCTCTCCGGCGGCGAACTGCAACGCGCCGCTCTCGCCCGCGCCCTGGTGGCCCGACCCCGGCTGCTGGTCTGCGACGAGATCACGTCCGGTCTCGACCACGTCAACCAGGACCGGATCCTCGACCTGCTCGACGAACTGTGCCGCACGCACCGGCTCGCGCTGCTGGTCATCACGCACGACCCGGACGTGGTCGGCCGGCTCGCCGGCCACGTCACCGTGCTCGACCACGGCCGGGTCGTCGAACACGGTCCCGCCGCCACCCTGCTGCGCGCCGGCCGGCAGCCGCTGACCCGCGCCCTGCTCGACCCTGACCCGCCGCGACCGCGCGACCCCGACCTGCCGCGACATCTGCAACGACCCGCAACCACGTCCAGCACCGGAGAGATGAGCACCACGTGAACGACCAGAACATCGGTCCGTACGACATCCGTACCGCCACGCCGCAGCACCTCGACGGTGCCCGCAGCGTCATGCTCGACACCTTCTACCAGGTGTTCGGCTACGGCTACCAGCCGCGGTGGCACGCCGACGTGATCGACCTCGCCGGCACCTACCTACGGCCTGAGCGGCATGCGCTGTTCGTCGCGGTCAAGGGCGACGAGGTGGTCGCCACCACCGCAGTGCGCGCCGCCGCGCCGAACAGCCCGCCGCATCCCCGCTGGCTCGTCGACCGCTATCCGGCGGCGAGCACCGCCCAGCTGTTCCGGGTCTACGTACGCCCGGAACACCGCCGCAACGGGCTCGCCCGCGCACTGGTCCGACGGGCCGTCGCGTTCGCCGCCGGGCAACCCGGCTACCGGGCGGTTTACCTGCACACCGACACCGGGGTCCCCGGGGCGGAGGCGTTCTGGCGAAGCGTGGCCGAGGTGGTGCACGACCCGCGCGACGGCAGCCCGCACGCCTCCCGGGTGGTGCACTTCGAGATCCCGATCCCCGTGCTGACCGGCGCGTCCCGGTAGCAGCGGGTTCGGCAGGTCGGAGCCGTTGGTCGAGGTCACCGTGACCGGAGCCGTTGGTCGAGGTGCCGTCACCGGGGCTGCGGCCCGGCCAGCCTGATCGCTTCGACCGGGCCGGCCAGCCGCAGCGGGCCGGCGGCGTACGGCACCAGCAGGGTGTCCCCGCGCCGCAGCGGCACGTCGTCGTGCTCGCCGGTGAGCCGCCCCTGTCCCGCCATCCCGACCAGGACGCTGAACCCCTGCTCCAGGCGGTCGCCGTCGCGCAGCCGGCGGGCGGTGAAGAACTCGTCAGCGGCGTCGGGCAGCAGGTGTCGCCCGCCCCGCAGGTGTTGGCCACCCCGCAGGCGGTCGAGCTGCTCCGGCGTCCACCTGCGGCGGTCGACGCACTGCAGGGCCAGTTCGTAGCCGAGGCCCAGGTGCCCGTCGGCGAGGCCGAAGTCGGCGTACTCGAGCAGCACGGAGAAGTCGGTCGGCTCCTGGACCTCGACCAGCAGGATGCCGTCGCCGATGGCATGTGGCAGGCCGGCGGGGCAGAGGATCGCGTCGCCGGCCGACACCGGGATCTTGTTGGTGGCGTCGAGCAACTGCCCGGTCTGCTGGTCGGCCACCCAGCCGGCGAGTTCGTCGGCCGGGACGTCCCGGGCGAAACCGAGATGGACGTAGGCGTCGGGGCGGGCGGAGACGATCACCCAGGCTTCGGTCTTGCCGTACGGCGACGCCAGGTGCGCCGTGGCGAAGCGGCGGTCCGGGTGTACGTGCAGCGGCAGTCGCTGGCCGGCGTCGAGCAGCTTCACGAGCACGCCGGTGTCGGTGCGGTGCGGACCGAGCCACCAGCGTGGGTCGGCGGCGATCGCGTCGGCGAGCACGCCTCCGTCGGACAGCGTGGACAACCCGGACGGGCCCAGGTCGAACCGGGTGGTCACCGAGCCGACCCAGTCTTCTGGGCGGTCGGGCAGTGCGGCACTGTTGCGGAACCCGGCTATCCGGCCGGCACCCCGGTAGAACGTCTCCGGCTGGTTGGCGGGCAGTACTTCGACGGTCATCGGCCGTGGTCCGATCGCTGATGCGGGAACGGGCTGGTCGCCGCAGCGGTGCTCCGGCGGGCGAGCGCGGCGAGAAAGCCGCCGACGAACGTGTCGCCCAGCCCGACCGTGGTGGGGTTCGTGACGTCGAGCACGAACGCGGGTACGCAGTGCACCTGGTCGCCGAGCCGGGCCCGCAGCTCGGCGGCGAAGGCAACGGACCCGGACCGTCGCGGCTGCCGGCGCAGCCGTTCGATGTCGGAGTCGGTGAAGTCGTCGCCGTGCCGGTAACGCAGGGCGGCCATGACGGTGCCGGTGTCGAGCGCCTCGGCGTAGCTGGCGGCCTGCGCGCCGAAGGCAGCGGCCCAGTATTTCGTGTGCAGGACCAGCATCGGTACGGGGACGAGCGCGTGCATGGCCGTCAGCGCGTCGGCGACCTCGGCTGCCGACAGCAGGTCGACCGGGCGCCCGAGATAGGACTGCATCTCGTCCTCGTTCAGTCCGTACACGTCGATCGCGTCGCGCAGCGCGGCCAGGACCCGGCGGTTGAGCGCGGGCTCGTGGTAGGCGGCGTCCTCGAAGTAGGTCACCGCCCCGGGTGGCAACCGCCGCATGTGTACGCGCAGCTCGGCGAGTCGGCGGTCGAGCTGCTCGGCGGAGCGCATGGCGTTGAATCCGGAGATCAGGAACACGTCGGCCCGGCTGAGCCGGTCGCCGAGTTCGCCGCTGAGCAGCATCGTGCTGTTGGCCGGGTCGTTGACGTAGATCAGCCGGTTCGGGAACGGCGCGGTGATGTCGAGCTCACCGGCGCGGATCCGTAGACCCTGGTCGTACTGGACGATCAGGTGCGGGTGCAGGGTGTCCTCGACGCCGCTGGACAGGTACGCGCCGTCCGGTGGCAGCAGCCGGCGTACCGTGTCGTCGACGCTGACCAGGTGCAGGGTCGACGGCACGCCGAGGCGGCTCATCAGGATCCCGGCCCGCACCGACGTGCCGCCCAGCGCCACCCGGTGCGGGAACCGGCCGGCGAAGTGCTCCAGCGCCGGGGCGGAGGCGACGTAATGTTCGCCGCCGCCGCCCCGGGCGACGTACCCGAGGATCGACACCACGAGATCCCGCTCGCTGGTCACCGTGACCGGCGAGGTCAGCTCCGCGGCGGCGATGCCGTAGCCGGCGACCAGCTGTTCCAGGACGTCGGCGGTCAGCTTCAGCTCGTAGTCGACGCAGCCGCCGAGGCCGAGGACGACGCGGGACGGGTCCGCCATGTCAGTAGAGCGATGCCTTGCCGGCGGCACCGAACAGCTCGATCTTCTGGGCGGCTACCACCTTCATGGCCTCGATGCAGGCCGGTTGGATGGCGTTCGGCTCGCGTACCTTGCGGTCGCTGCCGAGGACCTCGCGCATCTTGTCGTGGTAGGCGACCTTGATGTCGGTAGAGATGTTGATCTTGTTGATCCCGATCCGCGCCGCCTCGCGGATCTCGTCGTCCGGGTTGCCGGAGCCGCCGTGCAGCACCAGCGGGATCTGTACCCGGCTCTTGATCTCCTTGAGCAGGTCGAGCTTCAACTCCGGCTTCAGATGCGCCGGGTAGAGGCCGTGGAAGGTGCCGATCGCGATGGCGAGGCTGTCCACGCCGGTCTCTTCGATGAACGTGACGGCGTCGTCGGGGTCGGTGTAGATGATCTCGGCGGCACCGGCCTCGGCGTAGCTGTCGTTGCCGCCGATCGTGCCGAGTTCGCCCTCCACCGACACGCCGAGAACGTGCGCCGAGTCGGTCACCTTCCGGGTGATCGCGATGTTCTCCTCGAACGGCTTCAGCGACCCGTCGATCATCACCGAGGTGAAGCCGAACTGGACCGCCTGCAGGATCTGCTCGTAGGTGGCGCCGTGGTCCCAGTGGATCGCGATCGGGACGCTCGAATTGTGCGAGCGTTCCGCGATGCCACGGATCATCTCGCGCCCGATGTGCCGCATCTCGTCCGGGTGGATCCCGACGATCAGCGGAGCGTTCGTCTCCTCGCTGATCTCCACGATGCCCTTGAACATCGCCCAGTCGCTGATGTTGAAGGCGGGCACGGCGAAGCTGTGCGCGTTGGCGACATCGAGGATCGCCTTGCCGGTCGTCAGCATTTCCGATTTTCTCCTTGATTGCTGGTTGATGTTCCGAGGTCAGGTCTTCACCGCGCCGGCGGTCAGCCCGCCGACGAAGCGACGCTGGAAGAGGAGGAAGAGAACGAGGACGGGAACGGACCCGAGGATGCTCATCGCCATCATCTGGTTCCACTCGTACGAGTGCTGCCCCATGAGCAGCTGGATACCGATCGGCACTGTCCGCATGTCGTCGGTACGGGTCAACGTGAGGGCGAACAGGTACTCGTTCCACGAGATCATGAAGGTGTAGACACCGACCGCGACCAGGCCGGGCACCGAGACCGGCACCAGGATCCGCCACAGCGCGGTCCAGCCGGTGCCACCGTCGACCTTGACGGACTCGTCCAGCTCGCGGGGCAGCGTGTTCAGGTAGGCGGTGATCATGATGATCGCGTACGGGAGGGTGAACACCATGTGCGTCAGGATCAGGCCGGCGTAGGTGTCGTACAGGCCGAGCGCGACGATGAGCCCGAAGTACGGAATGACAAGCGTGATCGGCGGTACCGCCTGAACGCTGATGATCACCGTGTTGATGGTCTTCTGGAACGGGAACCTGAACCGACTGAAGGCGTACCCGGCGAGGACCGCCACCAGCAGCGTCAGGATCGTCACCGCGAAGGCGACGATGTAGCTGTTGAGGAAGAATCGCAGCTGGGTGCTGTTGCCCAGGATCTCGCGGTAGGCGTCGAACGAAAAGCCCTCGGTGATCAGCTGCGGCGGGCTCTGGAAAACCTCCCCGTTGCGCTTCAACGAGGTGGAGAGCATCCACAGCACCGGCAGGCCGGCGAACAGCCCGCCGAGGACCAGCCCGGTGACGACGCCGGCTTTCGCGAGGGTACGCCGAGTCTTGACGGCAGCCATGTGCCTCACCGCTCCCTTTGCGAGCGTACGTAGAAGAAGGCCAGCACCATCGTGAGCAGCAGGACGATCACGGCGGCGGCGGACGCCGTGGCGAACTCGTACTCGCTGAAGGCCTGCTTGTAGGTGAAGGTGCTGAGCATTTCGGTGGAGTTCAGCGGCCCGCCGCCGGTCGTCATCCAGATCAACGCGAACTGGTGGGAGGTCCAGATCAGGTCGAGCACCGCCATGCTGATGATCACCGGCCGCAACTGGGGCAGCGTCACGTGCCGGAACCGCTGCCACCAGTTGGTGCCGTCCACCGCGGCGGCCTCGTACAGGTCGGCGGGGATCCCCTGCAGCCCGGCCAGCAGGCTGATCATGAAGAACGGGTAGCCGGACCAGATGTTGACGAACGTCACCGCCCAGAGCGCCGTGGCCGGGTCGCCGAACCAGTTCACGCCCTCCTGGACCAGGCCCACCGTCTGCAGCACGTAGTTGACCACGCCGGACGGGTCGAACAGCAGCCGCCAGATGACGGCGATCACCGCGATCGTGAACAGCCAGGGCAGGATGTAGACGATCCGGAAGATGGCCTTCGTGACCCCGCTCAGCAGCTGGGTGTTGAGCATCATCGCGAAGGTGAGGCCGAGGACCAGATGCGCCAGCATGCTGACCGAGATGAAGACGGCGGTGTTGCGCAGCGCGGCCAGGAAGTCCGGGTCGGTGAGCACCCTGGTGTAGTTGGCGAACCCGGCGAAGACCGAGTTCTCCTGGACGATCACGTTGTCCCGGAACGAGTAGCCGACCACCATGACGATGGGGACCACCATCAGGACCACGATCAGCAGCACCGTCGGGGACAGGTAGCCGTACGGGACCAGGCGCCGGGCCAGCGTGGATCGGGGCCGCCCAGGGGCGGCCGGTGCGGCGCGGGTCGAGGCCCGGGGTGCCGTCAGTGTCATGGCTTCTCCTTGGTCGGGTGCCGCGCCGGGGGTGTTCCGGCGCGGCACCCGGGCGGGACTACTCGATGACCGAGGACCAGTTCTCCTGCGCTGCGGCGAGTGCGTCGTCGACGCTCGTCCCGCCGGTCAGCACCAGCTGGAGCTGCTCGGCGAAGCTACGCATCAGGTCCTCGGACTTGGGTAGGCCGACGAACTCGTTGGCCGGGTAGCCCTGCTGGTAGATCTCGAAGGCGGTCCGGAACAGCGGGTCGCTGCTGCCGAAGTCGGGCTCGGCGTTCTTGTTGCCGGGGAAGCCGTTCGCGATCGTGCTCAGCTGCGCGTTCGTCTCCTGGCTCATCAGGTACGACACGAACTTGAACGCCTCGGCCTTGTGCTCGCTGGAGTCCGAGATGCCGATGCCCCACGACGCGTACGGGATGCCGCGCTCGCCGGTGTAGCTGTCGGCCGCCGGCAGGGCAGCCACCTCGAACTCCATGTCCGGCTGGTTCTCCCGGATCAGGTTGATGTGCGCGAGCGAGTCGATCATCATGCCGATCTGCCCGTTGCTGAACTTCTCGACCTTGTCCTGCTCCTTCATGGTGAGCGCGCCGGGTGCGATGACGTCGGCGTCGTTCAGGCTCTTCACGTACTCGACGGTTTCCTTGACCTCCGGGCTGGTCAGGTTCGGCTTGCCGTCAGCGGTGAGCATGCTGCCGCCGGAGGCCCAGAGCCAGGACATGACGTCGTTCTGGATGCCGTTGGGCACGGCGGTGTCGAGCGGGAGCGCCCAGCCCTTGACGTCGCCGTCGCTCGCGCTGATCTTCGTGGCCGCGTCGAGGAACTCACTGCGGGTGGTGGGCACGTCCGCGACGCCCGCCTCGGTGAGCAGCGCCTTGTTGACGAACAGCGGGTAGACGAAGTTGACCACCGGGATCATGTAGGTGCTGCCGTCGATCTGGATCTGGCTGGCCAGCTCGCTGTCGTCGTAGTTCGCTTCGGCCATCAGGCTGGACAGGTCGGTGATCGCGCCCTGCTTGGCGAAGTCGTTGACCCAGGCACCGTCGAGACCCACCACGTCCGGCAGGGTCTTCGAGGCGGCGCCGGTGAGCAGCTGCTGCTTGGTCGAGGCGTACGGCGCGCTCAGCAACTCGATCTCGATGTTCGGGTTCTGCGCCGTGAACTCGTCGATGATCCGGTCGAACTCCCCGGCCGGCAGTTCGGCGCCCCACCACTGGGCGAACTCCAGCGTGACGGTGCCGTCCCCGTCCGACGCACCGTCGTCCGCACCACACGCCGCGACGAACGCGACTGTCGTCGCCGCGGTCACCGCCCCCACCAGTCTGCTCAGCCGGCTGACACGAAACACCATGGCGGACTCCTTCTATATGGAGATCATTCGATTCTGTGCGAATGTTGGCGTCACGTTAGCAACGTGTTACGGGCAAGGACAAGAGTAGAACGGCAAAAAAACGCGGAGCACCGCAGAGTCCTGCGCCGGCGCCGGGGTTGAGCACGCCTCCGCGGCGGACCCTGGACCCCGTCGGCGCTGGTCCGGAGGCCACGCCGACGGCTCTCTGACCCGAGGCACGCCACTGCCGTTCGATGCTGTTCCATGCAGCAGACTCGGCAGGAAACGCAGGGTTGTGGCATACTCCCGCATTGACAAGGGGGAAGCATGAACGTCGACAAGGACGAGCGGCAGCGCAACCTGCCCGCCGGGCGCAAGGCCCAGCTGGCCGCGTACGTCGCCGACACCGGTCAGGTCACGGTGAACGAGCTGGCCGAACGCTTCGGCGTCTCGATCGACACCGTCCGGCGGGATCTCGACCAGCTCAGTGCCGACGGGGCGCTCGTACGCACCTACGGCGGAGCGGTCAGTCTGTCCACAGTCTCCCGCACCGACCGCGCCGTCGACCAGCGGCTCAGCCTGCAGGAGCAGGAGAAGGAGAAGATCGCGGCACTGGCCGCAGCGTTGGTCCAGGACAGCTCGACAATCATGATCAACGGCGGGACCACGACTCTGGCGGTCGCCCGCAACCTGGGTCAGCACCGCGACCTCACCGTGGCGACGAACAATTTGCTGGTGCCCGGGGCGCTGCCACCCACCGCCATCCGCGACATCTACGTCTTCGGCGGCGCGGTGCGCACCCTGACCCTCGCCACCATCGGACCGGTGCGGTTCCGGGCAACCAGCGGCGCCGAACTGGACATCAGCTGCGACCTGGCGCTGATCGGCGTCGGTGCGGTCGATGCGGAGGCCGGCTACACGACCAGCAACCTCGCCGAAGCCGCGATGATGCAGGAGATGATCTCGCGCGCCGGCCGGGTGGCGATCCTCGCCGACTCCTCGAAGTTCGGCCGCCGGCTCTTCGCCCAGGTCTCCGAGCTGGGCAGCGCGGACTATCTGATCACCGACACCCCGCCGCCCGCCGAGCTGCGAGAGGCCCTCGACGCGAACGAGGTCAAGGTCATCACCCCGCCGACGTCACCGCGACAGCGGGCGGCCCGCAACTCGGTCTGACGTCCACGATCTCCGCGCACCAACGGCTGCCCTGCTGGAGCCCGCCGGAACGTCTTACCCGTCGCCCCCACTTGCGTCGCCGCCCCTTCAGTGCGGGACAATCCCTTCATGACCGAGGACTGGGAGCTCCCCGCAGGCTCCAAGCTGGACACCGCGGTTCCGCACTCGGCGCGGATCTGGAACTACTGGCTCGGCGGCAAGGACAACTTCGCGGTCGACCGGGCCGCCGGCGATGAGGTCATCGCCCACATCCCGGACATCCCCATCGGAGCCAAGTCCGAGCGCGCGTTTCTCCAGCGCGTGGTCAGGTTCCTCGTCAGGGACGCCGGCATCCGCCAGTTCCTCGACGTCGGCACCGGTCTGCCCTCGGCGGACAACACCCACGAGGTCGCGCAGTCCCTCGACCCGCGCTGCCGGGTGGTCTACATCGACAACGACCCGCTCGTCATGGCACACGCGCGGGCGCTGCTGACCAGCACGCCGGAAGGCAGTTGCGACTACGTCGAAGCCGACCTGCGGCAGCCGGACGTGATCCTCGCGTCCGCGCGGCGGACGCTCGACTTCTCGCAGCCGATCGGGCTCATGCTCCTCGGCGTCGTCAACCACATCATGGACGACGACGTGGCGTACGGCTCCGTCGCGCAACTGGTGCAGGCGATGCCCGCCGGCAGCCACCTGGTGCTCACCCATTCCACGGCGGAGATCCACGGCGAGCCGATGCTGCGCGTGATGCGGGAAACCACCGAACGCGGCGGCACGCCGATCCGCGCCAGGACCAAGGTGGAGCTCGAACGCTTCTTCGACGGGTTGGACCTGCTGGAGCCCGGCGTCGTCACCTGCTCACGCTGGCGCCCCGACCCGGAGTCCGACGAGCCCGAGGTCTACCTGTTCGGCGGTGTCGGCCGCATCGGCTGAGCTCACCACAGGTCATCTTGTCGTCTGGCGGTCAACCGTTCGTGGCGGCATGTCGGCGGTAGCGGCCGGGTGGTTGGCCGTGGAGGCGGGCGAAGGCGCGGTTGAAGGCGAACTCGGAGGTGTAGCCCATCCGGTGGGCGATGGTGGCGACCGGCAAGGTGGTGTCGCGTAGCGTGCGGGCGGCCACGTCGAGGCGCCAGCGGGTGAGGTAGGTCAGTGGCGGTTCGCCGACGTGGCGGGTGAAGCGCCGCACAAGGGTGGCACGGGAGACGTTGACCGTCGCGGCGAGGGTGTCCAGGGTCCAGTCGTGACCGGGTCGCTCGTGCAGCACGGCCAGAACCTGCGCGGTGAGCGGGTCACGTAGGCCCCGCAGCCACGATGGGTCGATCGTGTCACCTTCGGTGTCGAGCCAGGCCCGCACGACGTGGATCAGCAGCAGATCGAGCAGGCGTACCGCAGCGGTACCCGAGCCGGTGGCGGCACCGCTGCGGGTTTCATGGGCCAGCAGATCCAGAACCGAGCGCAGCCACGGTCCGCTCGCCGGTTGGGCGGTGGCCACGTGCAACACCGGCGGCAGTAGTCCCAGCAGGGGGTGGACAGCGGCGGCGTAATGGTAGCCCGCGCACAGGATTCGGGTCCGTACGCCGGGCCCGTCGAGCACCAGCTCACCATTGGGACGGATGAGGCTGCGCTTGAGGTCCTCATCGAAGCGGCGCGTCGGCAGACCCGGATCGCTGGCCAACTGGTGACGCGCCCCGGCCGGCAGCAGCACGAGGTCACCCGGGGTCAGTTGGCGCGCCGGCGCGCCGCCGACGCTGAACCAGCAGGTGCCTGCCACCACGGCATGGAACGTGGCACCCTGTCGGTCCGGCAGCTCGATGGCCCAGGGAGCCCGCGCGTCGAAGGTCGCCATCAGGCTCGCGTCGACCCGCGCCAGCTCCAGCACGTCGCCAAGAACATCCACCCGCCACAGTCTAGGTCCGCAAACGACATACGAGCAGGCGAGATGAGACTGAGGGACAAGTGACCGAGTAGTACGGGCATTCATCATCTCACCGGTGAGCGGCAGGGTGGATGGCATGGAGATCACCGGAAGCACCACCGTCATCACCGGGGCCAACCGCGGCCTGGGCCGCGCCCTCGTTGACGCCCTGCTCGAGCGTGGCGTCAAGCACATCTACGCCAGCGCCCGCAACCCACAAACGGTCCGCGTCGACGAGCGGATCACGCCCGTCGCCCTCGACGTCACCGACCGGGCCGCCATCAAGCGGCTCGCCGCCCTGGCCACCGAAGCCGACCTGCTGATCAACAACGCTGGCGTGGCGGCGTTCGCCCCGGCCCTGGACGCTGACCCCGACGGGCTGGCCCGGGAGTTCGCCGTCAACTTCACCGGCCTCTACGACATGGTCCGAGCGTTCACTCCCGTACTGGTGGAGAACAAGGGCGCGCTGGTCAACGTGCTGACCCTGCTCGCGTACGCGCCGGCACCGCCGATGGCGGGTTACTCGGCGTCCAAGGCCGCAGCGCATTCGCTGACCCTCGCCTTGCGACCGGCCCTGACCCGAGCCGGGGTCAGCGTGCACGGCGTCTACCCCGGCGGCATCGACACCGACATGCTGGCCGGCGTGGACACGTCCAAGGCAGCTCCCCGGGCCGTCGCCGACGCGATCCTCGACGGCATCGCGTCCGGAGCCGAAGACATCTACCCGGATCCGACGTCCGCGCAGATGAGCGAACTGTGGAACGCCGACCCGCGGGCCTTCACCGCAGCGTTCACCGCGATGGGCTCCTGAACATCGCCACGCGGTGCGGGTAGGTCGCGGATTGGTGGGCGGTGGTGGACGGGCTGCCTGAACGGATGGCGGCGTTGCGGTCACCCTTCGGTCAGCGGTTCGACTCGTCCCGCCATGCGATCCAGTCCTTCAGTACGCCGAGGTCGTAGCGCGGCCCGAGCGCGCCGACCGTGAACATCGAGACACCCAGGGCCCGCAGCTGCTCGCCGAGCACATCGGGCGTTCCCGCCGGCGTGGGCGCGCCAGCCACCGCAGTCGACACCTCGATCGCGGCGGGGTCGCGGCCCACGTCGGCGCAGTGCCGGCGCAGCACGGCCATCTTGTGCGCGAGGGTCGGCGGGTCGCCGAAGCAGTGCCAGATGTCGGCGTGCTCGGCCACCAGCCGCAGGGTCCGGCGTTCACCGGCGCCTCCCACGAGGACCGGGATCGGCCGGGTGGGCGGCGGGTTGAGCCGGGTCCATCGAGCCCGGATCCGGGGCAGATCCCCGCTCAGGCGGTCGAGGCGCCCTCCGGCCGTGCCGAACTCGTAGCCGTACTCCTGATAGTCCCGTTCGCACCAACCGGCACCGATGCCGAGGACGAGCCGGCCCTCGCTGATGTGGTCAACGGTGCGGGCCATGTCGGCGAGCAGGTCGGGGTTGCGGTATCCGGTGCAGCTGACCAGTGTGCCGATCTCCACCCGGGAGGTCGACTCGGCCCAGGCGCCAAGCATCGTCCATGCCTCGAAATGCCGGCCGTCCGGATCGCCGTCGAGCGGGAAGAAGTGGTCCCAGTTGAAGATGATGTCGACGCCGAGCTCCTCGGCCGCCACGGCGGCGTTGCGGATCTGGCGGTACTCGGCGTGCTCCGGCTGAATCTGCAGGCCGATTCGTATGGGCCTGTACATGTCGTTTCCTCCCATCGTCACGGGCGTCGTGCCAAGGCGGGGGCGATGGTCAACGCCCGGCTCCGGGCCGCCGCACCGCTCGCGCGGACGCGGTGCGGCCCTGGCTGTCGGCCGGCTGTTGCGGGCGGCGGTACTCGGTGAAGTGCTCCTCGCGGAACAGGTCCGGCCACCGACCTCGGTCGAGGCGCAACTCGCGGCCGCGCTGCAGCATGCGTCGCCAGTACGGCTTGACCGGCGGCCACTTGCTTCCGGCCTGGCAGTACGAGGTGTCGATGAAGTAGCGGTCCTTGGTACGCCCGTCCGGCCGGGGCCGCCGGGCGTGGAAGAGTGCCGAGTGCAGCACGACTGTCGAGCGCGCCGGGAGTTGCTCGAGATTGAGCTCACCGGGTAGCACGGTGGTGCCGAGGTGGGCGCGTGCGGTCTTCGCCACCCGCTCCCGGTGCGAGCCGGGGAGCACCACCAGGCTCGACGTCCCATCGTCGAGACCGTCGAGGTAGTGCAAGGTGTGGACCATGCGGTGGGCCGGGTCGACCTGCGGCCCGTACTCGTAGTCGTGGTGCCAGGCCTTACCGGGGAGTCCGGGTGCCTGGCGGTCGCTGTGCAGGTGGTGGAAGGCGAACGCCGGTCCCAGCAGCCGGATGAGCAGGTTCATCAGCGGGGGGTAGGCGATCAACTCGCCGTGCGTCGGCATCTCAAGCTCCATCAGCGGCGGCGTACCGTGCTTGTCCGGATCGACGCAGCTGTCGATCGACCGGGCGCGCAGTCCGTCGTCCACCCAGCGATCCACCTCCTGCCGCAGTCGGTTCGCCAGGTCGACCGGCAGGAAGCCGGGCAGGATCAGATACCCCTGGTCGTCGAACTGGTTCAGCTGGGCGTCGGTGATCGCCGGGTTCGTGAACATGTCCATCTGCAGCGTGGTCACGTCGTCGACTCCGTTCTGTGCGCGGTGTGCGCCGCAGCACCGTCGGGCGTGGTTTGGGCCACCTGGCCGGATCCGCATACGCGAGGCAGCACCAGGCAAACCATCGAGCAAGTTTGGCAACAGTTTTGCCATCTGGCAACCCTCGCTCGCGTTACCCACCCTCGCTCATGTTGCCTATCCTTGCCAGATTGGGCAATATGCCGGTATGGGCACCCCACTGATCAGCATCGTGATCCCCTACAAGCAGCGCCTCGACAACGTGCGCATGGTGTTCGCGTCCCTCGCCGAACAGACGCTCGACCGCGCCCGTTTCGAGGTCGTCGTCGGGGCGATCGGGTACGACCACGGCTACCTGCGGCTGTGCCAGGAGTACGCCCGCCACCTCGACATCGCGACCGTGATGGTGGAGCGGCCCTGGAACACCAGCCACGCCCGCAACATCGCGCTGCGGCAAGCGTCCGGCGACGTGGTCGTACTCCTCGACGCCGATGTCATGCTCCCGCCCCGCTGTCTAGAGTCGATGCATCGCCGGTATTTCGCCGATGGGACTGCCCGGTGCGTGGTCGGGCAGTTGATCGGCTACGACAACTTCTCGACGACCGAGGCGGTGGCCGCCGCGCCGTTCAGTCGCCACCGCGCCGTGCTCGCCCGACTGGATGCGACAACCGGGCTGCGGGAGGACCCTCGCTGGCGGTTCGAGCCGGTGACGCTGCCCTGGACGATGGTATGGACCGGTTTCGTCGCCATCTCCGGTGACATCGTGCGCCGGCACGGAATCTACTTCGACGAGGACTTCTGCGGCTGGGGTGCCGAGGACCAGGAGTGGGGCTACCGAATCGCCGCCACCGACACACCGATCCTGCTCGGCACGGACCTCTGCGGCCTGCATCTGCCGCATGCCCGCGACGCGGAGATCAACTTCGCGGCCTTCGCGACCAACAAGGCTCGTTTCCTGGCGAAATGGCCTCGGCCCGAGGTCGAGTTGTTCCGGGCCAGCGACTCCTGGGTGGCCAACCGTGAGATTGGCGCGCTCCGCGCCGAGGTAAGCACCGCGCTCGACGGCGCGGGTCAGTCGCTGGGCGTCGCCCGCGGCACCGCAAACGGCGTCGATGTCCTGGTGGTGGGCCTGGCCCTGGACGAGGCCGGCGAACCGGTGGAGGACGTGCTCGACCCGGGGACTCCGCGACAGGTGACGCCGCTGATCGGCCTCGCCCTGCCCTATGCCGATGGCGACCTGGCTGAATGTCGGGTGTTGCCGCGCGTACTGCGGCTGGGTGAGCGTTTCCGGGACATGGTGCTGGCCGAGGCTGCCCGGGTGGCCCGTCGGGTGGAGACACCGTCGCCGTCCGGGAGCTGACGTTGACGACTCAGGCAACTATTGGCAAGATTTGGCATAAGACACGACTTCCGTCCTGAAAGGGGACTCCGATGTCGCCAGACCCGATCGGCGTCGTGACACTGACCCGGCACCGCCACCAGATGCTGCGCCGCGCGATGGCCTCCGTCCTCGCCCAGGACTACCCGGGTGACATCGAGCACATCGTCGTCATCGACGACGATCCGGAGTCGGTGGCGGTGGTGGAGTCAGCCCCGACAGCCCCCGGACGGCGCACCGTCGCGCGCCTGGTCGAGCGCTCACCACAGGAGCGCGAGGAGCCGCCGCGTGACCGGCGCTTCGTCTATCCGCGGCTGTCCCGGCTGTTCAACACCGGTGCGCGGATCTCGTCTGCCGAGTGGATCGCCTTTCTCGACGACGACAACGAGTTCGAGCCGCACCACCTGAGCAGCCTGCGCGACCTCGCACGGCAGACGGGCGCCGACGCGGTGCACTCCGGGCGCACCATGTGGAACGCCGACGGCACGCCGTACACCGATGAGGTGTGGCACACCTCGTTCACGTACGAGGAGGGCCGGCGGCTCTATCAGCTCATGGTGGACCGAGGCGTCCGTTTCCCAGGGTCGAACGTCGTGATGGACCGTGCCGATCCCGGCATTCGCAGCGCCTCGTTCCGTCCCAGCACGGTCACCGGTCCCGATGATCCGATCATGACCGTCGACCAGAGCGTCTGGCTGCTGCGCCGCGAACTGCTGCTGCGCCTGCCGATCCCAGAGGAGTTCACCGAGGAGGACCACGCCAACAACGTCGCGCCCGACGACAAGCTTCTCGGCAGGCTGGTGAGCAACGACGTGCCGATCTTCTCCACCGGCGCGGCGACCGTACGGTACTACCTGGGCGGCGTCTCCAACTGGAAGCAGCGGGAGACCGTGGCCGCGGCCCGAGCGGCTGCGACTGCGACTGCGACTGGCTGACGGGCAGCCCGCACCACTCGTGACCGTAAACACACTATCAGTGATCGCTACCGTGTCGAAGGGAGCGCTGACAGCGTGCGGATGCATGCCGACCAAGTGGACATCACGGTGGCGGACGTGGCCTGCCTCGTCGCCGAACAGTTCCCCCGGTGGCGAGACCTCCCCGTCCGGCCGGTGACCTCGCACGGCACGGTCAACGCCCTGTTCCGGCTGGGCGACGATGTCGTCCTGCGGTTCCCGCTCCGCCCCGACCCGGGCGCCACCGCACGGGCGTCGCTGGAGCACGAGCAGGACCTCGCGCGCCTGATCGCCCGGCACACCCGACTGCTCGTGCCCGAGCCGCTCGCGGTCGGCCGGCCCGCCGCCGGCTATTCCGGATGGTGGACAGCGTACGGGTGGATCCCCGGTGACACCGTAGAACCGGGCACCGGCGTCGACCAGCTGGAGCTCGCTCGCGATCTCGCCCGGTTCGTCGGTGAGTTGCAGAGCATGGATACCGGCGGGCGCACCTGGCAAGGCCGCGGGCGTGGTGGCCCGCTCACCCGGCTGGCCGAGTCCGTCGATGGCGCGCTCGCCGACAGCGCCGGGCTCGTTGACGTGCGCCGGGTAGCAGAGGTCTGGCGGCAGTGCCTCGCCACCGGCAGGCATGACACCCCGGACGTGTGGATCCACGCCGACCTGATGCCCGGCAACCTGCTGTTGCGCGAGGGCCGGCTGGCCGCCGTGCTCGATCTCGGTTCGGCCGGAATCGGCGATCCCGCAGTCGACCTCATGCCGGCGTGGAACCTGCTGGACGACGAAGGGCGACGGGCGTACCGCTCCGCGCTGCGGGTGGATGATCTGACCTGGGAACGCGGCCGTGGCTGGGCCGTCGCGCAAGCGATCATGGCGCTCCCCTACTACCAGCACACCAATCCGGTGATGGCCGACACCGCTCGACGGACGCTGGCTGCGGCGGTCGCCTGAACGCCTCCTGCGCGGGTGCTGTCCGGTCACGTGTTTTACCAAAACTTGCCATCCCAGTTGCCAAACAGGAACTCCGGTGGCAACGTTATGCATCGATGACCGTTGAGCCACGGACGACGCAGTTCGCACGCCACGTCCGGGCCTACGCCCGCTCGGAGGACCTATGCCCTACGCAGGAGTCTCCTGGAGTGGCGATGGATATCGCCTCGCCGTACTGGACGACACAGGCGAACCGGTGGCCGCGCCGGCCTGGTTCAACGCCGCCGACGTCGACGCCATGATCGATCATCTGCACACGATCGGCGCACCTGCGGTCGTGGTGGACAGCACCAACGGCATTCTGGACGGCCGGATGATGGCGGCCGGCCTCGTCGTGTACCGCGCAGACCCGCATCTGCTGCCACCGCGGCCCGACTTCGGCTCGGTGCCCGCCGATGTGCTCGCCCGCGCCGCCTGGCGTGACCTCGGAAGTCTGGTCAGGCTCGACCCCACCCGCGGCACTCAGACCGGCCGGGAGCACGTGCTGCGGCGCGACGAACAGGCCAGCGCCGCTGCGCTCGCCGCGATGGTCGACAAGCACCGCTGCGTGACCCACGGCGACCGGGGGCGGCCCACCCTGGCGCTGACCTTCGACGACGGCCCTGCGCCCGGGTACACCGCCCAGATCCTCGACGTGCTGCGCCGCTTTCAGGTTCCTGCGGTGTTCTTCTGCGTCGGGATGAACGCCGCGGCTCACCCCGATCTGCTGCACCGGATGATCGACGAGGGACACACCGTCGGAAACCACACCTGGTCCCACCCGTTCCTGCCCGAGCTGGCCCGGCACCAGCTGCTGGAACAGCTGGAGCGGACGAACGAGACGATCGAGAAGGCGACCGGCGCGGCGCCCAGGCTGTTCCGCCCGCCGTACGGCTCGCGCACCCCGGAGGTACTCGAGTGGCTACGGCCGGTCGACTCCACGATGGTGCTGTGGGACGTCGAACCGGTCGACTGGGCCATGCCCGGCACCGAGATCATCGCCGAACGCGTGCTCGACACCACCCGCAACGGCTCGATCGTCCTGCTCCACGACGGCGGCGGGGACCGGTCACAGGTCGTGGCGGCCCTGCCCCGCATCATCGAGGGCCTACTGGAACGTTCCTTCCGGTTCGTCGCGGTCGACGAGTTCGTCACCGGCGGGAGGTGAGCCGTGCAGACGCAGGGACTCACGAACTGGGCTGGCTCGGTCGTCTTCGGCGCGGCCCGGATCCATCAGCCAGACACCATCGACGAGGTACGGCGGTTGGTCGCCGGCGCACCTCGGATCCGGGCCCTGGGCAGCGGGCACTCGTTCAGCCTGATCGCGGACACCACGCACGATCTGATCCGGTTGGGCAGCCTGCCGACGGTGCTGAGCCTGGACGAGCGGAACCGGACCGTCACTGTCAGCGCGGGGATGCGGTACGCGGAGGTGGCCGCGGAGCTGCATCGGGCGGGATACGCGCTGTCGAACATGGCCTCGTTGCCACACATCTCGGTGGCCGGCTCCTGCGCGACGGGAACACACGGTTCCGGAGACACGCTGCGCTGCCTCGCCGCCGCCGTACGGGGCCTGCAACTGGTGGGCCCAGACGGCGAGCTGCGCGAGCTGCGGCGGGACGAGGACCGGATCTTCCGAGGATGCGTCGTTGCCCTGGGCGCGCTCGGTGTGGTCACGGCGCTGACCCTGGACGTCGAGCCAGCCTTTGAGATGAGCCAGCAGGTGCACGTCGGCGTTCCGCTCGACGAGATCATCGGCGAGCTGGACGCGGTCTTCAGTTCGGCCTACAGCGTCAGCGTCTTCACCACGTGGCACAGCGAGGAGGGCTCGGTCTGGCGTAAGCGCCGCGCCGGATGGGCGGAGTCGGGCTGGAACGGCGGTCGGCACGCCGAGCGGCCGATGCACCCGGTCGACGGAGTCTCGCCGGAGTTCAGCACGGAGCAACTGGATCGGCCGGGCCCGTGGCACGAGCGTCTGCCACATTTCCGCCCGGAGTTCATGCCGGGCTCGGGGGACGAACTCCAGTCAGAGTTCTACGTATCGCGCGACCACGCCTCGGCTGCGCTGTCCGCGGTGCGTGGTCTCGCCGAGCAGCTGGCACCGGTCCTGCAGATCGCCGAGATCCGTACGGTACGTGCCGACGACCTGTGGCTCAGCCCGGCTTACCGTCGTGACTCGGTGACGGTGCACTTCACCTGGGTCAGAAACTGGCCTGCGGTGCTCCCGGTCCTCGCCGAGGTGGAGAAAGCGCTGCGACCCTTCGACGCTCGGCCGCACTGGGCCAAGCTGACCACCCTGGCCGGGCCCGACATCGTCGCGGGCTACCCGCGCGCCGCCGACTTCGCGGAGCTGATGCGGCACCTTGACTTCACGGGCAAGTTTCGGAACGCATTTCTAGATGATCTTTTTCTGAATGGCGACGAAATCAGCGTAGCCGCGTCCGAGCTGGTCGAGTCACCGACTTTCGGCTAATCGCCAGAATCGCCAGAATCGCCAGCGTCTGGCGGTAGATTGCAGACAGCACCCCTAATGTCTACAAAGTCGACTCCGGTCTCATGGTTACAAAATCGGATCGGCGGGTTGGTCACAGCCAGCCAGGGACAGTAGGCTTCATAAAGACATCGACGCTGGTCTCTGTTTCGGCCCCTGCAGAACGACAACGGAGTCGCACTGCCGGACATTTCGAGTACCGGGAGAATCAACCATGTCGCATCGCAACCCCGCACGCCTCGTCGACCGTCGACCCACCTCGCCCACCTTGCTACGGATAGCCGCTCTCGGCGCGGTCGCCTGCCTCGCCATCGGAACCCTGACCGGCACGCTGGGCACGAATACGGCCACCTCGGCCCCATCGACGGTCGCCTCCGACATCGACTGGCCGTGATCACGACCCGACTCGCACCACCGCCGGTGTGCCGCTCCACCTGGGGCGGCACACCATCGCGTACAGAGGTTTCCAAATCATTGTCAGATATTGCCAAAGTTTGCCAGATCGCTTAGCCTCGGGTGCGTGCCCACACAGACCACACCGATGACGATCGGGGGAGTTCCATGGCGTACGCAGTGCCCTCCCAACCGTTGATCACCAAAAGTCGGCCAGGACGCACTCCGGACGACCCACGGCCGCACGGCCTGGCCGCAGCGCTTCCCGGAACGCCGCCGCTCCTGCCCCAGTCGGTCGACGAACACGTCCGCTCCCGCCCCCACGCCACCGCGGTGCAGGGCGAGTCCGACAGCCTCAGCTACCGCGCCCTCGACGACTGGGCGGCGGCTCTCGCCGCACGGCTCACCGCCGCGGGCGTCCGCAACCGCGACACCGTCGCCGTGGTGATGGAGCCGTCGGTCGCCATGGTGGCCGCCGTCCTGGCCGTCTGGCGGGCCGGTGCCGCCTACGTGCCGATCGACCCTGCGCAGCCCGACCTACGGGTGGCGGCGGTTCTCGCCGACGCCGCCGTCGCCGCCGTCGTGACCAGCCCGGCCACCGAGCCACGGCTTCGAGCGGCCGGCCGGCCGCTCGTGGTCGCCCACCGTCCGGAGCCGGCCCCACAGCCAGGGCCGGCGGCCGAAGCCACAGCCGACGATCCCGCCTATGTCATCTACACCTCCGGGAGCACCGGCGAGCCCAAGGGTGTGCTCGTCACCCACGGCCAACTGGCCGCATCCACGGCGGCCCGCCGCCTCGTCTACCCGGGGGCGCCAGCCTTCCTGCTCGTCTCGCCGCTGGCCTTCGACTCCTCGATCGCCGGGATCTGGGGAACCCTGAGCGCTGGCGGCCGTCTGGTCGTAGCAGCAGCCGACGAGGTGCGCGACCCGGAGCGTCTGGTCCGCCTGGTGTGTCACCGCCGGGTGACGCACCTGCTCTGCGTCCCGTCGCTGTACGCGGTGCTGCTCGACGCCGCCGACCGTGCCGGCCCGGACGCCCTGCAGTCGTTGGACACCGTCATCACCGCTGGCGAGGCGCTGCCCGAAACTCTCCTGCGCCGCCATTTCGCCACGCACGGCCTCCGGGTGTGCCTGGTCAACGAGTACGGACCGACGGAGGCGACCGTCTGGGCCACGTACCGGCGGTTCACCGGGCCGGCCCCGGTCAGCATCGGCGGTCCGATCCCCGGTGGCCGGGTATATGTGCTGGACGACGACCTGCGCCCGGTCGGCCGTGGCGTCGAGGGCGAGCTGTTCGTAGGCGGTGCCGGCGTCGCTCACGGCTACCTCGGCCAACCAGAGGCAACGGAGCAGGCGTTCCTGCCCGACCCGTTCGACGCGACGCCCGGCGCGCGCATGTACCGGACCGGCGACATGGCGCGCTGGAACGACGAGGGAACGCTCGATTTCCTGGGCCGCCGCGACGATCAGATCAAGATCCGTGGGCACCGGGTGGAACTGGGCGCGGTGGACTCCGCGCTGCGGGCCGTGCCCGTCGTCCGGGACGCTGCGGTCCTGCCCGACGAAACGCGGACCGCGATGGAGGCATTCGTGGTCGCGGATCAAGCGGTGAGCGCGGAGAGCGTACGCCTGGAGTTGTCCCGGCAGGTGCCGGCGGCCATGGTGCCCGCCCGGATCCACGTCGTACCGGAGTTCCCGCTCACCGTCAACGGCAAGGTGGACCGTGAGGCACTACGCCGGTACGCCGCACACCCGACCCCGGCGCCGACGGCTCAGCCCACCCGTGACGGCGCCACCGCCCAGGTCGCCGCGGCATGGGCTGAGGTGCTGAAGGTCGCCGACGTCCCGGTCGACGTCAACTTCTTCGACCTCGGTGGCCACTCACTGACCATGTTCCAGCTGCAGGGCGCGTTGGAGCGGCGCACCGGGACGCGGCCGTCCGTGGTGGCGCTGTTCCGGCATACCACGGTGGCAGCCCAGGCGGAGCTGATCGGACGCGGTGGCACCGATACCGGGCCGGTCGACGACCCGCGTCAGGCGGTCGTGGAGCGCGCCCGAGCGGCGCGGGCCCGGCGGGTGCGGGCATGACGGCCTCCGGCGTGGACCCGCGCATCTGGCTGCAATCCGGCTCCGCCCCGGCGGGCGCACGACGACAACTGATCTGTTTCCCCCACGCCGGTGGCTCGGCGACGATGTTCCGCGACTGGCAGGCCCATCTGCCGGACAGCGTCGTGCACGCCGTCCGCTATCCCGGCCGGGCCGAGCGGATCGACGAGCCAGCGCCGGACGACCTGGTGCAGCTAGCCGCGCGGATCGCCGCAGCGGTACGCCCGCTGGCCGGCAGTCCGCTGGTCTTCTTCGGGCACAGCATGGGCGCGGCCGTGGCGCTGGAAACGGCCCGGCACCTGGAGACCGACGGTGTCCCGGTGGCCCATCTGTTCGCCTCCGGGTCACGCAACGCTCCACTGCCGGAGCCGGAGGAGTTGACGGAGGAGGAGCCCGACGACGACCCGACGACGATCGCACGGCTGATCAGCCTCGGGGGTACGGATCCCGAGGTGGCGGCAGACCCCTTCTTCCAGGAACTCGTACTTCCGTACATCCGCAGCGACGGTCGGATGTTCCACGCCTACGTCCGCGCGTTCCGGGTGGAGCCGCTGCTGCGCTGCCCGGTCACGACGATCGTAGGGCGCGAGGACGTCGACGCGGACTGTCGGCCGTGGCCGGAGCTCACCCGAGGCCCGTTCCACGAGGAGGTCGTCGCGGGCGACCACTTCTACCTGACTTCTGACCCACCGTTCGGCCTGCTCCGGGCCGGTGCCGCAGTGGGCTGAGAGGAGCGCCATGACCATGGTGGGTTCGCCCCTCGGACCGCCGCCGTTCGACCCGCAGCTCGCCGGACCGCTGCGCGACATTCTCGACGGCCTGCCGAGCATGACCGCAGACCAGATCAGCTTCCGGCGGGAGCTGTCGGCGGCCGGCCGGATGTCCGACGAGCAGATCCGTCGGGACGGTGCGTTCGACATCGAGGAGTTGACCGCCGCCGGGCCGCCCGGCGCGCCGGACATCTCCCTGCTGATCTGTCGTCCCACTGCGACGCCCGGTCCGTTCCCCGTCATTTACCACATCCACGGCGGCGGCATGGTGGCCGGTACCAGCCGCAGCCGGGAGCTGGACGGCGACCTCGACCGGGCGCAGGAGCTGGGGTTCGCGGTCGTCGCCGTGGAGTATCGCCTCGCGCCGGAGCATCCGGCGCCGGCCGGGCTGGAGGACTGCTACGCCGGGCTCGTCTGGATTGCCGAGCACGGAGCCGGGCGGTCACTCGACCCCTCCAGGGTCGTGGTCAGCGGCAACAGCGCCGGCGGTGGGCTGGCGGCCGGAGTCGCGCTGCTGGCCCGCGATCGCGGTGGACCGCGCCTGTTCGGTCAGATGCTGCAGTGCCCGATGCTCGACGACCGGTGCGAGACCCCGTCGGGGCGGCAGATGGACGGTGTCGGCCTCTGGGACCGGACCTCCAACCTGACCGGTTGGACCGCGCTGCTCGGTGAGCGCCGAGGCGGCGACGTCTCGCAGTACGTCGCTCCGGCACGGGCCGACGACCTGTCCGGGCTGGCGCCGATGTTTCTCGACGTGGGCTCGGTCGAGGCCCTGCGGGACGAGGCGGTCGACTATGCCAGCCGGGTGTGGCAGGCGGGTGGCCAGGCCGAGCTGCACGTCTGGTCGGGGGCCTTCCACAGTTTCGACGAGTGGGTGCCGGACGCGACCGTCTCGCGCGGGGCCCGGCAAGCCCGGGTGCAGTGGCTGCGTCGGCTGCTCACGGGGTGAAGATGGCCTGCAGAACCACGGCACCAGTGCCGTGAACGCGTACGGCGGGGTGTCCCGCCGTACGCGCCGGGTCATCGTGCGGAAACCACGTTCATCGCCGCGTCGGCCAGAAACTTGGCGGCCCAGTTGGGAAAGGCCAGCGGCTCGAAGCCCCCGGTCAGCGGGAAGGAGCCCGGCAACGCGCCCACCGCGGCCGGTTCCAGCGGCTGGCGCACCTGCAGTTCGGCCAGGCGCGCCAGCACCTGTTCGCAGCGTTTCGCGAGGGCAGCGTCGCCTTCTCGCCGGTGCAGGTCCCACCAGATCGTCACCATCTGGGCATCGCCGGTGAGGCATGCGTAGTCCGCCAGCGGTTCGAACCCGAGGCCGATCTCGCCCGGCAGCAGCGGGTACAACGGGCTGTCCAGTTCGGCGAGGCGGCGCGCGCACCGGTCCGCCGCAGCGCGGGCCTGCTCAGCGAGATCGTCGGCGAGCAGGTCGGCGCAGCGGGACAGCCCACGTAGGGCGTATCCGATGGTGTGGGTCCACGGCGTGTGGCTTGCGGAGAATGCCATGCCGTCGATCCAGCCGCCCGGCCGGACCTGCCGGAGGATCCAGTGCAGCGAGCGGCGGACCGCGGCGAGGACGGCCGGATCGCCGGTGGCCCGCCACAGCTCTGCCAGCGCCCAGCTGACCCGCGACGAGTACGTGTTCGGGAAGTCGAAGTGGGAGAGCCAGGCACCGTCGGCACGTTGCTGGGTGAGCAGCCAGCGGCCGGCGCGTTCGGCAGCCGCCTCGCTGGCGGTGTCTCCAATCGCCAGGAGACCGAAGATGATCTGGCCGACGTCGAAGACAACCGGCGGACCGTCGACGCCCATGCCGCCGGGGAACGCGCCGTCGGCGGACTGCAGCTCGAGCAGCCAGTCGCCGATCTCGCGGGCGCGCACGGCCAGAGCGGGTCGGTCCAGAACGCGCGCCGCGCGCAGCAGGGTCGGCACGAGATAGCCGCTGGTCTCCGGGTAGGGAGCCTGCCAGCCCTGCCGCAGGTCGTAGCCTGCCGCGACCCCGCGTCGTCCGGTCGCGTCGTGCGCAGTCTCCACCCAGCTCATCGCGTCGTCGGCGATGCCGAGGATGTCGTTCGTCATGGATTGATTGTCGAGCTCCCCTGTCCACCCTGGCAAGTTTTTGGCACAATCAGGCAAAGGATGCGGTAAAGATTTGGCAAGAAGAAGGGGGAGTCATGACTGAGACACTGCTGCCGTCGCCGACGGTCACCGTGCAACGCATTGCCGGAAACATCGGTGCGGTCATCGGCGGCGTCGACGCCTCAGGCCCGTTGAGCGACGAGGTCGTCGCGCAGGTGCGGCAGGCCCTGCTCGATCACAAGGTGATCTTCCTGCGCGACCAGGAGCTCGACTACGACAGCCAGGTCGCCTTCGTGAAGCGATTCGGCGACCTGACCCTTGGCCACCCGATCTACGACAACGCCGAGGAGCAGCCGCACCTGCGGGCGATGGACTCCTCCCACGGCACCCGGGCCAACCACTGGCACACCGACCTGTCCTTCATCGAACGCCCACCCGCAGCGGCCTTCCTACATGCCAAGGTCATCCCGCCGGTGGGTGGCGACACCATCTGGGCCAACACCGCCACCGCGTACCAGAGCATGCCGGCCGAGCTGCGCGATCTCGCCGACCGGCTGCGGATCGTGCACAGCAACGACTCCGACTTCACCGACGACACCGTCGACTGGCGCGGCGACTACATCTCCAACCGGATCGAGACGGAGCATCCCGCGGTGCGGGTGCACCCGGAGACGGGGGAGCGCGCCCTGCTGCTCGGCGGATTCGCGCATAGCGTGGTCGGTTACAGCCCGCAGGTCTCCCGCGAGCTGATCCACTCGCTCCAGGAGTACGTGACCAAACCGGAGCAGACAGTGCGGTGGCAGTGGCGCGTCGGCGACCTGGCCATCTGGGACAACCGTGCCACCGAGCACTACGCCGTCTACGACTACGGCACGGCGCACCGTCGGGCGGAACGGCTGACCCTGGTCGGCTCGACGCCGGTAGGTGTCGACGGGCGACCCAGCGTCGTGCTCTGCGGCGACACGACCGCCTACAGCAACGGCGCCTGAGACTTCCGCTCGTGAGCCGCTCGGCCGGGACTCCGGCCGAGCGGCTCGTCAGTCTCCGGTCAGAGTGGTGGCCAGCGTCCGCCAGATCTCGGCGGCAAGCTCGACGTTGCGAGCCGACTCCGCCTCCTCGGCGAGCTCCCGCATCCGGTGCACACCGGCCTCCCGGTCGCCCCGGCGGATCTGCAGCCGGACACGCATGGCCTCGAACTTCAGGCGGTCGCGGAAGGAGAGCAGCGACTGCTCGGCTGCGACCCGCTCCGCCATCTCCCACGCCTCGTCCAGGCGGCCCTCCTCCACCGCGAGGTAGACCCAGAGCGTACGGAGCTCCTGCTGATGCAGCTCGGTACCGACCAGGCTGACGACCGTGGCCGCCTCCTGTAGCCTGGCCCGCACCTCGTCCAGCGGCGGCGGGCTCACCTGGAGACCGAGTGAGGCCGCGGCCAACCGTAACCGCATCCACAGCACCAGGTCGACGTGGCTGTCCAACCGGTCGAGAGCGCGTTCCAGCAGCCGCCGGCCCCCGGCGTGATCGCCCTGGCGGGTGCTGACCGTGGCCGCTGCCCAGAGCGCTTCGACGTGCGCCGTGCCCTCCACGTTCTCGGTCAGCTCACACAGCAGCTCGGCGTGTGCCTGCGCGGCCGCCAGCTCCCCTACCTCCGCCTCGATCGCGACGAGGGCCTGCAGGGCACCCGTACGGGCAGCTTGTGATGCCTTTTCGGACAGCTCATGCGCCCGCTGCGCGTACTCCCGCGCCTGGGCGGTGTGGCCGAGCGTGCGGGCGCAGCGGGAGAGGCCAGTGCAGGCGCGGGACCACAGCTCAGGCGACGCCAACGACTCGCTGAGGTCGACCAGCTCCTTGAGCAGGACGTACTCCTCCTGCTGCCGGCCCTCGCCGCGACGGATCTCGGCCAGCAGCCAGAGCGCCTGCCACCGCAGCGCGGGGTCGAGGTCGGGTGTCTCGTGCAGGGCATCGGCCAGCGACTCCGCCAGGTCGGCGTCGTTCGCCGCGGCCACCACCGCAGCCAGGAGCTCGGCGAACGCGGAGTGCCGCGGGGTGCCGACGCCGTCGTCCGGGCTTTCGAAGGCGGAGACCGACACGCCGAGCCGGCGTGCGAGGTTCTCTACTACCCGGTGCGTCGGCGGCCGTGCGCCGGACTCCAGCCGGGACAGATATCCGGTGGACATGACCCCGTCTGCGAGCGCCGCCTGAGACAGGCCACGCTCGGCGCGAAGAGCCCGGAGGCGTTGTCCGAATTCGGGTTGTTCGAGCATGGTCTTCCTTGAGTCGTCAGCTCCATCAACGACGACCTGTCGTGATGGCAAACGTTAGCGGCCAGGGATTGCCCCCCGTGACTGGGGCTCGCCGTGTTTGACCAGCAAGCGGGGCGCACCCGCTCAACCGGCGGCGGCCCGGACGCCTCCCGGGAGTCTGTCGCGCGCCCGACCCTGCCGGTCGGCGGCGAGGAAGGCCGTGGCAGCCGCGGTCAGGATCGCACAGGCGAAGAAGACGTTGGTGAACCCGAGCCATTCGGCGACCACTCCGGCGGTGGCACCGCCCAGCAGAATGCCGAGCTGGAACGAGCTGGTGTAGAGCGAGGAGGCCATACCGACGCGGTTGCCCATCGCGTCCTGCAGGATGGTCACCGGGATGCTCAGCACGATCGCGGTCCAGAGCGCGTTCGGCACCTGCAGCAGCACCAGCGCGAGCTTGGTCTGCACGAACGGGAGCGCGAGGAAGAAGATCGTGGCGCAGGCGGTGGCGGCGAGCATGAGGCGCCCCTTGCCTATCCGGTCCGCGTATCGCCCGAGCACCAGGATCACGCCGACCTCCAGCGCCGCGCAGAGCCCGAGCAGCAGTCCGACGAACGCGGCGTTCAGGCCCAGGTCGCGAGTGATGAACAGGGCGACGTTGATCTGATAGATGTTGTTCACCGTCAACATCAACAGCACGGCCAGGATGAGCAACCACAGCGACCGACCGATGCCGGCGAACGGGTTGCCCCTGGCCTTGTTCTTGGTAACGGTATCGGTCAAATCGGGCAACAGCCAGCGGCACAGCACGCCCGAGGTCATGTAGAGCGCCCCGGTGAGCAGGTACAGCGCGGTGAAGCCCCGCGCGTCGATGAGGAAGAACCCCAGCGGCGGGCCGACGATCCAGCAGGTCGACGTGATCGAGCGCAACACCGAGTTGAGCAGGGTCGGGTTCAGCGAACGGGCGGAGGCGAAGTCTCGGTTGTAGGCGAAGATCTGCGCGAAGCCGGATCCACCGATGGCGAAGAAGACCGCGCCGATGGCGAACAGCACGTAGTAGTCGCGGATCGTCGAATAGGCCAGCGCGCCAGCGGCGGAGAAGAACGGGCAGAGCATCAGCAGGGTGCGCCGGTTACCGGTGCGGTCCGACAGCGCGCCCAGGCTCAGGCCGGCCGCCACCTCCAGCAACCCACGGCCGGTGAAGAAGAGTCCGATCAGCAGCGGGGTGGCCCCGATCGCCGTGGCCAGAAAGAGACTGGTCGAGGTGTTGACCAACGCGCCGCCGAGGCCGACGAGCGCGGTGTTCACCATGAGGCCGCGCAGCGCGCCGTCGTTGACGAGTTGCGTGAAGCCGGTGCTCTTGCTCGCCACCGCGGTCACCTGGCGCCCGTGGAGGTCAACCTCGCCAGGTACTCAGTGCAGGACGGCAGGCCGCGGTCACGGATCTCCTGCTCGATCAGGAAGATGTCATGGTCCGGGCGGAGGCGGGTGATCGGGGTGTCGTACTTGGCCGCGAAATAGTGATGGTTGGCCTTCGCGCTGCGAGTGTCCTCCTTGGGGTGCGGACAGTGCACCGCCACCGCGTCCCGGCTCAACAGGAAACGCGCCCCCCCGCGATGAAGGCGGTACGCCAGGTCGACGTCCTCCCCGCCCCATGACCGGTACGCCTCGTCGAACATCCCGACCGCACGGGCCTGCGCCGTGTTCACCGAGACGTTGCAGGTCCAGAAGACCAGCCAGGGCGCCGCCAACTCCCACAGCCGCTCGCCGTACCGGTGGTAGTACCACTCCCGTACGTCGGGCAGGGTGTCGTCCCGTGACAGCCGCTCAATGGTGCCGTCCGGGTCGGCCGGGTCGATCCGATCGGCGGCTGCGCGGATGTCGTCGGCGAAGCCCCATACGTAGCCGATGACGGCGGCCGGGCCGGCTGTGCTCTCATGGGCGGCGCAGTGCGCCGCCAGCGCGCCAGAGCCGAGCACCACCCCCGAGTCGACGAAGACGCTCACTGGGGCGCGTGCGGCCCGCAGACCCAGGTTGCGGGCCTGGGCGACGCGGAAGCCCTCGTCCTCCTGGAAGAAATACCGGATCCGGAGCCGGTCGTGGTAACCCGCGACCAACGCCTCGGTACCGTCGTTCGAGCCGTCGTCGCAGACGATCACCTCGAAGTCGTCGGCGGGCAGGTCCTGCCGGATGAACGAGTCGAGGGTGTGCCGGAGCAGGGTGATCCGGTTGTACGTCGGCACGATGACGGAGCAACGCTGCGGTGTAGTCATCAAATTCGTCCCTCTTCTTATCGTGGCCAGGCGAGCCGGAGATCTCACCCCGACGATCGGGCGCCGGACAAGCCGAGTACGCCGAGCCCGGCAAGTTGGCAACTTCAACGAGCCGCACGCGCCCTCACCAACCCAACTTTGCCACAGGTTGCCAAAATTTGCCTAGCTGTGCAGACTAAACGGGTCATCCGCCGACTCACGAGAGGACTTCTCATGACCGACGCCGGCCGTCCCGCGCAGGCACCCGCCGCACCGACCCGGCGGGTGCTCGTCGGCGCCTGCGGGATGGGCAACGGGCACGCCTCGCGCCAGCTGAACCTGGTGCGTCAGCTGCAGGAACGCGGACATCGAGTGGCCCTGGTCACCTTCGGCGACGGGGTCGCCGCTCTCAACGACGCCTTCCCCTCCCACGTGCCCATCGCCGAACCCACCCACTTCCCCGGCAGCTGGGTCGCGATGACGCCGACCGGCATCGACATCACCCGCAGCGCCGCCAACGGACGGGAGCTCGACCCGCGGGGCGATGCCTGGAACTTCGCCCTCTGCGAGCAGGTCGCCGAACAGCTTGGCGACGCGCCCGAGGTGGTGCTGACCGACTACGAGCCAGCCAGCGCGCAGATCGCCTACCTGGTGGGTGCTCGCCTGATCACGACCGAACAGCAGAGCAAGTTCCTGTTGTACCGCACGCCAGACGCCGGCGGCTACACCCGCTGGCACGAGGCGGCCAAGTTGAGGTACTTCTTCCCGGCCGCGGACGACCGGATCGCCTCCTCGTTCTTTCCGCTGGAGTGGGAGCGTGACGAGCGGTACGAGGGTCAGGTCATCGAGCCGATCCTGCGCCCGGACGTGTTGTCGATGACGCCCGAGGTCGACGCGACCTCCGTGGTCGTCTACCTGTCGCCGTACGCCGCGATGCGCCAGGAGCCCGCCGAGTTCCTTCGCGTGCTCGCCGCCTTCCCGGAGGTGACGTTCACTGTCTTCAGCAAGACGCCGATCGGTGACGCACCGCAGAACGTGGTCACGTCCCTCTTCGACCGTCCGAAGTTTACCGAGGCACTGCGCACCTGCTCAGCGGTGGTCGCCACCGCTGGTCACCAGCTGCTGTCCGAGTGCCTGTATCTACGCAAGCCGGTCCTGGCACTGCCGTTCGACGTCTACGAGCAGCAGTTCAACGCGATGATGCTGGACCACTGCGGGATCGGTGTTCATGGCGGCGGAGAGCTCTCGGTCGACCAGCTACAGCGGTTCCTCGACCAGCGGCCCGCCTTCGCCCAGGCCGCCGACCGGCTCGCCACGCGTCAGTTCACCGGCTCGTCGGCCGATCTCCTGAACCGCTTGGGGTTGTGAGCCGCGTGCCTGCACGCGACGCCCTGGCAGGTGCCGAACCGACTGGGCCGCAGGGGCAAGATTCCTGCCAGCACCTCCGTTAATCAGGGAATCCTGCCTGACAAGTTTGTCAAACTGCGGAGGGAGAGGCACACTTCAGGTCCCACAGCGCTCGAGGTCGGTGCTACCCGGGCCGCTCCAGGACGAGGGTGAGATGCTCGAACAACCGGCTTTCGGCGAACATCTGCGGGCCATGCGCGTCAAGCGAGGGCTCTCGCAGGCTGCCCTGGCCGGCGACGGGATGTCCACCGGGTATCTCTCCCGTCTCGAGTCGGGCGCCCGCCGGCCGAACAGCCGGATCGTCGGATACCTGGCGGAGCGGCTCGGCGTGCCGGTCGCTGAGCTGGCAGCGCCCTCGGTCGGCGGGTCCGGCCCACCGTCAACGCAGGCTTCGTCGCTCGTCCAGTTCCTCGCCGAGGCTATCTCCACCTCCGCTGACGACGGGACGACCGAGCAACTCGCCGAGGCGCTGCACGACACCGACAGCTGGGACCCGGCACTGCGCTGGCAGGCGTTGTGGCTGCTGGCCCGCAGCTTGAACGGCAAGGGTCGCCACGACGAGGAGCTCACCCTGCTCACCGAGCTGACCCAGCTCAGCGACGAGCTGGGTGCGCCGCAGCTGCGGGCCCGGGCGTACATCCAGCTGTCCCGCTGTATGCGCCTGCTCGGCGACAACGAGTCGGCCCACAAGCACGCGATGACGGCGTGGCAGGCCGCCGAGGGCCTGTCGGTGGCGGACCGGGCCGGTGCCCTGCACGCACTGGTCTCCGCAGAGGCTGAGCTCGGCCGGCTGACCGAGGCATGGACCCATGCCGACCAGCTCTGCAGACTGACCGAGCAGGCAGCGGGCACGCTGCAGGTCGAGGCGCTGTGGGCGGCGGCCACTGTCCGCATCCGACAGGGCGACTATCGAGCCGCCCAGGATCTGCTCGAGCGTGCGCTGCTCGGGCTCGACGGCCGCCAGGACCTGCTCCGGTGGATCCGGCTACGACTCGCGGCGGCTTCCCTCTATCTCCAGCTCACTCCCGCCCTCACCGAACCCGCGCAGGCGCTGCTGGACGAGGTCACCCCGGTGCTACGGGTGGTCGGCACCGAGCTGCACGCCCAACAGCTGACCGCACTGCGCGCCCACCTCGCCGTCAAGCAGGACCGACTGGACGAGGCTCGAGCGATCTGCGCGCAGATCGACGGGCAGGCGCTGCTGCTGTCGTTCCGGGACCGCATCCGGTTTCAGGCGCTGTGCTGCCGGCTGCGCATCCTCGACGGCGATCACGAGCACGGCGTGCGCACACTGAAGGACCTCGCGCAGCAGGCGCAGGAGGCACGCAACCCGGAACTCGCAGCAGAGGTCTGGCGCACCATCGCCGAGACGCTGACCCAGGACATCTCCCAAACCACTGCCGGAACGGGTACCCGCTAACCAGGGTTGCCACTCTTGGCAACCGGTGGCAACATGGCAGAGGTTGGCGCTAGCCATGCAGATGTGTCGCCAGCCGACGGGAGGCACTCCGTGCAGACCAATCCGATACCGCCGGTGGGGCCCGCCCGTCTCGACGAGGGCCTGCACCAGCGGGTGGCCCGGACAGCCCGGTGCCGGCCCGGGTCCACGGCGCTGGTCGCCGAGGATCGCCACATCAGCTACCGCGAGCTGGACGCCACGGCGAACGCCTGGGCCGCCCGGCTCGCCGCCGAGGGCGTGACCGCGGGCCATCAGGTGCCGATCGTCCTGCCACGCGGGACGGACCTCGTGCTCGCTCTCCTCGCAGTACTCAAGACCGGTTCCGCCTATGCGCTGCTGGACCCGGCTTGGCCCGCAGCACGCCTGCGGGAGGTCACCGCAGTGCTCCACGCGCCGCTGCTGATCGCCGCCGAGCCGGTCGCCGGGCCCGACCTCCCGGTGTGGACACCTCCGGTGGACGAGGCAGCCGCACCGTCCGGATTCCGGCCCGCCGAAGTCAGTGGGGACACGGCGTGCTGTGTGTTCTTCACCTCGGGAACCACCGGACGTCCGAAAGGCGTGCTCACACCCCACCGCGCCACCGCCCGGCTCTTCGCGGTCGACACCTTCGCCACCTTCGACGAAAACACTGTGATCCCGCTGGCCGCGCCGGCGCCATGGGACGCGTTCTCCCTGGAACTGTGGGCGGCACTCGCCAACGGCGGCACCTCGGTGATCGTCACGGAGCCATACCTGACCGCCGACGGGCTGCGCGACGGCATCCGCCGGCACGGGGTTTCCACCACCTGGCTGACCAGCAGCCTGTTCAATATGCTGGTCGATGAGGACCCAGATGCGTTCGCCGGGCTACGCCTGCTGATGATCGGTGGAGAACGTCTCTCGCCCACCCACGTAGGCCGGTTTCTGCGCCGCCACCCCGGCATCGTCCTACTCAACGGATACGGTCCGGTGGAGTGCACCGTGTTCGCCACCACCCACCCGATCTCACCGGCCGACGCCGAACACCCGGACGGGGTGCCACTGGGCCGTCCCGTCCCGGAGACCGGGGTGCACCTCCTTGATGGCAGCCGGCCGTGCGCGGACGGCGAGATCGGCGAGATCTGCCTCACCGGCACCGGGCTGGCGCTGGGCTACGTCGGTGACGAGGAGCAGACCGCGCGCAAGTTCGTGACGATCCGGGTCGGCGACCAGGAGGTACGTGCGTACCGCACCGGCGACCTCGGGGTCCGGGACGCCAGCGGGCTGCTGCACTTCCGTGGACGCGCCGACCGGCAGGTGAAGATCCGCGGCCATCGCATCGAGCCGGCGGAGATCGAGCGCAGGATCATCGCCCTGCTACCGGTACGCTCCTGCCGGGTGGTGGTCGACCGCACGGGCGGCGCTGAGCCTCGGCTGATCGCCTGGTGTGTGCCAGAGCAGCCGGATGACCCGCTCGGAGAGGCGCTACCGGTACTCCGTGAGGCGCTTCCCGCCTATCTGTTGCCCGCCGAGATCCGGACGATCGCCGCCTTTCCGGTGACGCCGCAGGGCAAGCTCGACGAACGGGCTCTCCTGTCACGCGCCGTCGCCGTCGGTCGCCATGCCGCCGGTAACGGGCACGTCGATCGGCCGGCCGGCATGGCTGTCGTCGTCGCCGAGGTCTTCGCCGAAGTGCTGGGCCGCACCGGGGTGCCGCTGGACGTGTCCCTCAGCGACCTGGGCGGTAGTTCGCTGGACATGGGCCGGGTCTGCGCGCGCCTGGCAGATCGGCTGGAACGGCCGGTCCCGCTCGCCCAGTTCCTCGACCATCCGACCGTCACCGGGCTGGCCGGCTGGCTGCAAGGAGCCGACCCCGGTGCACGGGCGGACACCGGTGCACCGGCGGACACCGGCGACGCCGAGGTGGGCGTCGTCCCGCTCACGCCCATGCAGCTGATTTTCCTGACCCGGCATCTGCTCGACCCGACGGACCTGACCTCGCACTGTCTACTGACTTGGGTGATCGACGGCGAGCTCGACCACGAGGCGCTCAAGTCCGCGATCGCCGCGACGCACGCCCGGCATGAGCCGCTGCGCGCGGCCTACCTGGGCGATCCCCGGCCGATGGCACGGATCACCGAGGTCGACCCGCCGCCGCTGGAGAGACTGCCAGCGCAGCCGTCCGTGCCAGCCGCCATCGCGGCGTTGCGTGCGCTCTTCACCAGCGAGCTGCTGATTGAGGATGCGGATGTGTGGCGGGTGGCCGTGTCACCGGCCGGGGACGCGACCGTGCTCGGGATCGTCGTGCATCACATCGCGTTCGACGGCTGGTCGGAGTCGGTGCTCGCCCGGGACCTGGCGGCGGCGTACAACGCCGCCCGGCGTGGTGCGCCGCCGCCGGACCAGCCCGCGCCGCCGACGCTCGCCCGCGCCTACGGCGACTACATCGAGCGGCTCGCGATGAGCGGCCTGGTGGACCAGCGTGAAAGGTTGCGGATCGAGCTCGCCCGGGTGCCGTCCCTGCACTGGCCGGTCTTGCCCGGACCGGATCAGGTCGCCGGCACCGGCCTCGTCGAGGTATCCATCGAGCCGGACATGGTGGCCGCAGTTGACGCCGAAGCCAAAGCCGCTGGTGTCAGCCGATTCGCGGCGTTGCTGCACCACTACGCGGTCTCTCTCGCCGAGGTCACCGGGCAGCGGGACTTCGCCGTGGGCATCCCGGTCGCCCAGCGGCACGGAGCCCGCTCGGAGCTCGCCGTCGGGTGCCACATCGCGATGCTGTGCCTGCGGCTGCGCGGCGCAGCGCTCGGTGAGGGACCGGGCGCCCTACGGGCGGCCCAGCGCGACTTCGCAGCGGCGTTCTCGGCACAGGACGTGACGTTTCAGGACATGCTGCGACTGCTCGATCTGCCCGGCGGCAGCCGACCACCACTGTTCCAGAATCTGTTCGCCGTGCAGGACAACGCGCCCGGGGAACTCGCACTGGAGGGTGCCCGGACCACCTTCGTCCGCCAGCCCTATCTTGACCTACCGCTTGAACTGCACGCGGAGATCTGGCCGGGCGAGGACGGCGGGTTGCGGCTGACGCTGTACTTCCGGCGCGACGTGATCGCCGAGTCGACCGTCGAAGAGATGAGCAAGCGAATAGGCGAGCGGATCCGCACGCTCTGATCACCGCGGTGTCAGGCGAATCGGCAGCGTCTCGGGCCCAGCGACCGCGATGGACCGCACCCGGTGCGCCGGACCGGCCGGTTCGATGAGCCGGATCCGGTCCAGCAGTTCGCTGTACAGGATCCGCATCTGTGCGCGGGCCAGCGTGGCGCCCAGACAGAAGTGCTCCCCGATACCGAGCGCGAGATGACGGTTGGGGGTACGGCCGATGTCGAAGTGGTCCGGGCTGACGAAGACATCTTCGTCCCGGTTGGCCGACGCGACCCAGAGCACCACCCGATCACCGGCCGCGATCCGCTGATCGCGGATGACGCAGTCCCGGGTGGCCGTCCGCATGCTGTGCGTGGCACTTGACGTCCACCGAAGCACCTCCTCGACGGCCGTCGGCAGCAAAGACCGATCGGCACCGAGCCGCTCCCACTGGTCGGGGCGCGCCAGGAACGCGGCCATTCCGCCAGCGATCGCCAGCCGCCCGTTCTCGGTGGCACCAACGATGTTCTCGCAGTTCAGCAGGACTTCTTCCTCGGTGAGCAGGGCACCGTCGATGGTGCCGCCGAGCAGGGCACTGACCAGGTCGTCGGCCGGCTCGGCGAGGCGACGCTCCATCAATCCGATGAAGTAGTGCATCAGCTCCTGGTGCGCGGCCAGCGAGACACCCGCCTCGAATGCCTCGTTGGTCCAGCGGAACAGCTTCTCGTGGTCGTGTTCCGCAACGCCCATGATGGAGCCGATCAGATACATCGACAGCCTGCCTGCGACGTCCTGCACGAAGTCGACGACCGGCTCGTCGATCACCCGGGCGAGGATGGCGCGCACCGAGTCACGCATCGACTCTTCCAGCCATCGGACCGAGCGGGTGGTGAACCAGCCCGCGACGACCGCGCGCAGTTGCTTGTGCCGGGGCGGGTCCGTGAGTGCCAGCGTCATACCGCCGCCAGGGTCCTCGCCCCGGTAGGCGGGGCGCAGTAGCACACCGCGGCGGGACGAGAATGTCTCCGGGTCGCGGTAGACGGCTCGGACGTCCTCGTACCGAGTCAGCGACCAGAATGCCGGCAGGTCGCCGTCGGGATGGCGCAGCACCGGCGCGTGGTGACGCATCCAGCGCCACACCCGGTGCGGGTCGCCCTCGGCGTGCAGCACCGGATCGGTGAGCCGGTGCAGGCAGACGGGCTCGTCCAGCAGCCGGGTCGGCTCAGCGGCGTGCGATGTGGATCGCATCCTCTTCTCCATCCCGTCGGATCAACTTTGTGCCAAGCTTGTCAAGAGGTTGCCATAAATTGCCTAGTGCGGCAATGTTGGGTTCGGCACTGATCGCCGCATCTTCCTCCGGAGGTCGTCCATGGAACGGGACCGCGCTCTCGACGTCGCTGTGACCGGGGTGTCCGCCCGTCTGCCGGGCGTGACCGACCTGGACTCGTGGTGGGACGCCGTTAAGGGCGGGGCGGTCCTGACCCACCGACTGACCCGCGCCGAATTACTCGACGCCGGCGTGCCGGCCGAAGTCGCCGGCGCGGAGGGCTACGTCCCCGTCCGCGGTGTACTTGCCGACGCCGATCGCTTCGACCACCGGCTGTTCGGTATCAGCGCCCGTGACGCCGAACTGATGGACCCACAGCACCGGCTGATGCTCGAGGTCGCCTGGTCCGCCCTGGAGGATGCCGGGATCACGCCACAAGCGGCACCCGGCGACAGTACCGGCCGCAACATCGCCGTCTTCACCAGCGGCAGCGGCAGCGGCTACCTGCGAGCCATGCTCTCCGGCGGACCACTCGACCCGCTCACCCTGGACCAGGCCCTGCACGGCACCGAACCGGACTTCATCGCCAGTCTGATCGCCTACAAGCTCGGGTTGACCGGCCCGGCGCTGAGCGTGCAGACCGCCTGCTCCTCCTCGCTGGTTGCCGTGCACTTCGCCACGCAGGCCCTGATCAACGGCGAATGCGACACGGCCCTGGTGGCGGCCGCCGGCATCGACTACCCGCAGGGCGGCCACCTGCACGTCGACGGCGGCATCCAGTCGGCCGCCGGGCAGTGCCGGCCGTTCGACGAGCACTCCGACGGTGTCGTGGCCGGTTCCGGGGTAGTGGCCGTGGTGCTGCGCCGGCTCGCCGACATCGGCGACGGCCCCGATCCGTACGGAGTTCTGCTCGGCGGTGCGGTCAACAACGACGGCGCCGCCAAAGCCGGCTACTACGCGCCCTCACTGACCGGTCAGGAGGAGGTGATCCGGACCGCCCTGGCCGTCGCCGACGTGCCCGGATCATCCATCGGCTATCTGGAGGCGCATGCCACCGGTACCCGGATCGGCGATCCGATCGAGTGGGCCGCGGCGAGCGCGGCGCTGGCTGCCATGGGTGCCGCACCGGGCCAGGTCGCCGTCGGCGCGCTCAAGGCCACCGTCGGCCACCTCGACGCGGCGTCCGGCCTGGCCTCGCTGATCAAGGCGATGCGGGTGGTCAGGGACGGCGTCGTCCCCCCCGTCGCCGGGTTCACCGCGCTCAACCCGCTGCTGGACGCCGAAGGATCGCCACTGCGCGTGCCGACGGCTGCGGAGCCCTGGACCGGGCCGGTCCCCCGGCGCGCTGGGATCAGCTCGTTCGGCATTGGCGGCACCAACGCTCACATGATCGTCGAGGCACCGGAGCCCGCGCCGGCCCGGCCCGTGGCACCCGTCCGGGACCGGGTGGTCATTCTGTCCGCCTCTGATCCGGAGGCCCTCGACCGGACGGTGGAACGGACGACAGCGCACCTGCGCCGCGAACAACCGGACCTCGCCGACGTCTCCGCAACTCTGGCCGTCGGTCGCGCCACGCTACCGGAACGCCTGGCGGTGGTTGGCCGCGACAGCGCCGAAGTCGCCGAACTGCTGCGACAGCGCCCGCTGCGCACACGTGGCCGCGCGCCGGCCGGGCCGGTTTCGGTGGCCTTCCTACTCCCCGGCCAGGGCTCGCAGCGGCCGGGGATGGCTACCGGGTACGCAACGGCGCTGCCCGGATTCAGCATGGCGCTGCAGGAGTGCCTCGCCGTGTTCCACGATGAGCTGTCCGAGCGGCTGCGCCGCGCGCTGTTCGACCCCGCCTTCCCGGCCGACGAGCTAGCCCGCACAGAGCTGGCACAGCCGGCCCTGTTCGCGGTCGGCTACGCCGCCGGGCGTGCCCTGACCGGTCTCGGCATGGCACCATGCGCTCTCCTCGGCCACAGTCTCGGTGAGATCACCGCGGCGTGTCTCGCCGACGTACTCGAGCTCGCCGATGCCGCTCGCTTCGTCGTCATCCGAGGGCGTGCCATGCAGTCCTGCCCGCCGGGCGCAATGCTGGCTGTCGGCTGCGATGCCGACACCGCCTGGGACCTGATCGCCGAATCGGGCGCCAACCTGACGCTGGCAGCGGTCAACAGTCCGGCCAGTTGCACCCTCGCCGGCACCGAACAGGAGGTGGAACGGCTGCGCCGGCACATCGGCGACCGGGTCTTCGCCCGCCGGCTGCACACCAGCCACGCCTTCCACTCCCGGCTGATGGAGCCTGCGGTGCCCGAGCTGGCTGGGGCACTCACCGGGGCGGCTCTACGTCCGGTGATGACACCGCTGGCCGGAAACCTGACCGGGGAGATTGTTCCGGTCGGCGGCACCGTCACCGTCGCCGCACTGGTAGAGCAGGTGTGCCGGCCCGTACTCTTCGGCGACGCCGTCGCCGCGCTTGCCCGGCAGCATCCGCACTGCGTAGCTGTGGAGGTCGGCCCTGGGCAAGCCCTCGCCACTGCGACCGCAGCCGCCGGGCTGACCGCAGTGCCGCTCGATCCCGGTGGCGGGGACCCCGGCCGGTCGATCCTCGAGGCCCTCGGCCGGCTGTGGACCCTGGGCGTGCCGGTGCCGCCACACGCCCTCGGGGCTGGCGAAGGCCGGCGCATCCATCTGCCTGGCTACGCCTTCGCCGGGCCCCGCCTGCTCGCACCCGAGGTGAACCGCAGCCCGGCGGTAACGGCCACCACCGCTACCACAGCTACCACGACCCCCACGGGCAATCCCGATCCCGAGGTGACGCTGCCGAAGCTCTGGGCCGAGGTACTCGGGCAGGACGATCTCGCCAAGGACGCGGACTTCTTCGCCCTCGGCGGCGACTCCCTGCTGATCACCCAGCTGGCCCGGCGCATCCATGACGAGTTCGGCGTCCGCGTCCCGCTGCGCGAACTGCTGGCCGGCCGGACGCTCGGCCGACAGACCGCGCTGGTCCACAGAGCCCTGACGAGCATCGCCAACGCCTGAGAAGGCGCGGATCACCACCCCGTCCGACGGCGCTTACGGACCGGACCATGCGGATGTCGTGAACGTGTCTCCGCACTCCTGCCGTGACTTGCCAAGGCGGAAAGTCACAGCTACTCTTTCCGTACTGGAAAGAGAGGAACCTATGGCCATCTTTCCCGACGACCCCACGCCGGATGAGGCGACGAGGGCCTTGACATCGATCGAGCGGATGAAGCAGTTCGGGCTGAGCAAGGGCCTGTACTCGCGATGGTTTGCCGCAGCCGTGTCATCGTGGTCCGCCGCCATGGCTGTCGCCACCGTCTATGACGGCCCACTCGCTACATGGAGCGTCGCTACCCTTCTCATCGCCGGGCTCATGGCCCTCGGCGCGTGGCGGCACCGCGCCGTGGCGCGGGTGAGGGCCGTGCACGGCACTGCCGAAGCCTTCGCCATCGTCGTGGCCGCACCACTGGTGATGCTCGGACTCGGATTGTTCGCAGCTCAGGCGTTCGACGCGTCCCGGCAGTGGTGGATCCCGTCGGCATCCGGGGCGGTCGCGGCTCTGGTGCTCTTCACGGTGCTCGAGCTTCTGCGCCACTCGACTCGACGAAGGGTCACGGGACGACCGTCATGAGCGCCCGCACCCCCGCGTCGGCAGAGACGCCGTGGTGACCGTGCCCCGCCTCGATCCGGTCATCCACGCACCCCACCGCCTGCACATCTGTTCCCTGCTGACTCCTCTGGACGAGGCCGAGTTCCAGATGCTGCGAGAGGCACTCGGGATCAGCGACTCGGCACTGTCCAAACACATCAAACAGTTGGAGGATGCGGGCTACCTCAGGCTGCGCAGGGCTACGCTCAACGGTCGCCGACGGACGTGGGCGCAGCTTACGCCTACCGGACGGCAGGCCTTCGCCGCACATGTCGATGCGCTGACCGAGATCGCATCGCTCGCGCACAGCTCCCAGTAGTGTCGTGTGATGCCGACGCCCCGAGTGGGGCGGCCCGTCGGCTCACGGATCGAGACCACGATCGAGGCCTGCCCAGGGATCGCGGCCTGCACGGCTCGCTCCGGCACACCGGCCGCCTGACCGATCCGAACCGGCGACACCACCTTGGTCTCCAACCCCCGACGAGCCCAACCTGCGGTTGAGGACAACAGATCGCCCGACGCGTCACCCGCCGTCCGCCGGTCAGCCGCGACAGACCTAGACCCGGGCAGCAGACGGGCGGGTGCAGAGGCTGCGGCCAGGCGGAGTAGGGTTGGCCCTTGACGGGCCGTTAGCTCAATCGGCAGAGCTGAGGACTTTTAATCCTTAGGTTCTGGGTTCGAGTCCCAGGCGGCCCACCCGAGACGGCTACCGCCCGAGCAAGGAACGCGCCTACGTGAGCTACCGCAGTCAACAAGCCCTTCACCGGTTCGTCCCGTTCGTCAACTCGCCGTAGTCGAATCATCGCCCTGCCCTGCGGTGATCTCTGACCGGTAAATGACTTGTACCACGACGGTTTTTGGGCGTACGGAGCTTGCCCGGTGTCGATTGGCCATCCGGGCGGGGTCGCGTGTGGGGTCAGATCGCTGGTTGCAGGGTGACGGTGTGGCCGAGGGCTTCGAGTTGCCGGACCAGGTTGTTGGTCTTGCGGATGGTGTTGACGCGGCGGTCGTGGTAATCGGCGCCGAGGTCGTGGAAACGGGTGGTCGGGTCCGCCAGCAGGTGCCAGATGATCACGAGGATGGACCGGGCGACGGCGACGAGGGCCTTGCCTTTGCCTCGACGTTTGACCAGGCGCCGGTAGCGTGCGGACAGGAACGTGCCCTTGCCGCGGGCGCTCGTGGCAGCGGCGATACCGAGCGCGCCTTTGAGGTACGGGTTACCTTTGCCGGCCTTGCCTGCGGTGAGGCTGGTACCGGACTGGATGGTGCGTGGACACAGCTTCGCCCAGGACACCAGGTGGCCTGCGGTGGGGAATCGCGTCATGTCCAGACCGATCTCCGCGATGATCAGTTGCGCGGACTCGGTGTTGATACCCGGGATCTCGGCCAGGCGCCGTCGGGCGTTCATCACCGAAGCGTCGTCACGGCCGCCGGGGGGCTGCGGTGGCGGGGGCGGATCGATCTGGTCGAGCAACACCCCGATCCGCTGCGTGACCTTCGCAATCTCGGTGTCCAGACGGTCGATCTGGTCGAGCAGGATGCGGGCCAACTCGCCGTGATGGGCGTCGAACCGGCCGGTGAGCGCCTCGATAAGAGCGGTGCGTTTACCACGCATGGCGCCACAGGCCAGATCTGCCAGTGCTCGCGGATCGCGTTGACCGGCGATCAACGCCTCGATCATGTCCCGCGTCGAGACCGTCTTCAGGGTGGAGGCCACCGACGACACCTTGATCAGGGCGTCTTCGAGCAGCTTCTCCAATCTTGACCAGTAGCGGGTACGGTCCCGGATGAGGTCCACCCGCATCCGGGTGTAGTCGCGCAGCACCCGGACCGGTGTCGGGGGCACGAAGGAGGGCCGCAACAGACCCTTCTCGGTGAGCTTGGCCAACCACACCGCGTCCAGCTTGTCGGTCTTCGGCCGCCCGGGCACGTTCTTCACGTCACGGGCGTTGACCAACTGCACATCCAAGCCGACGGCCTCCAGCAGGTAGAACCAGATCCGCCAGTAGTCCGACGTGCTTTCCACGGTGACCTTCTCCACTCCCGCCGCGACCAGATCCGTGGCGAGGTCACTGACCGCGTTCGTGGTCGCCGCCACCTGCCACACCCGGCTGACCCGCCGCCCGCTCGGGCCATGTATCCGGGTACAGACCATCCCGGACTCCTTGGCCACGTCGATCGCACACACCCGCGCCAGAACCTGTTCGGACTCCGCATCCGGGATCTCCTCGGGTACCCCACGCATCTTGATCCACGTCCTCCTTCACCCCGTGATCAACCGTTGGTACAGGCGGTCGCCCGGGGGCCTCGGTCGGGAACCGAAAATCTGACCGGCGTGCTCGAAGCAACAGTGCGTGACCCATGAGGTCCGGGCCCCGGCGTCAGACTTGGTTACGGCCTCACATGGGCCAAGAACAGGCGACGTCGACGGGCGACCTGACCCCCATTTTCACGCCTGCGAGGCGTCCCGAAGAGACCGGGTGACTTGGTTGAAACCCTTCTTGCGGTGTGGTCAACCATCAGGGCTGCGCTGCCAGGACGTTGGGCAGATCGCCGAAGCGGGCTTTCGCATCGCGACTGAGGATGATTCGTCCGGTCTCGGCGGCGTGCGCGGCGACGATCAGGTCGTGCGCGCCGCGTGGTGTTCCGGCGTGTCGTACGTGCGCGATGAGTCTGGCGTGGTGAGCGGCCGTGGCGTCGGTGTAGTCGAGCACGTCGACTGCGGAGACGATCGCGGCCAAGGCTCGGGCGCGGTCTGCCGCGCGGGCGACGGTGTCGGCCATTTCGATGCCGACCCGGTACTCGGCAACGGTTATGGCGGCGATCGCCAGTTCGTCCTCGTCGAGGGAAGCGCGGTCGAGCGTGCCGCGCTCGTAGGCGATGACGACGTTGGTGTCGAGGATCAGGCGTCGGCCCACGGATCCGTCCGTTCGCTCGTCACGTAGCTGAGAGCGTCGGCGAGATCCGTCTCGAAGCGGTCGTCGGGCGCGGGCATGTCGGCGAGTGCTGCTCGTAGGTCCCTGCCGGTACGGCGGTGCGCCGGACGGATCTCAGCGATCGGGCGGTTTCCCCGCGTGACGGTGACGCTCTCGCCGCGCTCGATGGAGTCGAGGAGATCGGAGAATCTCCGTGAGGCTTCTGTGGCCGAGATGGTTCGCATGGACCTAGTCTATCTGATAATCAGATCAGTTGCTGCGTACGCCCGCGCTGGCGGTGCCGGCACCGGACAAGATCGCGGGTGGCAGGCCCGGTCTTCGTCGGGGGCCATCGGTTGCGGCCCGAGGCGGGCATGCGAGCCAAAGCCAGCGGCCGTGGATCACCGGCGATCGTGGTCGGCGCGGTTCACATGGGGCACCTCCGACCTACCACGGGAGCTGGTGGCGTTAGCAGAATATCAATCGTTTTGCCCTTCATGTAGCGAATTCAACCAACCTTTCCGGCGGACACCCACCGCCACGACCGGTCGATGACGCAGGGACACCGGGCGGGATGACCTTTCCGGTACCGAGGTCAGGCAGATCACCTCCGCTGATCGGCGGTTGGCCTGCACCTACTGGCATCGGCCGAGCGGTACGCCACTCGACTCGACCGGCCCTTTGCGGGAGAATCGGCGCCGATTCGCCACGCCGATAATGTCCACAACAGAGGCTGCGGCCGGTCGAGCCAGCCGACAGATGGGGGTAAAGCAGTGCTCGAACTGCGAGATGTCGTCAAGCAGTGCGGTGAGCGGCTTGATCGCTTCCGAACGAGCCGGAGCCGGCTTGGCGAGCAGGACACCAAGGCGAGCCTGATCAGCCCGATCATCGAGGCGCTTGGTTGGGATCCACGAGATCCTGATGAGGTCTCTCACGAGTACCGGCGCAACGGCACCGACAACCCGGTCGACTACGCTCTGTTGTTGCGGAAGACCCCGAAGTTTTTCATCGAGGCGAAGGGCCTCGGTCAGAACCTCGATGTCCCCAAGTGGGCCAACCAGACGATCGCCTATGCCACGGCCGCCGGAGTCGAGTGGGTCGCCCTCACCGACGGCAGGGAGTGGCGGATCTACAACGCACACGCCCCGGTGCCCATCGAGCAAAAGCTGTTCCGAGCCGTACGCATTGACGATACCGAGCCTGCAGTGGCGCTACTCAGCCTGTTCAGCAGGGACAACATGCGAGACAATCGGATCGATGAGCTATGGAAGGAGTTCTCCGTCGATCGCCAGGTCGATACTCAACTGAGCGCCATGTTCGGCAGTGCTGATCCGGCAGCCGAACTTGTCGCTGCGCTGAGCCAGCGCCTACCACGGTTCACCGACGACGAGATCCGGGCAAGCCTGACCAGGGCGAAAGCCACGTTCGACTTCCCTGGACTCAGTGGCCGGCAGGCCCCGCCATTGGGCGCTGCGGATGAACCGACTCCGCTACCCTCACCTGCTCCATCCCCGAGAGCTGCCGGTACCAGCAGGCCCACGGTCACCAGTCGGGCGACCAGACCGACTGTGACTGAGCAAGAGCGCCGGGTCAAGGTGAGCGACATGATCGCCGCTGGGCGGCTCCGACCGGGGAGCACTCTCCACGGAACCTACCTCGGCGTGACATATCGGAGCGAGTTGCTCCCGGACGGTCGGGTCCGTTACAGCGGGCAGGTCTACTCCTCGCTGTCGGCTGCTGGCCAAGCGGTCAAGGTGGCAGCCCTCGGGAGCGATGCTCCGGAGTCGAAGCTCTCAACGGATGGACTTGAGTTCTGGCGGGCCACCGATGCCGTGAGCGGCGACGTGGTCAGCGTCAAGGAGATCCGACGGCGAACCGCCCGGGACGCCACCCGCCACAGTGGCCCAGGTGGCGTATGACCCTGGGCCTGCGAACCGCGCGAAGCTTGTAGGTGAAGCGGAGCTACCGCTGGAGCGCGTCCGATTCAATGCCCGCCGGCTGCTCGGGCTGCGCCTGGCGGCGGCGCTTGAGGATCATGTCCCGCACAGTACGGCGCAGGTCCGGCGGAATCAGCCAGATCTGGGCGAACGTGAGGTAGTCCAGCGCGCCCGGCTGCCCGTGCCGGCGCGCCTCACGCAGCAGTGTCGCGAAGACCTTGCCACTGCGGGTGGGTGCCGCCATCGAGCTGATCACACTCATTGTGAGCGCGGCGTACGCGCGGGGCGTCATCAGCGGACGGCTGCGCCGCAGCCAGTCGAACTGTGCCTGCCACGGCGAGTCCAGGCTGATCCGTGGCCGGTTCTCGTCCTGATGCCAGATGACCAGCGGCTCGTCGGCGAAGGTGAGCGCGACGTCGTCGTGGCTCAGCGCGCGCAGCGACCAGTCGAGCTCCTGCATCCGGGGCACCGTCGGATCGAAGGGCACCCGACGGAACAGCTCGGTCGGAGCCATGATCGTCGACGTCTGGATGAAGCCGTCCCCGTGGAACAGTCCGCGCCGGACGGTGAAGTACTCGCTCGGCGGTTCACCCGGATCCGGTAGCCGCCGGGGGATCACAAACTCGGCCCGTGGGGTCCGGTTGACCAGCCGGCTGGCGACGATCGGCAGCGGCGCGGACACCTCGCGGGCCACCTCGAGCTGGGCGGCGAGCTTGTGCGGCAGCCACTCGTCGTCGTCGTCGAGCAGCGCCACCCAGGGTGCGCGGGCCTGCCGTACCCCGGCGTTGCGGGCCGCCGGCGCGCCGCCGCTGGTCGGCAACTCGACCACCCGCAGCCGGGCGTCGGCGACCGCGTCGAGCGCGGACCGGGTCGCCGCGTCGGGCCCGTCGACCACGACGATCACCTCGATCTCCTCGACGCTCTGCGCTAAGGCGCTGTGAGCGGCGCGGGTCACGAGCTCCGGGCGGTTGCGGGTCGGGATGACCACGCTGACGGCTGGGGTATCGGACATCACGCCTGACGATGGCGACCGTGAGCGACCATTGGGTGAAATCTGGGTAGTCATCATCCGTACGGGTCGGGAACACCCTCGGCGACCGGGCGACGTACCGGCGCAGACCCGGCCCCGACCCCCGGCACCCGGCCCGCCAGGGCGCCAGGAGCGGACCCGGGTCGGCATCGCCCCTGGCTAGACTCCGGCCGCAGCCTGTGGAGGGAGCGGTGTGACCAAGGTTCTGTTCATCGCGGCGTGGGGACGCAGCGGCACCACCATCTTGGACAACATTCTCAACTCGTACGAGTCTGTCTTCACCGTCGGTGAGCTCACCTACCTCTGGCTACGCGGGCTGCAGCAGCGCCGGCCGTGCGGCTGCGGCGTCCCGGTCCCCGAATGCCCGCTCTGGCGGGAGATCCTCCGCGCCGCGTACGGGGACGACCCGCCGTCGGCCACCGAGGTGTACGCGCTGCAGCGGCGCGCGCTGCGGGTCCGCCACACGCCCGCCCTCCTACGCACCCGGCCCGGCCCGGACGTCGAACGCTACCGACGGCTGATGGCCTCGCTCTACCGGGCGGTCGCGGACGTCACCGGGGCCACGTTGATCGTCGACTCGTCCAAGTCGCCCGCCGACGCCGCGACGCTGTCGGGTATCGACGGGGTGCAGCCGTACCTGCTGCACGTGGTGCGCGACCCGCGAGCGGTGGCGTACTCCTGGTCCCGGACGACCTCCCACCACGATGCCTCGACCCCCGGCCTGACCCACCACCACAGCCCGGCCGAGAGCAGCCGGCTGTGGCTCGGCTGGAACCTGCTGATCGAGCGGACCGCCCGCGCCTATCCGGGCCGGCACCGGCGGTTGCGGTACGAGGACTTCATGGTCGAGCCCCGGGATACCGTCGAAGGGCTGCTCCGCTTCGTCGGCCTGCCGGAGGAGGTCGTCTCGCCGCCGGCCGGCGGGCCGTTCGTCGACCGGCGTACCGTGCGGCTGCGGCCCAACCACACGGTCTCCGGCAACCCGAGCCGGTTCCGCACCGGCGAGGTGTCGCTGAAACTGGACGATCGCTGGATCGACCAGCAGGCCCGGGGCCAGCGGCTGATCTCGACCACGGTGTCGATGCCGCTGCTGCCCCGCTACCGCTACCCGCTGTGGCCGGCTCTGCGCCGCACCGCCGACCCGGCCCACTGAGCCCGGACCCGCCGGCCCGCCATCCAGGCGACCACCACCGTCGCCTTGGCCAGCGACCGTACGCCGGCCACCTCGACCGTGGTCGGCACCAGCGCGGCAGGTGCCCGGCGACGCCGGGACGGCTGCGGCATGCCGTTCGCCAGGTCGGTCACCTCGAACCGGGTCAGGTCTACGACGCCGACCTCGTCGGCGGGCACGTCGCGGTGCCCGTACACCGAAGTCACCGCGTCGAACAGCGGCTCGTCGGCGGAGCGCACCCACCGCGCCCGGCTGAGCGCCGCGGTCCGCCACAGCCGTACGCCGGCCTCCCGCGCCGGGTCCGCTGCGGGCTCGCCGACGTCGACCCGGACCACACCGGCCTGGTGGCGGTCGGCGACGTCGATCAGGCGTCGCAGGCCGTCCGGTGCCAGGCCGTACGCGGCCGGCAGGTCCAGCAGGTACGGCGCGGGAAAGACGCTGCCGGGCCGTTCGGTGGCCAGCCGGACCCGTGGTTCCCCCCGGTAGGTCGCGGCGATCAGTCGCAGGTCGCGCAGCGGGTCGGTGAGCACCCGTACCCGGGCGTCGTCGAGCTGATCCCACGGGCCGACCAGGGTGACCCGGATGTCGTGTTCGCTGCTACGCAGCACCGAGTCGACGGCCGCCCGTACCCGTTCCAGCGGCTGGTCACCGACTGCCGTGACCACCTCGACGAGCGGGACCGACCAGGACGTCCCGCCCACCTTGCGCCAGCTGCGCGGGTACGGGATCCGGTCGGCGAAGAACGGGCGGTTCCAGCGGGCGATGTCTTTGCGGGCGCGCATCACGTGGGTCCGCCCCAGATGCCAGCTCCGCGCGGCGGGCTCCGGCACGAACACGGCACCCGCCTGGGCGAGCCGGTAGCCGAACTCGGTGTCCTCGCCCAGCCGCAGCTGCGCGTCGAACCCGCCGGCCCGCTGGTACAGCTCGCGGCGCAACGCGGCGGTCGCGCCGACGTGGATCTTGAACGCGTGATGGTCGGCGATGCGCAGCTGGTCGGTCTGGTTGACGTACCGCTCGACGTAGCTGTGCGGCTCACCGGGGTTGCCGCCGAACAGGTCCGCTGCCGCCCCGCCAGCCAGCGTCCGCGCGACCGTCTCCGCCGACGGCCACCGCCCGTCGCCGTCCGGGTCGACGAAGCGCTTGTAGCCGAGGGTGACCGCGTACGGCAGCACATGCTGCCAGCGGGCCTGGGCCGCCACATGCTCGGGAAAGGCGATCATGTCGGCGTCCAGCCAGTGCAGGATCTCGCCGGTGCTGTGCGCGACGCCGCAGCGCAGGGCGGCGGCCCGTCCCCAACCGGCCTCGCCGTCGGCACCGACCCGGACGATCTTCGTCCGCGACGGCCGGACCTCGGGCAGGGTCAACGGCGGGTCCGAGCCGTCGTCGGCCACGACGACCTCGAGCAGGTCCGCCGGGTACGTCTGCCGGCTCAACGACGCCAGGGTCAGATCCAGCGTGGGCTGGCAGTTGAAGGCCGGGATGACGACGCTCACCGTCATCGTGGGCCGCCAGCTGTCCAGATCGGGTACGGCCACCGACGACCAGTCGTTGCGGACGACCCGTGGGACGACGCCCGCCGGCTGCCCGACTGACCCGGATCCGTCGAGCGTCCCGGATCCGTCCGTTGCGGTTGCCCCGTCTGCCTGCGCCACGGGCAGAAGTTAGCAGGGGAAGGTGACCGCCGGACGACACGCACCGCACGTACGGCCGGCCGGCGGACTCGTCGTCCGGCCGGTGCCCGCTCCGGCCTCAGCTGAACTGCGTACGCGGCCGTTGCTGGGCGACGCCATCGACGTACAGGTCGACCTTTTCGCTGTAGAAGCAGGCCAGACCGGCGATCTTCTGGCTCTCCGGCAACGGCGCGCGGTAGGTCCAGACCAGGTCGTCGTACGTCCGCTCGCCGAGCCGCACCGACCAGTACTCGGCGGTCCCCTTGTACGGGCAGTGGGTGCGGGTTGACGACGGCACCAGCAGGTCCCGCCGCAGGTCGGTCAGCGGCAGGTAGAAGCGCGGCGGCAGCCCGGTCTCGAACAGGATCCGGGGGGAGCCGGAGTCGGCCAGCGTCACCCCGTCCAACTCCACCCGCACCCGCCGGCTGCTGGCCAGGATGTCGACCCGGGTGTACGGGTCACGCGGGTGCGTGTAGACCGGCTCGTCCTCCTCCAGCCACTCGTCCATCGCCGCCCAGTCCAGCCGTACCGCGTCGCGTAGCTGCGGCAACGGTGAGTCGGGGTAGCGGCGGGCGGCCCCGGCGGCGGTCCGGCCGTCCCCGGTGACCACGTCGAGGATCTCGGCGGTGCCCCGGCTCGGCGACCGCTCGGTGGCGCCGGTCGCGACGAGTGCCGCGCGGACGTCCGCCGCCGGCAGGTAGTAGGTCGGATAGTAGGGCTTCTCCCAGACCAGCAGCGGGGCGGTCGTGTCCGCCACCACCTCGCCGTGCAGGTACACCCGGACCCGTTTCTGGCCCGGTTCCACCCGGACCGCGCCACGCCGGCCCGGGGCCGGGCCGGCGTGGGACGTCTCGTCTCCGCTGTCGGGTCCGTTCACCCCGGAATCGTCCATACCACCGGCAACGATCATCGGGGGGTGGATGTTTCCCGCTGGCGGAGTCGGGGCTGGGGATCCCGCCGGTCGGGGCTCCCGCAGGTCAGGGCTGAAGATCGTCGCAGAGGTTGTGTGCGCTGCCGACGGTGAACCGCAGTGTCCGGTACCCCGACTTGCTGACGTCCAACGTGTATATCCCGTTCGGCACGTACATGCCGCTCGGATAGTTGCTTCTGTCCTTGTGCATGCCCAGCAGGATCGGGCCCCAGACCCGCCAGGTCACGTTGTTGGAGTAGGAGCCGCCCGGCCGCATCTGCAGCACCGAGGTTCCGCTGATGTCCACCTCGACCGACTCCCCGGTCGCGGTGTTGGTGACCCGGTAGATGAGCGCTCCGGTGTAGATCTCCCGCTTGGACGAGCCGTCCGGGTACGTGGCCAGTACCATCTTGACCACCCGGTCCAGCACGGGCTCGCCGCGGATCGGGAAGTCACAGGTGATGCCGGCTTCCTGCTCGAAGGGAGCAGACGGCACCGGCACCCATTCGTCGTCGCCCGAGGGTGGACGACCGTTGTCGGGGGCCGCCGACGCGGGTACGGCGGCGAGGAGCACGGCGGTGGCCGTGGCCATTGCGAGGTAAGTGAATCGACGCATGGACCGAGTCTCGACGGCGGCCCTCACCATCGACTCACCACGATCTTGCCGAACGCGGGCCGCTAGGTCAGATCGCCGCCGGGTGCCCGCAGGTGGCCTGACTGCAGAACCGACGACGGCCACGCTGGTCGAGGAACAGCCAGCCGCAGTGCGGGCCGGGGCAGGCGCACACCGTCGACCGGCGCGGGTCTGCGAGCAGTTCGCCGGCGCTGCGAGCCGCGGCGTGCAGCGGTGCCCGCAGCCCGGCCCGACGGGACGGGTGCCAACTGCCCAGCCCGTCCGCTCCCCGACGGAACACCGCGTCCCGGGCGGCGTCCTCCACGAACCGGGCGACGGCGGCGAACGCGCGCGGATCCGCCGGATCGGTGAGGCAGACGTAGAGCCGCTCGCGCAACTGGCGGGCCTCGTCCAGCACCGTCGCGGCGCCGATCGGATCCTGCGCGGCGGTAGCGAGCAGGCCAGTGACGACACCGTCGTCGAGCAGATCCTGGTGGCCGACCCAGACGGCGAGCGACGAGTAGCTGCGCAGCCACTCCGCGCCGGGGATCCGTTCACCGCCCCAACCCGCGTACGTGTTGCAGAACTCCAGCGCTGGATGGCCGCCCACGCTCCACGGCAGCCAGTGGTCGCGGACCCGGACCGCGTACACCGGGGCCGCCGGTCGTTCGAGGCGCGGGTCGCCGACGAGGATCCGCTGGTACACGGTCTCCAGGTCAGGGCCGGGCTCGACGCCGAGTTCGCCGATCAGAGTCTTGCGGGCACGGTCGTACAGGCGCAGCGCGTCGGCCTGCCGGGCGGACCGGTACAGGGCGGTCATCACGCTCGCGACCAGCGCTTCCCGGCCCGGATGCTGCTCGGCCAGGTCGGTGAGCTCGCGGACCACGCGCTCGTGGTGGCCCATGTCGAGCAGCGACCGCGCGCACGTCTCGGCGACGCTGAGCCGCAGCTCCCGCAACGGTTCGCCGAGCCGTTGCCGCAGCGGCTCGTCGACCAGGTCGGCGAGGAGCGGCCCGCGCCACAGGGCCAGGGCGGCACCGCCGAGGAGGACCCGCTCGGCCGGGTCGGTGGTGCCGGCGGCCTCCCGGGCCAGGTCGGTGAAGCGGGTCGCGTCGACCTGCCCGGCCGGCACCGCGTAGCCACCACCCTTCGTGGTGATCCGCACCCCGTACGGCGACAGGGCGGCCCGCAACCGCCCGACGTAGGTGTGCACGGCACCGCGGGCGTTCGGCGGCGGTGCACCGTCCCACAGCAGGTCGGTCAGCCGATCGGTGGCGACCGGACGACCGGCTGCCAGCAGCAGGATGGCGAGCAACAGGCGTTCCTGCCGGCGCCGGCCCACCGATACCGGCCGGCCGTCCCGTACCACTTCGAAGTTCCCGAGCAGCCTGAACTCCATACTGGAAGGACGCTCCGGCCGGCCGGCTTCGATGTCAACCGCGTCGACGGGTTTCACCTCGCGGTACCGTCGGCGACGTGACCGGATTCGCGGCGGTGGTGCTGGCCGGTGGCGCGGCCCGACGGATGGGCGGCGTCGACAAACCTGACGTACCGGTGGGTGGGTTGGCCATGCGGGACCGGGTGCTGGCCGCCGTCGCGGGCGCCGACCCGCGCGTCGTCGTCGGCCCGCTGGCCGACCCGCCGCCGGGTGTCCTGGCGGTACGCGAGGAGCCGCCCAGGGCCGGTCCGGTCGCCGCCACCGCCGCCGGCCTCGCCGCACTCGCCGAGGCCGCCGGCCGCACCGGTCCCGCCGCGTTCGCCGAGCCGGCCGGTCTGGTCGCGCTGCTCGCCGGCGACCTGCCGCTGCTCACCGCCGACGCGGTGGACCTGTTGACGCGGACCGTACGGGCGGGTGGAGTCGACGGGGCGCTCTACGTCGACGCCACCGGTCGGCGGCAACTGCTCTGCGGTGTCTGGCGTACCGGCCGGCTGCATGCGGCGGTCGACCGGCTCGCCGCGCGACGCGGCGGCGGCCTCGTCGGGGCGTCGATGCGGGCGTTGTTCGGCGGCCTGTCCGTCGCCGAGGTGACCTGGTCCGGCGCCGGCCCTCCGCCGTGGTTCGATTGCGACACCGACCAGGACGTCCGGCAGGCACGGGAGTGGGTCCGATGAGCGAGACGGTGGGTGCGATGAGCGACACGATGACGAGCTGGGTGGCGTCGGCCGCCGCCGAACTCGGGCTCGACCCCGGCGAGGTGCCGGTGCCGGTGGTGCTGGACCTGGCCCGCGACGTGGCGCACAACGTGCTGCGCCCGGGTGCGCCGGTCACCGCGTACCTGTTGGGGTTGGCCGTCGGCCGTGGCGCCGACCCGGTCGAGGCCGGTGCCCGGCTGGCCGCCCTGGCGCGTGCCTACGGTGACGGCGAGGTCAGGCCGGCTCCAGGCGGATGACGATCTGCTTGGACGTCGGGGTGTTCGACCCGGCGGCGGTGGAGTCCAGCGGCACCAGCACGTTCGCCTCCGGGAAGTACGCGGCCGCGCAGCCACGCGCCGTCGGGTAACTCACCACCCGGAAGGCGCTGGCCCGGCGCTCGACCTGATCCGACCACTCCGACACCAGGTCGACCTGGTCGCCGTCGGTGAAGCCGAGTGCGGTCAGGTCGTCCGGGTGGACGAAGACCACCCGACGCCCGCCCCGGATGCCGCGGTAGCGGTCGTCGAGCCCGTAGATCGTGGTGTTGTACTGGTCGTGGCTGCGCATGGTCTGCAGCAGCAGCCGGCCCGGCGGCACCTGGATGACGGTCAGCGGGCTGACCGTGAACGCGGCCTTGCCGGACGCGGTGGCGAAGGTCCGCCGGTCCCGGGGCGGGTGCGGCAGCACGAATCCGTCCGGCTCGGCGACCCGGCGTTCGAAGTCGGCGAAGCCCGGTACGACGTCGGCGATGGTCGCCCGGATCGCCCGGTAGTCGGCCTGGTACGCCTCCCACGGCACCGGCGAGTCGGGCAGTGTGGCGCGGGCCAGCCGGGCGACGATCGCCACCTCGGAGAGCAGTTGGTCGGAGGCGGGGGCGAGCCGGCCCCGGGAGGCGTGCACCGCCGACATCGAGTCCTCGACGGTGACGAACTGGTCACCGCCGGCCCGCCGGTCCCGTTCGGTGCGGCCCAGGCAGGGCAGGATCAGCGAGGTCGCGCCGGGCACCGTATGCGAGCGGTTCAGTTTGGTCGACACGTGCACGGTCAACGCGCACGACGCCAGGGCGGCGACCGTCACGTCGGTGTCCGGGCTGGCGGCGGCGAAGTTGCCGCCGAGGGCCATGAAGACACGTACCTCGCCGTCGCGCATCGCCCGGATCGCGCCGACGGTGTCCAGTCCGGTCGCGGTCGGCATCGGTACGCCGAGTCGCCGGCCGAGCGCCGGCAGCCAGGCCGGCGGCTCGTGCCAGATGCCCATGGTGCGGTCACCCTGCACGTTGGAGTGTCCGCGCACCGGGCAGAGCCCGGCCCCCGGCTTGCCGATCATGCCGCGCAGCAGCTGCACGTTGACGATCTCGCGGATCGCGTCGACCGAGTCCTGCCGTTGGGTCAGCCCCATCGCCCAGCAGACGATGGTCGCGTCGGAGGCGGCGAACAGCCGGGCCACCTCGACGATCTGGGCCCGGTCCAGCCCGGTGGCGGCGGTCACCGCCGCCCAGTCGAGCTCGGCGAGGGCCGCGCGGTACTCGGCGTACCCGCTGGTGTGGGTGTCGACGAAGTCGGTGTCGACGGCGTCGTCCGCGACCAGCAGCGCACCGATCGCCTGGAACAGCGCCAGGTCGCCGCCGATACGGATCTGCAGGAAGTGGTCGGCCAGCGGGGTGCCGGCCCCGACCAGGCCGCCGGGGCGTTGCGGATTGCGGAACCGCATCAGCCCGGCTTCGGGCAGTGGGTTGACGGCGACGATGGTGGCGCCGTCCCGTTTGGCCCGTTCCAGCGCGGAGAGCATCCGGGGGTGGTTGGTGCCCGGGTTCTGCCCGACGACGACGATCAGTTTCGCCCGGTGCAGGTCGTCCAGGGTCACCGAGCCCTTGCCGATGCCGATGGTGCTGAGCAGCGCCACCCCGGACGACTCGTGGCACATGTTGGAGCAGTCCGGCAGGTTGTTGGTGCCCAGCGACCGGGCGAACAGCTGGTAGAGGAAAGCTGCCTCGTTGGAGGTGCGGCCGGAGGTGTAGAACGCGGCCCGGTCCGGGATGTCCAGGCCCCGCAGTTCGTCGCCGATCAGCCGGAACGCGTCGTCCCAGCCGATCGGGGTGTAGTGGTCGGCGCCGGGTCGGCGGATCACCGGGTGGGTGAGCCGGCCCTGCTGGCCGAGCCAGTGGTCGGAGCGGGTGGCCAGCTCGCTGATCGGGTGCTCGGCGAAGAACTCCGGGGTGACCCGGCGCAGGGTCGCCTCCTCGGCGACCGCCTTGGCACCGTTCTCGCAGAACTCGGCGTGCGAGCGCCGCTGCGCGGCCGGCTCCGGCCAGGCGCAGCCGGGGCAGTCGAAGCCACCGGCTTGGTTGACCCGGGCCAGGGTGAGCGCGGTACGGCGTACGCCCATCTGGGCGACGCCGGCGCGCAGTGCGTGGGTGACGCCCGGCAGTCCGGCCGCGCTGGTCGCCGGCTGGTTGACCCGTAGGTCGCGGTCGCCGGCGTCGTCTCGGGGGGCGGAACGGGCCATGCTGCCACCTTCTCACGTGCTGCGATCCGCCGGCTACGTCCAAAAGGCGCAGGCCAGCGGCGGTACGGCAAGCTGCGATCGGCCAGTGCCGGTTATCCGACGGCAACCGGGGCTAGCCGGTGTGGTGGCTCATCTGGGTAGGGTGTGCGCACAACGGGTCTGAGTTGATCATCGTGGGGGAGCAGGTGCCGGCATCAGGGGATCAGGCGTCCGGGAGTCAGCCGGCGGCGCACGAGCCGCTCCTGCTCGACGAGCCGAGCACGGCCGACCTGCGGGAAAAGGTGACCCAGGCGTGGCGGGACTTCGCCGCCGCGCTGGCCGCCATGCTGCCGACGCTGCCGGCCGGTGCACAGGTGGAGCTCACGCTCGATCCGACAGCGTCCGGCACCGGCGACGCGATCTACTCGGTGGATGTCTCGATCGGCCTGCAGGACCGGTTGACCGCGTCGGCGGTGAGCAACGCCACACTGCCGCCGGACTACCGGATGGACCGGGACGCCGTCGCCGAACTGGTCGCGCTCGGCTGGTCGCCGCCCGGGGTGGTGCCGGGTTGCGGTGACAACTTCGGGCTGGCCACGACCACCACGGACGTCGCTCGGCTGGCCTCCGTGATCACCCATACGCTGCGCCAGGTCTACGGTGCCCCGCATCCGGCCTTCGTCGTCTACTCGGTGGGCGACGACAGCGACTCGCCGATCGAGGTCGAGCCGCTCGGCACCGCCCGGCCGGCGTCGTCCCTCGGCGACCATCTCGGGCTGCCGACCGGTGACCCGGTGCCCGGGGACGGTGACGACGGTCCGGGTGACGCGCTGCCGCTCGACGAGCGGGTCCGTACGGTGGTCGCGACGATGATGCGCAGCACCCCGGAGCATCTGCATGTGGACGCTGACGGCGACATCGGGATCCGGGCCGGCTCGGCGATGGTCTTCGTCCGGATCCGGGACAATCCGCCGCTGGTGGACGTCTTCTCGCCGGTCCTGACCGAGGTGGAGCCGACCGAGCAGTTGTACGTGAAGCTGTCCGAGTTGACCAACCGGATGCCGATCGGGCGGCTGTACTGCACCAACGACACGGTGTGGGCGTCCGTACCGGTGTTCGGCCGCAACTTCCAGCCCACCCATCTGATGCTCGCGGTGCAGGTGATGACCGGTCTCGCCGACGAGTTGGACGACCGGTTGCACGGCGAGTTCGGTGGCAAGCGGTTCTTCGGCGACGGGGACAAGCCGTCCCGGGGCGACACCGGGGATCACCGCACCGGCATGTACCTCTGACCTGACCGGGCCCCTCCGGCCGGTCAGGTCAGCGGGTCGGGCACGGGCCGGTCAGGCCAGCGGGTCGGGCACGGCGACCGGCGGTGGTGCGTCGACCAGCCGGGAGAGCACGATCATGCTCTTCGTGGCGGTGACGAACGACTCGGCCCGCAGCCGTTCGAGGGCCTGCTCCAGGTGCGCGATGTCGGCTGCCCGCAGGTGCACCAGGGCGTCTGCCTCGCCGCTGACCGTGTACGCCCCGACCACCTCCGGGTGCTGGCGGGTGGCCGCCGCGATCTGGGCCGGTGTGGTCCGCCCGGTGCAGAACAGTTCGATGAACGCCTCGGTGGTCCAGCCGACGGCGGACGGGTCGACGACGGCGGTGAAGCCGCGGATCACCCCGGCCGCCCGCAGCCGGTCGACCCGACGTTTGACCGCCGGGGCGGACAGCGACACCCGGGCGCCGATGTCCGCGTAGGACGAACGGGCATCGGCCACCAGCGACGCAATGATTCGCTGGTCCACGGCGTCGATATGCAACGTTTAGCCCTTCAGGCGCAACGATAAAGACTTCTTATTGTGTGACAGCATACCTACTCTTGGTTCCCGTGACCGATGTGCGCGCTGCCGCCGGGCAGCCCCGGACGTACCTGATGTGTCCGCCGGAGCACTTCGCCGTCGAGTACGCGATCAATCCGTGGATGAACCCTCAGTTGCCGGTGGACACCGAACTCGCCGTCAAACAATGGGAAGGGCTACGCGAGACGCTGACCGGCATCGGGCACCAGGTCCGGCTGCTGCCGGCCCGCGCCGACCTGCCCGACATGGTGTACGCCGCCAACGGCGCCTTCTCGGTCGACCACACTGTCTTCGGTGCCCGGTTCACCTACCCGCAGCGGGCCCCGGAGGCCATCGCGCATCGGGAGTTCTACGAGGAGCTCGGCTGGCGGTACGTGCGGCCCACCGAGACCAACGAGGGCGAAGGCGACTTTACCTACCTGCCGGGAGCGTACGGCGGCACGATCCTCGCCGGCTACGGGTTCCGTACCGACCCGGACGCGCACCGCCGGCTCCAGGAGACGCTGAGCCGGCCGGTTGTGTCGTTACGCCTGGTCGACCCGCACTTCTACCACCTGGACACCGCGCTGGCCGCCCTCGACGACGAGACCGTCGCCTACTACCCGCAGGCCTTCTCCCCCGCGTCGCAGCGGGTGCTCCGGCAGTTGTTCCCCGGCGCGGTGATCGCCGACCGGTCCGACGCGCTGGCCTTCGGGCTGAACTTGATCAGCGACGGCCGACATGTGGTGGTCAACAGCGAGGCCACCGGGATGGCCGGCAAGCTGGCCGCCGCCGGCTACCAGCCGCTGCTGGTCGAGTTCACCGAGCTGCACAAGGGCGGCGGCAGCGTGAAGTGCTGCGTCGCCGAGCTGCGCGGCTGACCACGGCTCCAGCCCAGGCCAGGCCAGCGCGTGCCAGGCTCGGCCCAGGCCAGCGCGGCGCTCAGCCGAGCGTGGCGAGCTCGGTGATCAGCACGTTCGACAGCACCGGACCGTCGCGCAGCACCTCACGCAGGTACCACTTCTGCTGCGGCGTACGCGGCTGGTTGAACTGCCACAGCCCACGCGGGCTGTCGATCTGCCCCACCCGGCCGAGCGCCAGGTTCAGCTCCTGGGACGAGACACCCGGTCCGGCGGACCGGATCGCCTTGTCCAGCACCTGAGCCGCGTCGTAGGACGACATCGCGTACGTGGTCGGCGGCGCCCCGTACCGCTTGCGGTAACCGGTGGCGAACTGCAGGTTGGCCGAATTGTCCAGGTCAGCCGAGTAGTTGAGGGCGGTGACGATGCCACTCGCCTCTTCACCCAACTGGTCGATGACGTTGCCCTCGGTGAGGAAACCCGGACCGTAGATCGGACCTTCGAAGCCGGCGTCGCGCAATTGCCGGATGAACTCGACCGCCGCCGAGCCGGTGAAATGGCAGTAGACCGCCTCCGGATCCCGGAAGATCACCTCCTGGATCGGCTCGATGAAGGTGTCCCGACCCGGATTCGGGGTGGCGTTGGCCCAGATGACCGCCCCGGAAATCCGCTCGTCGCTGGCGCCGAAGCCTTCCCGGAACCCCTGCACCACGTCGCGGCCGGCGGGCTGGTCGGCGGCGACGATCGCCACCTCGCCGTTGGCGGACACCTCTCGGGCCAGGTAGCCGCCCAGGGCGAGGCCGGGCTCGTCGGCGACGTACGAGGTACGCCAGATGTAGACGACGCTCTGCAGGCTGCGTGGCGAGGCGTTCGAGCCGATCAACGGCACCCGGGCCTCTTCCACGGCGTCCCGGATGGCGAGCATCACCGCCGAGTTGGCCACCCCGGTGAGCGCCAGCACCTGCTGCTGGAGCAGCGAGTCGACCGCCGCCCGCCCGGACTCCGGGGTTTCCCCCTCGTCGGCGATCACCAGGTCGACCGGGCGGCCACCCAGCCGCTGCTGGTGGGTGTCCAGGTAGAGCTGGAAGCCGTTGAGCATCTCGTCGCCGATCGGCTTGTATCCGCCGGTCTGCGGGACGATCAGGCCGATGCGTACTGGCCGGTCGCTGACCAGGCCGTCGTCTTCGTTCGAGTCGTCACCCGTGCCGACGCTGCAGGCACTGGCCAGCCCGGTGGCGCCGAGCGCGGCCAGCAGCTTCAGGGCTTGCCGGCGGTCGATGTGAGGCACAGGGGTGGTCCTCTCCCATGGGTACGACGGTCGGTCGCGCAGGTGGAGTACGCCGACGGTGGCGAGCTGGTCGACAGTCCACTCGGCGTTCTACCCGCTCGGCTGCGTCCAGTCAATGCTAGGTGATCTGCCGGTTCACGCCGCCGACGGGCAGCGTGAACCGGGGACCGACGGGCGACGCGGTCGGGGGGACCGACGGGCGGCGTGATCGGGGGACCGGCGAGCGGCCGGCCCTGGTGCTGCGTCAAGATGGAGCCTATGACCGAGACGTCAGGCTCCCCGGAAGAGACCAATGAGTCCGGCCCGGCGGCTGGCCGGCCCGGCGCGGTGGTGGTGGTCGGCCCGGACGGGCGACCGGTCGGCACGGTGAACGCCGGCGGTGCCGGTGCCGCAGGTACCCCCGGCGACGCCAGCGGGGCCACCGGTGCCGGCGACGAGCCGGTCGACCCGGAAGACCCGTCGCAGCTGATCGAGCAGCCGGCCAAGGTGATGCGGATCGGCAGCATGATCAAACAGTTGCTGGAGGAGGTCCGCGCCGCCCCGCTCGACGAGGCGAGCCGGCAGCGGCTGCGCGAGATCCACCGGCGTTCCATCACCGAGCTGGAGGACGGCCTGGCACCGGAGCTGCGCGAGGAGCTGGCCCGGATCTCGCTGCCGTTCGAGGACGGCGCCACCCCGAGTGAGAGTGAACTGCGAGTCGCCCAGGCCCAGTTGGTCGGCTGGCTGGAAGGGCTGTTCCACGGCATCCAGGCCGCGCTGATGGCCCAGCAGATGGCAGCCCGGCTGCAGCTTGAGCAGATGCGTTCCGGCGGGCGGCCGGCACTGCCGGTCGGCCCAGGTGGGATGATCCCCGGCATGCCGGGGCAGCCGGGCCAGGCCGGTCAGCCGGGCGAGGGTGGCGGCACCCGCACCGGCCAGTACCTCTGACTCTGCGCCAGCAACTGCTCCAGGTAGGCAGCCACCCCGTCGTCGGCGTTCGACGCCGTCACCGCGTCCGCGATCTCCTGCACCGTCGGGTGGGCGTTCGCCACCGCGACCGCCTGCCCGGCCCAGGTCAGCATCGGGACGTCGTTCGGCATATCGCCGAAGGCGACCACGTCGGCGGCGCCGATCTGCCAACGGGCGCAGAGCCAGGCCAGCCCGGCCGCCTTGGTGACCCCGGCAGCCGAGATCTCCACCAGCCCGGACTTCGACGAGTGGGTGGCCTCGGCCAGCCCGGCGAGCGCTCCGGCGACGATCCGGACGAACACTTCCGGGTCATCGTGGCTGCTGCGGGCCAGCAGTTTCACCGCCGGCGCGGTGAGCAGCTCCGCCGAGTCGCTGACCTGCCGGGCGGTGGGGTGATCGCTGTTCCAATGCGCCGGCCAGTCGGTGCCGTGCCGCATCAACCGGCCGTCCTCCACCTCGACGGCGAAGACCACATCCGGGACTTCGGCGCGCAGTCGCCGGGCGACCTCGGCCATGATCTCCGGGGCGAGCGGGTCGGCGCGCAGCACGGTGTCGGTACGCGGCTCGTAGACCACGGCACCGTTGGCACAGACCGCCGGCACCGGAGCCTGTAGCTGTTCGTAGACGGCCGGCAGCCAACGCACCGGCCGGCCGGTGACCAGCACCACCTGCCCGCCGCGCCGCTGGAACTCGTCCAGCGCGGCGGCGGTCCGGACACTGAGCGACTTATCGGGCCGCAGCAGTGTCCCGTCGAGATCGGTGGCGACCAGACGTGGATGCACTTCCATCTCCGGACAGTAGCCGGTCGAGGTAAATCGCTACGCCGTCATCATCATTACGCAGTGTAACCTCATCGGCGGCACGGCGTACTGTCGGATGGGCGTTCGACACCGCCACCCGCGACCACCCGGCCCAGGCGAACATCGGCAGGTCGTTGGGCATGTCGCCGAAGACCAGCACGTCCGCCGGGTCGACGCCGAGCGACTCCGCGACGACCGCCAGACCGCTGGCCTTGTCGACGCCGGGCGGACAGATCTCGATGAAGCCCAGACCGGCCTGGGTGACCGTCGCCAGCGTCGGTGGGACGATCTGCACCGCAGCGGCGAGCAGCGCGTCCACGTCGTGCGACGGCGTCCGGGCGAACGCCTTGATCACGTCGGTGGCCAGGCACTGCTCCCGGGTACGGGCCTCGAACCGCTCCGGGTAGCGCCACTGCGGGTCGAAGTCGCCCCACAGCGGCGCCTCGTGCTCGTCGGACGCTTCGACCATCACGATCAGCGGACCGACCGCCGCCTCCAACTCGGTGATCAGCTGGGCCAGCACGTCGGCGGGCAGCCGCTCGTCGCGCAGCACCCGTACGCCGGTCGGGTCGCTCTGGTCGACCACCCGCCCGCCGCCGGCCATCACCAGGTAGTCGGCGGCCCGGATGTCGTTGCGGGTCAACTCCATCAGCCGGGGTCCGCGGCCGGTCGCCCCGACGACCGGGATGCCGAGGTCGCGGGCACGGTCGAGCACCTCATGGGTGTACGGGGAGACGGTCTCGTCGCTGCGGACCAGAGTGCCGTCGAGGTCGGTCGCGATCAACTTGGGTAGACCGGGGCGCGGCATGCTGTCCTCCTTGATCCCCCCATGGTCGACGATCTCCGTGGTCGATGATCTCCTCGGTCGACGGGGCAGCAACCGTACCTCGCATACCGTGACCTGACCATGACTTCCGAGCGAAGCCCGGATGCACACTCACCGGGCGCCAAATCCGCCGGCTACCCGGTCACCGTCAACCGGATGACCGAGACCCTCGAAGGCGTCGGCGTGTTCGTGGCTGAACCGAAGCAGGGCGGCGCCATCTGATCACACGTCGAGTGGAGGGCTGGGGTACGTAATTCTCGCGGAATTACGTACCCCAGCCCTCCACTCGACACCGCTCAACCAGCGTCCGGCGGCCGCCACAGCCAGCGCAGCGCATCGGGCAGCAGTACCCCAGGGTGGTTCGGGCTGTGCCCACCGTCGCCGAGCACCAGCCGGAAGTCGTACCCCGCTTCCGCCAGCGCGGCCGCAACACGCAAGTTGCTGGCGAACCAGTTGTCCTCTGGTTCGTTCCAGTGCAGGTCCCGGTGCCCGGCCTGCAGGAAGATCCGCAACGGCTTGCCCGGGGTGTCCCTGATGAGCTGCGGATAAGGGTTGCCAGTTGGCATCTGGACGAAGCTGGACAGGCAGCAGAGCACCCGGCGGAACCTGTCCGGGCGCAGCCAGGCGACAGTAAAGGCACAGTTGCCACCGCTGCTGATGCCGCAGATCCCCCACTGCTCCGGGTCATCGGTGATCGAAAAGTGCTCCGTCACCTGCGGGATGATCTCGTTCAACAGCAGGTTGGCGTAGATGCTGGAACGGCACCTCGACTGGTGAACGCCGCACCCGTCGCTCCCTTGGCAGGGCGGGGACGTCAGGCGGTGGCCAGGGGTTCTAGGACGTCGCGGCCGCCGAGGTACGGCTGCAGCGCCTTCGGTACCCGTACCGAGCCGTCCGGCTGCTGGTGGTTCTCCAGGATCGGGATCAGCCACCGGGTCGTCGCCAGGGTGCCGTTGAGGGTGGCCACCGGCTGGGTGCGGCCGTCAGCGTCGCGGTAGCGGATGTTCAGCCGGCGGGCCTGGAATGTGGTGCAGTTCGACGTGGACGTGACCTCGCGGTAGCGGCCCTGCGACGGCACCCACGCCTCGCAGTCGTACTTGCGGGCCGCGCTGGTGCCGAGGTCGCCGGCGGCGACGTCGATCACCCGGTACGGGATCTCGACCTTGGCCAGCATCTCCTCTTCCCAGGCCAGCAGCCGCAGGTGCTCGTCATGGGCCTGCTCCGGCGGGCAGAAGGAGAACATCTCCACCTTGTCGAACTGGTGCACCCGCAGGATGCCGCGCACGTCCCGGCCGTACGAGCCGGCTTCCCGCCGGAAGCACGACGACCAGCCGGCGTAGCGCACCGGGCCGTCGAGGGTCAGGATCTCGTTCGAGTGGTACGCCGCCAGCGGCACCTCGCTGGTGCCGACCAGGTACAGGTCGTCGGCTTCCAGCCGGTAGATCTCGCTGGCGTGCTCGCCGAGGAAGCCGGTGCCTTCCATCGACTCCGGCTTGACCAGCACCGGGGTGATCGTCGGGGTGAGGCCGTACTCGACGGCCTGGGCGATGGCCAGCTGCAGCAGACCGAGCTGCAGCAGCGCGCCGACGCCGGTCAGGTAGTAGAAGCGGCTGCCGGAGACCTTCGCGCCTCGTTCGACGTCGATCGCGCCGAGCGCCTCACCGAGCGCCAGGTGGTCGCGCGGTGCGTCGATGTCGGGCCGGTCACCGACCTCCCGCAGGACGACGTAGTCGTCCTCGCCGCCGGCCGGCGCACCCGCCTCGATCAGGTTGGGGAAGGCCAACTGCGCCCGGCGCAGCGTCTGCTCGGCCTCGGTGGCGGCGGCTTCGGCCGCCTTCACCTGGGCCGACAACTCCTTGGTACGGGTCAGCAGCTCGGCCTTCTCGGCCGGTTCCGCCCGGGGCAGTCGCTTGCCGAGCTGCTTCTGCTCGGCGCGCAGCGCCTCGAAGGCCTGCACCGCCGCGCGGCGGGCCTCGTCAGCGTCGATCAGATCGTCCACCCGGGACTCGGACTCGCCGCGGGCACGCTGGCTGGCACGGAAGAGGTCCGGGTCGTCACGGAGCAGTCGGAGATCGATCACGGAAGTCAACGATACCGGCCCACCGCGTCGGCCCGCGCGCAGGTTTTCGGCCGGCTCACCAGCGGGGCGTCCTCACCAACGGTGCGTCTGATGCGGCGGGTTGTCCGGCCGGACGAACGGTGCGGTCGGCCCGACCGTCAGATCGGCGGGTGCACCCCCGCCCGGCTCCGGGCCGTCGTTGGGTGGCCGACGCCACGGCAGGTCGGTCGGGGCGGGCGCCGGACCCGCCGGGTCGCCGGTCGCCGGTCGACCGCTCCCGTCAGCCTCCCGACCGGGTTCGGCACCGCCGTCGATGCCGCTACCACCGCCATCGATGCTGCTACCACCTCCAGTGATGCCGCCACGGGCAGCCGTGGTCCGCCCGGCCAGGTACAGCGCCAGCAGCAGCGCGCCGACGCCGACCAGGCCAGCGGTCACCGCCGTACCACGGCTGACCAGCACCTCCATCTCGGTGGGAACCTGCAGCGACGACCTGATCAGCTCGTCGCTGTTCAGCATCACCGTGACCAGCAGCGCGACCAGCCCGGCACCGATGGTCAGCCCGGCGATCCGGGTGTCGGGGCGGTTGCGGTGGGAGCCGAACAGCGTCAGGGCCGCACAGACCAGCAATGCCAGCAGACCGAGCAGGTACCCGGTGCCGAAAGCGCCGAGGTCGGCGAGCCGCACGGCGGCGGCGTAGGGGCTGCCGGTTCCGACGTCGATTCCGGGGATCTCGAAGGTCAGCCACTCGCCGCCGAGCGAGCCGGCAGCCGCGAGCACCCCGACGGCGGCGAGCACCAGGCTGGGCAGGTTGCCGCGGCCGGGTGTGCCGAGTCGGGTCCCGGCTGCGGCGCGGGCCCGGTCGACGGTCTCGGCGGTGGCTGCGGTCGCGCCGGACAGCCACTCAGCGACGGCGGTCCACCTGCCGGGGCCAGGGCTCGGTCCGGATCCAGGACCTGGACCGTCGGCCGGCGGGGTGGCGTCGCCGCCGAGCTCGATCACCGCCGGCTGGTCGGCCGGCGGGCCGGGTGACGTCGGCACCGGAGCCGGTGTGGTGCGGACTATCGGCGGCTCCGGCGTGGTCCGGGGTGGTACGGGTTCCGCGCCGCTACGGCGGCCGTCGTCGGGCATCGGGTCCGAGCCTCCTCGGTGACCTTGCACGGGCATCGTCGCGTCGGGCATTGAGGTGAGCTAGCGTCATGCCCATGCCTATCCGTACCGCATCTGCCCGCTGGCAGGGCAATCTGACCGAGGGTTCTGGCACTATCCGCACCGGGAAGGGCGGGTACGAGGGGAACTACTCGTTCCGGTCCCGCTTCGAGGAGGGCGAGGGCACCAACCCCGAGGAGCTGATCGGCGCCGCCCACGCCGGCTGCTTCTCGATGGCGTTCTCGAAGGGTCTGGCGGACGCCGGGTTCACCCCGACGTCGGTGCAGACCACCGCAAGTGTGCACCTGGACAAGACGGACGCCGGGATGACCGTCACCCGGATCGACCTGGAGACGGTGGGCGAGGTGCCTGGCGTCGACCCGGAGACCTTTCAGAAGCTGGCCGAGGCGGCGAAGGCGAACTGCCCGATCTCCCGCCTGTTGTCGCCGGGTGCCGAGATCACCCTGAACGCCAGCCTCTCCGTCTGACCGCCCGCCCACGACGCCACCCTGACGATCTTGGGCTTGTCCGGCACCGTCGACCGATCTCACGTTCGCCGATACCTGGACAAGCCCGGGATCGATACCCGGACAGGCCCGGGAACGCCTCGGGGAGCCCGGTGGTACGGCAGAATGGACCGATGCCGGTCGACATGAGCCGCGAGCGCTTCGAGGAGTTGGTCGGGGAGGCGCTGGACGAGGTCCCGGCGGAGCTGCTGCGGCTGATGAGCAACGTGGTGATCCTGGTCGAGGACGAGACCCCGCCGGGCGAGCCGGAGCTGCTCGGTCTGTACGAGGGACACGCGCTCACCAGTCGGGGCTGGGACTACGCTGGCGTACTGCCGGACCGGATCCTCATCTTCCGGCACCCGATCCTGCGGATCTGCGCGACCGAGGCCGACGTGGTCGACGAGATCGCGATCACCGTGGTGCACGAGATCGCCCATCATTTCGGCATTGACGACGAACGGCTACACGACCTGGGCTGGGGTTGACCAAGGATGGTCCGGCCGGGCGATGACGTGCGGTTGCGCGGGTTACCTACCCTTCGGTCGATCAACCTGACCAGGAGGAACCCATGCGCAGTGCCCTGTTCTCCGCCGATCACCTGGAGAAGGAGTCCGCCCAGCCTGGGCTGCGGCTGCAGAACTCAAAACTGCTGAAGATCGAGCTCAACGGCGAAGCGATGGCCCGGACCGGTTCGATGGTCGCCTACCAGGGCCACGTGCAGTTCCAGGCGCTCGGCTCCGGCGGTCTCGGCAACTTCATCAAGCAGAAGCTCACCGGCGAAGGCGTACCGCTGATGAAGCTGACCGGCCAGGGTGACGTGTTCCTCGCCAACGAGGCCGCCGACGTGCACCTGATCGACCTGGAGCCGGGCGACGCGCTGTCCATCAACGGCTCCAGCGTGCTGGCCTTCGACTCCACGCTGCAGTACGACATCCGGATGGTCCAGGGGATGGGCTTCGCCTCCTCCGCAGGCCTGTTCAACTGCGTCTTCACCGGGCAGGGCCGGCTCGCCATCACCACCAAGGGCACTCCGGTCGTGCTCTCCGTCGACCAGCCGACCTACGTCGACCCGCAGGCCGCCGTCTGCTGGTCGGCCAGTCTGCAGACCGGCTACCACCGGGCCGAGCAGCTGGGCATCGGTACGCTGCTCGGCCGGCGTACCGGGGAGGCGTTCACGATGAGCTTCGCTGGCCAGGGCTTCGTGATCGTCCAGCCGTCCGAGGAGCCGCCGGTGCGCGGCGCCGGCCAGATCCCCCAGTAGCCCGACCGACGCGCGGGACGCGCCGGTGACTGACCCCGCTGGCGGTGTCCGGTCGGCTCAGTCCAGTTGGCCGGCGCGGATCCGGGCCAGCCAGGCGGCTGCCTGCGCGTACTCGTCGTCGTGCCGGCCGGCCGGCCCACCCGTGGTGCGGCCGCCGGCCGCCGGCGGCCAGTCGTGCCGCGGGTAGGAGCCGAGGAACCGTACGTCGGCGCAGACCCGGCGGAGCCCGCGCAGCGCGTCGCCGAGCCGGTCGTCGGCGACGTGCCCGGAGCAGTCCAGGAAGAAGGCGTACCGGCCGAGTGCCTCCCCGGTCGGCCGGGACTCGATCCGGGTGAGATTGACCTCCCGGACGGCCAGCTCCATCAGCACCGCGAGCAGGGCGCCGACCCGGTCGTGGGCGATGTAGACCGCCAGGGTGGTGATGTCGTCGCCGGTCGGGGCCGGCGGCGGTCCGGGGCGCCGGACCAGGACGAACCGGGTCACCGCGTCGGCGTGGTCGGCGATCTTGTCGGCCAGCACGGTCAGTCGGTGGCCGCTGGCGCCGATCGGCGCGCAGATCGCCGCGTCGTACTCACCGGCCGCCGCGCCGACGGCCGCCGCGCCGTTGGACAGTACGTCGACCACGGCGGCGTTCGGCACCTGCCGGCGCAGCCAGGACCGGCACTGGGTGGACGCCTGCGGGTGGGCGGCGACGGTGCGGATCTGCTCCAGCGTCGTGCCGGCGGGTGCGGCCAGCACGAAGTCGACCGGCAGCACCACCTCCTGGGTGATCACGAGCGGCTGGCCGTTGGTCAACTCGTCGAAGGTGACGCCGACCGCTCCGCCGACCGAGTTCTCCAGCGGCACCAGGGCCGCGTCGACGTTGCCGGCCCGGACCGCGTCGAGCGCCTCCGGCACGCTGCGCGCCGCGACCCGCTCGCCCTGCCGAGCCGCCGGGATGGTCAGCAGGGCCTGCTCGGCGAAGGTGCCCTCGGGGCCGAGGAAGGCGAATCGGGTCGGCGCGGGGACGGACATGCCGGCCAGCTTACGGAGTGCTGGGCGGGATCGGCACCGACTCGCAGGCGAGGGTACGGATCCCGGCCGGCGCGCCGACCCGGACCGGGATGACGCAGACGTCCGTGCCGGCGGTGACCAGCGTGAACAACGTCGGCGACCCTTCGGTGACCACCTGCAACGGCTCCCGGGACGGGATCTGCACCACGGTGTACTGCCAACTGCCGGCGCAACGGGGTGCCACCGGCACGCTGACCTGGGCGCCGGGCGGTAGCAGCCCGTCGGTGCGGCGCAGCAGCGCCACCACCTGGGCGGCGGAGGGCCGCCCGGCGCAGTCGACGGCGACGGCCACCGGGAAGCCGTCGGCCGACGCGGAGCTGCTCGGGGTGACCGGCGGCGGGTTGGACGGCGACGGCGTGGGAATATCGGACGGTGCGGTCGACGGCGGTGCGGTCGGCGACGGCGTGCCGGTCGGTGCCGGCACCGCGTCCGCCGTCGGTGCGCCGATCCCGGGCGGCCGACCGCAGCCGGCGACCATCGATACGCCGAGCAGTGCCGCGCTGATCAGCAGCAGTCCGCAGCCGGCGCGCCGGCTGAGCCGGCCGGGGTGCCGGCTGCCGGCCTGGGACCGTCGACGTGCGGACAGCACCAACTCATGGTACGGCTGCGCCGGCGACCCGGTGACCGCTGCCGGTCAGCGTGGCCAGAGCTTCGGACAGCCGGACCGTCGGCACCAGCAGATAGTCCGTGTCGAAGGTCGAGAATGCCACGATGTTGACCCGGGCTTCAGCCAGCGGACCGGCGAGCGACGCGAGGACCCCGGTCAGCGCTAGGTCCAGCGGGCCGACCACCCGCAGGCAGCGCCACGGCGTCTCGACTTTGGCACCGGGCGGCACCCGGTCGGTGCGGCAGATCACCGACACCTCGTCCTCGGTCCAGGTCACCGAGACGACCCCGGCGGTGGGGCCGGCCAGGTATTCGGCCGGCAGCGAGGACCCGGCCGGTAGGCGGCATACGGCGTACTCCGCTGGCAGCAGGTCCAGGTCGAGCATGAGGGCAGCGTACGGCAGAGGCGTCGACCGGCGGGCCGGTCATCCGGCCGAGTACGCGGTGGTGATCGGTGCGAAGAAGGTCAGCGACCCGGTCACCTTCTTGCCGATCCACACCGGGGTGGCGATCGCGTCCACGGTGCCGTCGCCCTGGGCGGTGGCCGCGTCACTGTCGACTCGCAGCAGGCCGCGGGCGAGCCGCCCGGAGCTGAGCGCGAGCAGCGGCGGGATCTTGTCGATCTCGGTCTCGTCGAGCTCGCCGCGTTGCGCGGTGAAGTCGACCAGCCGCAGGCCGGCCAGCAGCGGCCGGCCTTCGACCTGGCCGGGTTCGCCGAGGCCCAGCAGGTCGCAGCAGGACCGGGAGATCGCGGCGACGGTCAGATCCTGGCGCAGGACGAGACACGGCTCCAGTGCGGTAGCGGCGGTGGCCACCCACAGCTGGAAGTTGTCCACGCGCATCGGCTCGATCGGCTCGCGGGCCTGGGGGACCAGCGGTTCCGAGATCGAGAGCTCGACGTGCGCCACCCGCGCCTCCCCTGACTCAACCGGACAACAGCAACGCTATCCGGTCTCTGCCGGGTCCGTCGACTGATGCCGAGCAGGCTCCGGATCGGACAGACCGGGGTAAACGGGTGCAGTCGTCACAAGCTGGTCGGCAGCGGGACGTACGCCGTAGTGAGGTCGTCAGCGCCTTCGCCCCGAAGGCTACCGCCGGCTGGTCGGCTTGTCAGCGGCTGAACGGCCGGCCCCGTACCACCGGTAGTCGGTCGCCGAGCGGTACGGAGCGTTCAGCCAGGTCTCCGGATGTCGGGCCACCTGGTACAGCTTCTCGGCGGTGGCCGAACTGATCCGGGTGCCCCCGGCGATGAGCAGCCGGTCCAGCTCCCGATGGGTGGTGACCATGCACTCCTTGGGCAGCCCGTACACGCTGATCACCCCGGAACCGACGAAGGTGAGCACCGGGGCGACCGGGATGGTGTGCCCGACCGCGGCGGACATCGCCTTGCTGGCCCGCTTGGCGTCCCGGCGGGCCTCGGCGACGTACGTCGGTCGCTTGCCGTTGATCTGCACCACGTCACCGGCGACCAGGACCCGGCTGCGGCCGTGGTCGACGACGGTGACCGCGAAGAGCCCGCTGGGCCCGATGGCCAGGAACCCGGCACGTTCCTCGCGGCCGGCGGTCTCCAGCCCGAGCACCCGGTCCGGGCTGTCGGTGCGCGGCCAGTTCACCACGTGCCAGGACGGGCCGAGCTGGTCCAGGCGGTTCAGCGCGCGGGCGCCGGCCGCCTCGATCCGCTTGGCGCCACGCTCGGCCCGACGGCGTCGGGCCCACTCCATCGGCGACGGCCGGATGGCCTCCAACGTGCCAGGTGGGGACTCCTCCATAACCTGTTCGCCCGCTCGGCGGGGCAGCGCCCGCTGGGCGGGCAGCACGCGGCGCTCATGGAAGACAGTCATCACGACCTCCGGCAAAGGTCCCCTGGACGATGGACTACCAACTACCGTACGTGGCGACACCGGTACTGAAGCAAGACGCCAGGCCGGAGTGAGTAGGGATGAATGCCCTATTCACCCCACGACTCTTTCAACAGATGGTGCCAAACGACTGCCATAGGCTGCGAGTGTGACGCACTACGTCGACAGTGAGGTAGGCCACCTCCGGGTGGTCATGCTGCACCGTCCGGGCAGCGAACTGGCCCGGCTGACCCCCCGCAACAGCGGCGCTCTGCTCTTCGACGCGATCCCCTGGGTCGCCGGCGCCCAGGCCGAGCACGACGCGTTCGCGGCCGTGCTGCGCGAGCGCGGCGTCGAGGTGCTCTACCTCGAACAACTGCTCGCCGAGACGCTCGCCGCCACCCCGGCCCGCGCCGAGGCCGTGGCGACCGTACTGGCCGGCCGCCGGTTGGGCGAGACCCTGCGCGACCGGGTCGCCGAGCAGCTCGCCTACCTCGACCCGGCCGGGCTGGCCCGGGTGCTCGTCGCCGGCCTGGCCCGTGGTGAACTGTCCCGCCGCGACGACCGGCCGGCCGGGCTGGTGCATGCCCTGCTGCGCGAGCACGACTTCATCATCGACCCGCTGCCCAATTTGCTGTTCACTCGCGATTCATCGGTCTGGATCCGCGACCGGGTGGCGGTGGCCAGCCTGGCGATGCGCGCCCGCCGCCGGGAGGGCCGGCTCACCGACCTGATCTACCGGCACCATCCCCGGTTCGCCGGGACCGAGCTGATCCACCGGCCGGACCAGGAACACGTCGAAGGCGGCGACGTGCTGCTGCTCGCCCCTGGCGTGTTGGCCGTCGGCGTCGGCGAACGAACCACACCCGCCGGGGTGGAGCGGCTGGCCCGGCGGGTGCTCGGCGACGGGCTGGCCCACACCGTCCTGGTGGTGCCGATCACCCAACGGCGGGCGACCATGCACCTGGACACCATCTGCACGCTGGTCGACGTGGACGCGGTGCTGATGTACCCGCCGATGGCCGAGGAGCTCGCCGCGTACACGGTGATCCGTACCGCCTCGGGCGACCTGCAGGTCGCCGGACCCGCACCGTTCCTGCGGGCCGCCGCCGACGCGATGGACATCGACCGGCTCCGGCTGGTCGGCACCGGGCTGGACCCGGTCACCGCGGAGCGGGAGCAGTGGGACGACGGAAACAACACCCTGGCGCTGGCCCCGGGGGTGTGTGTGGCGTACGAGCGGAACACGGCGACCAACACGCAGCTGCGCCGGGCCGGGATCGAGGTGGTGACGATCCCCGGCGCCGAGCTCGGGTCCGGCCGGGGCGGCCCACGGTGCATGTCGGCGCCGCTGGTCCGGGATCCGCTCCGGCCCGACTGACCGGCCGCCGGGTCAGCGCAGCGTGAGCTGCCGGCCCAGCAGGCCCTGCCGGGACCGGCGGGCGGCGGCGTCGAGCGGATCGGTGACGCTGGCCGCCGCCGCGAGCCGCTCGGCGAACTCGGCCAACGGCTGCTCCCACTCGGCGGCCTCCGGCCCGGACGGCAGGTCCCACACCGGCACCAGCAGCCCGTGGGCCCGGAACATCCCGGCGAACCGGGTCTGCGGCCCCATCGGCAGGTCACCGGCGGCGCTCAGCCGGGCCAGCGTGTCCAGCGTCCGGTCCTCGTCACCGGGCAGTACCCAGCGCACGTGCGCCCGCTCCCCCACCCGGCACCAGTACGCGGCGGGCGCCGCCGCCATCCGGGTCGTCGGGTAGATGGACGCGTCGGCCCGCTCCAGGGAGGCCTGCACCGCCGGGTTGGCGGCCGCTTCGGGCTCCACCCAGAACCCGAAGCTGTCGTGCACCTGGACCGTCAGCGCCCCGTCGGCGAGCACGTCCTGCAGCCGGGGGCCGGGGCCGGGCAGCGGCGGCACCGGCACCGTGTCGCCCGGCTCGGTCTCCAGCGCGGCCAGCAACGCCGCCGCCAGGTCGCGGGAGACGTCCCCGGACTGGGCGTGCCGCTGAAGCCCGATCATGATCTGGCCGTCGGCTCGGACGACGGCCGGGGCCGCCATCGGCAGTACGGTGGCCAGCGTCACCGTCCGGTCGGCGTACTTGCCGGCCAGCTCGGGTTCGAGGATCAGCGGCGCGGTGGCCGCTGGGACGAGTTCGCGCAGCGCGACCCAGTCCGGCTCGTCGGCCAGCCCGGCGAACGGCCGGGGCACGAATACGTCGCGGATCTTCTCCCGCTTGCCGCCGCCGGCGGCCCGGTCCTGCTTTCGACGCTTGCCCACGGCCAGACAGCCTAGAGGAACCCGCCCACCGCCGAGGGATCCGCCCGGACCCCGGGCCGGTGACCGGAGGGAATCCGCCCGAGCCCGTCCCGGCGTCCCGCCCCGGCTCAGCCCGGATCCGGCTCGCCGATCTCCGCCCAGACGCAGCGGCCGGAGCCGGCGGGTTCCACCCCCCAGCGGCGGGCCAGGGCGGCGACGATGCCCAGGCCACGGCCGTTGAGCGCGTCCGACGGGGCGGTCCGGACCTGCGGCACGTCCCCGGACCCGCCGTCGGTCACCCGCAGCAGGACCGTGCGGCTGTGCCGGCGCGGGGTCAGCTGCCAGGTCACCCGGATCATCCCGTCCGGCAGCGGCCGGGCGTGCCGTACGGCGTTGCCGACCAGTTCGGCCACGACCGTCATCACGTCGGACAGGAAGTCGGGGCGGATCCGGTCGGCCAACGTCCTGGCGAGCTGGTGACGGGCGAACCGGGCGCCGCTGGCATGGTGCGGTACCAGCACGCTCCACACCCGTCCCGCCAGTGCCGAGGTCACGCCGCCTCCTCTCAGCTGCGGGGCAGCCGCACCTCGGCGACCGTACCTCCGCCGTCACGGGGCCGCAGGGACACCCAGCCGTGCTGGCGCTCGACGATCTGTCGGACCAGGTACAGGCCGAGTCCGGCGCCGGGGTAACGGCGCTGGTCGCCCGATTCGCCCTGCCAGAACCGATCGAACGCTCGTTCCACGTGTTCCGGACGTACCCCGATGCCGCGATCACTAATCCGCAAGGCCACCGAGCGTTCGTCGGCGATGGCGGTGACCTCGATCGGGCTGCCCGATGGCGAGTACTTGTCGGCGTTGGTGGCCAGTTCGGTGAGTACGGTGGTCAGGCTCGCCCGGTCTCCGACCGCTTTCGGCAGGTCGTCGGGCAGCTCGACGGTGAGCCGCTGACGCAGTCCGGCGGGCAGATCCTCGACAGCGGCCCGCAGCGTCTCGACCAGATCGAACGGGGCGGACGGCGCGCCGACCGCCGGTCCCGCGTCATTGGCGGCGGAGAGTAGCCGGTCGACCAGCCGGGCCAGTTCGGTGGCCCGCTGCCCGAGCACCCGGGCGGCCTCCCGTCGGTCCCGGTCGGTCAACGACTCCCAGTGGTCGCTGAGGGTCTCCGCGTACCCTTTGATCACGGTGACCGGGGTGCGCAGCTCGTGACTGGTGACCGCGATGAACAGGTCGACGTCGTGGTCGCGGTGGTGCTGATCGGTGATGTCCCGGAAGGTGACCACCCGGGAGGTGACGAAGCCCGGTAGCTCCCCGGAGGTGATCCGCAGCCACCGGCCGTCCGGTAGTTGGTGGTCCACCACCTGTCCGGGGGGTGGCACCGGGAACGGGATCGGTCGGTGCAGCCGGTCCTGCGCGGTGCTGCCGGTGAGCCGCTCAGCCGCCGGGTTCCACAGCCGTACGCAGGACTCGTCATCGACGATGGCCAGTCCGTCGGCGAGCGCGGCGACCACCGGCCCGTCGCCGTGCACCGGCAGCCCGGTCTGGTCGCCGTACATGTGGGCGATGCAGGACGCCAGGTAGGCGATCAGCGTGTGATGGTCAGGGCGGGAACTCTGGTCCGGATCCGGGTAGTAGGCGTGCAGGCTGCCGATCAGCACCCCGCCGATCTCGGCGCGCGCGACCAGCATCCGGTGCAGGCCTCGGCCGGCGATCTGGTCGGCCAGGGCAGCGGTGAGCGCCGTCACCGGGAACTCGACGGTCCGCGGTCCGGTGAGCAGCCGGGCGGTGGCGGGTTCGTCGAGGTCGACGGGTCGGCCGACCGACCATTCGGCGGCACCGGTGGCGGCGATGATCCGACCCCTGCGTGGCCCGTACTCGGCGAACGAGGTCCCGGCGGCGCCGAGCGCACGCTGCGCGAGTCGCAGCAGGTGGTGCAGGATCGGCAGCCCCGACTCACCGCTGTTGATCATATCGAGGACGACGGTGTGTCCAGCGATCAGACTCGGATAGTCGGGGCGTTCCGGCATGCTTCGAGTCTGCCCGGTGCCGGCGGATTTGGGCAGTGCCGGGCCGCCAGCGCCGGGCCGCCGGTCAGAGGACCCGGGGCGGTTCGCCGGACTCGCTCACCATCGGCCGGGAGTGCGCCGCCCAGTCCTGCATGCCGCCGGTGAGGTTGCGGACGTTGTCCCAGCCGTGCTGGTTGAGGTAGGCGACGACCTGCCCGGACCGGCCGCCGGACCGGCACACCACCACCACGTCGCCCTCCTGTGGGACGTCGGCCAACCGGTGCGGGATCTCCATCATCGGCAGGTGGTGGGCGCCCGGCGCGTGCCCGGCCGCCCACTCCTCGGGCTCGCGGACGTCCAGCAGGTACGCGTCGGCGGATACGTCGGGGACGTCAACGGTGGGGATCGGTGGTCCATGCATGCCGAACAGCCTATTCCTGGCCCGCCAGCACCGACGGGTTGGCGAGGATGAACTCAGCGAGGTTGTCGTTCTTGACCGCCTGGAACATCTCCTGGCTGAGCGGATCGATGTTCTCCCGGCCGGCGCCGTTGCCGTTGAAGCTGCCGCCGTTGGTCCGCAGCATGACCAGGTCGTTGGCGGCCACCCCACGCAGGGTGAAGACGAAGTCCGGCAGCGGCACCTTGCCGGTGTCCAGCACGAACGCCTTGCCGGCCGCGTCGATCAGCTCGTTCAGCTTGAGCGGGTTGGTCATCACCCCGTTGGCCATCGCCTTCTTGGCCATGGCCTTGATCAGCTTCTGCTGGTTCTTCTGCCGGTCGTAGTCGCCGTTGTCCAGCCCGTACCGCTGCCGGGAGAAGTCCAGCGCCTCCCAGCCCTGCATCTCGCGGCAGCCCTTCTTGTGCACGACCTGCTGCTTCTCCCCGCTGACCTTGGCAGCGTCGGAGTTCCACATCGGCTGGCCGTCGACCAGGGTCATGTGGATCGACGGGGTGTCCTCGTCGACGCAGAGCCGGACGCTGCCGAGGCTGTCGATGACCGACTTGAAGCCGCTGAAGTTGATGATCGCGGCGCCGTCGAAGCTGACCCCGGTGAGGTTCTTGATCGTCTCCGCCATCAACTGGGCGCCACCGGCGTGCCCGGCACCGTTCTGTGCGCCGTGGAAGAACGCCTCGGTCGCCTTGCCGACCCCACCCGGCCACCCGCTCTGCTCGAACGGCGGGATCTCGACCTCGGTGTCCCGGGGGACGGAGATCAGGTACGCCTGGTCGTGGGTGGCGGGGATGTGCAGGATGATGATCGTGTCGGCCCGGGTGTCCGACTCCGCCCAGCTGCCCCGGTGGTCGATGCCGAGCAGCAACATGTCGATCGGGCCCTCGAGGCTGTCACCGCCCTCGGCGTCGGTCTTGCCGGCGACGCCGAGCAGGTTCGACTGCTCGATCCCGCTGGTCGCCTGGGCGATCAGCCACTTGCTGCCGACGATCGTGGTGCCGCTGAGCATCATCAGCAGTGCGCCCAGCACGACCATGGTGCGGGCCCAGACCGGGTCCTTGCGGCGGGGCCGCCGGCCCGAGCCGCTGCGGCCGGAGCCCGGACCCGACCGGCCACCCGACCGACGTCCGGCCGCGCCGCGGGTGGCGAGCGGGTTCCCCGACTCGGTCGACGTCGAACGTCGGCGGGTCTGAACCGGCATGCCTGCTCCTGGGGGGCGTGACAATAGGGCGAGCCCACTGTACGGAAACTTGGTCGACTTATCGACCCTGCTCGGGTTTCAAATTTGTGTCGGATTGACCCGTCACCGGGTGACGGCCGGCAATGTCCACTCAGTCACCGACTCAGGGCTGTCAGTCACTGGCACCCGGGCTGGGCGTGACATTGGCCTGGACCCAGGCGGTCATCTGGTCGGCCGCCATCGCCTGGTACATCGACAATGCCTTCTCCCGGTCGGAGACGACCACCGATTCGCCGTTGATCGTCTCGCTGCCGTTGTGCGGACTGGTCAGGAAGTGCAGGTTCTCTCCCCTGAGCTTGCGGAACTGCAGCGCCATGTCGACCAGGGAGAAGCCCTGGTCGACCGTCACCGCCTGGGTCGTCGCCTTGAGAAACGCATTCAGTTTGACCGGGTTCGACAGTGTGCCGGAACTCACAGCCTTGTCCATCAGCGCGCGGAGGAACTCTTGCTGGTGACGCATGCGCGCGAAGTCACCATCCGGAAACTGTTTGCGTTGGCGGACCCAGTCCAGCGCCTCGGCGCCGTTCATGTGATTGACGCCCGCACTGAACTGCCGGTACGGCTTGTGGATCGACGTCGTGTCCTGCTCGACGGTCAGGTCGACCCCGCCGAGCGCGTCGGTGACCTCGACGAAACCAGCGAAGTCGATCGACATCACATGATTGATCCGCACGTCGGTGAAGCACTCCACGGTCCGTACCGCCAGCGGCAGCCCGCCCCAGGCGAACGCGGCGTTGATCTTGGCCCGTTCGCCGGTCTCGCAGGCCGCGGCGGCGTCCGACGGGATCGGCACGTACAGGTCACGCGGGATCGACACCAGATAGGCGCGGTCGTGTGACGACGGGATGTGCATCACGATGATCGTGTCCGCCCGCCACTTGCCGGCCTGGTCGACCGGGGCGTCCGGATCCCGCGAGTCGGTGCCGATCAGCAGGATGTTCAGCGCGCCGTCCACCGCCGCCGGCGGCCGCCCCTCGGTGATCTGCGAGAACGGATCGGTCCGCCCCAGATCCTGGTTCAGCCCACGGGCGTACGCCCAGAGCCCACCGCTGGCGAGCAGGGCCAGCACCACCAGCGCCACCCCGCCGACCAGGGCGATGCGCCCCCAGCGGGGCCGCGGCCGGCGTGGCGGGCCACCGACCTGATGGCCGGCACGACCGCCGTACTGGTTGCCGGCACGACCGCCGACCGGCACCTGCGCCCGGCCGGTCGAGGACCCGTAGGCGGTGCCGGCCGGACCGGTCGTCCGGCCGGGGACGGCCCGGCCACCGGGGCGGCTGCTGGCTGACCGGTCACCGTGCTGGTTGCTGGCTGACATGCCTCCAGCGTACGTACCGGGCGCTCGCCCGCCGATGACTCGGCTGCCGGGCCGCCGCCGGTCAGCCGAGTCGCTGGCGGAAGTAGGCGATGGTGCGGCGCAGCCCGTCCTGCGGATCGACCGTCGGCTGGTAACCGAGCCTGGTGCGGGCCAGGGTCAGGTCCGGACGGCGCATCTCCGGGTCGTCCGAGGAGCGGGCGACCAGGTTGATCGTCGACGAGCTGCCCACCAGTTGGACGATCTGCTCGGCCAGCTCCCGCATGGTCAGCTCATGCTCGGTGCCGCAGTTGATCGGCCCGGTCTCGGTGGAGTCGAGCAGTGCGACGATCCCGGTCACCAGGTCCGCCACATAGCAGATCGACCTGGTCTGCCCGCCGGTGCCGTGGACGGTGATCGGCTCGCCGCGCAGCGCCTGGCTGATGAAGGTGGGGATGGCCCGGCCGTCGTCCGGCCGCATCCGGGGCCCGTACGTGTTGAAGATCCGCACAATGCCGGCGTCCAGTCCGCGGTACCGGTGGTACGCCATCGTCGCCGATTCGGCGAACCGCTTGGCCTCGTCGTAGACGCTGCGCACCCCGATCGGGTTGACGTTGCCCCAGTACGTCTCCGGTTGCGGGTGCACCAACGGGTCGCCGTACGCCTCGGAGGTCGACGCCATGATGAACCGGGCCCGGTCGGCGACCGCCCGGTCCAGCAGGTGCAACGTGGCGAGGGAGCCGACCCGGAGGATCTCGATCGGCAGCGTGGCGAAGTCCGTCGGGCTGGCTGGCGAGGCGAGGTGCATGATCGCGTCGAACCGCTGACGCACCGCCGGGTGATGATCCGGCAATCCGTCCGAAATGTCCGCCTCGACGAGGGTGAACCGAGGTTCGTCGGTGAGGTGGGCGACGTTCTCCTTGGAGCCGGTGACGAAGTTGTCCACCGCCACCACCACACAACCACGCGCGACCAACCGGTCGACGAGGTGGCTTCCGACGAAACCAGCACCTCCGGTGACCAGCACTCGATGGCCGTCGCCGAATCGGGGAACAGGCAGCATGCTCCCGAGCCTAGTGGTAGCACCCCGGCCGGGCAGCGGTTGCCACCCGGGTCGGCCCGGACCGAGCTACCGGCAGCGCGGCCCGGATCGAACTACCGGCCGCGCGGCTCGCCGAGTTCGCGGTACCGGCCGCGGTAGTGGATCAGCGGCCCGGCGTCGGCTTCGTCGCCGACCGTGACCGACTCGACAGTCGCCTCCACCAGCATCGCCCACCCGTACGGTCGGGCGTCGTCGAGCCGGCAGCCCGCCCACCCGCTCGCCCCCGCGAGGACCGGGCCGTACTCGGTGAACTGCCAGTCCGCTGCCTTGAACGGTCCGCCCGGTGCCGGCATCAGCCCAGCGAACCGGTCCGCGAGCTGCCGATGCGCCGGACCCAGCGGAACCATCGCGAACCTGCCCGACTCGCGGAGCACCTCCCACAGCTGCGACTCCTCGTCGAGCAGCCCGAGCAGTCGCGGCGGGTCACCGTCGGCCAGCACCGTCGACGACACGGTCAATCCGGCGAGCGGAGCCGACCCACCACCGGCCGTCCACAGCGTTACCGGTGCGGCCAGCCGGCCACGTAGCCGCCGCGCGGGCGAACGGTCCTCACTCGCCGTGGCGAACGGGTCGCGATAGTGGATCTCGGCACCGGGCTCGGGATGATTCACGTGAAACATTGTGACCCAGTCGGGAGTCACCGGCGCGGCGTCACCGTGGCGAGCAGCTCCGGCATCCGTCGGTCCAGCAGGTCACCGGTGATGTACAGGCCGAGGGCCACCGCACCCAGGCCGTATCCGACGCCGACCGGCAGGGCAAACCAGTACCAGACCTCGCCGAGCAGCGCGGTGGCCAACACGATCGGCACCGCGGCCGCCGCCGAGGCGACCATCGACACCAGCGCCAGCATGCTCTTCGCCACGCCGGCACCGCTGTTCAGCGCGAACGGGTTCGACGTCTCCGGCAGCGAGTAGGCACCGACCACCGAGACGATCAGGTTGACCGCCAGCCCGGCACCGTACGCGGCGAACAGCGTCCCGGCGGCGACCGGGATCCAGCCCGGTTCGCGCAGGAACAACCCGAGGCCGGCCGAGATCACCACCAGCAGCGGCACGATATAGACCGAGAACCCGACCACCCGGGCACGCAGCTCCAGCCGGCCCGGCACGCCGGCGATCACGTTCGCCGCGTACGCGCTGCCGTCGAATCCGAACTGGTTGGCCAGGGTCACGGCGGCGAGCGCACCGACGAAGAGCATCGAGATGCTGACGCTGGTCGCCGACGCGGTCAGTCCGGCGTCCAGCGAACCGTCCGGGTCGTAGGTGAAGGCGCTGAAACCGCCGACGTTGATCAGCGCCGGGATGAACACCCCGACCACGGCGACGGTGATCAGGTTGGCCCGCCGCCGCATGTCCCGCCACCAGTAGCGCACCTCCCGGGCGACCAGTGCGCCGTACCGGTCGCGGGGGGTCCGGGCGAGCAGCCGGGGGAACAACTGGCTCACCGGGGTGCCGGACGCAGCGGCCACCGCCCTGGCCGAGCCGCCGCTCGCGGTGCCGACCATCGCCGACTCCAGCGACCTCGACCACCACCGGTACAGGCCGGCCAACGCGGCGGCGGTGACCGCCAGCTTCACCGGTACCGCCCAGAGCCGGCCGTCGACCACGTCGACACCCATCGTGTACGGGGCGGCCAGCGGGGTCCAGCCGAGGATCCCCGCCACCTCAGCCAGCCGGTCCCAGTCGGCGCTGCCCAGCCCGCCGATGACCAGCAGTTGCAGCGGACCGAGCAGGGCGGCCAGCACGGCGAGCAGCACCGCGGCCAGGTCACGCACCCGGCGCGACCGCAGCATGCCGGCGAACGCGCTGGTGATCGCCCGACTGCCCAGGACGCAGAGCAGCAGACCGGCGGCGACCCCGACCAGTTGGACCGCGCCGGCCAGCGGGCCGCCGAGCAGCGCCGCGCTGAGCACCAGGCCCAGGGTGGCCAGGCCGGTGGCGATCGACGGTACGCCGATCAGTGCGGCGACCAGCAGTCCGGTGACCATGGTCCGCCGGCGCAGCGGCAGCAGCGCGAACCGGGCCGGGTCGAGCGTCTCGTCCACGCCGAAGAAGGCCAGTGGCAGCAGCAGCCAGCCGAGCACCAGCAGGGTGCCGCCGAACCCGGCGGCCAGCAGCATGCCCTGTTCGCTGTCGACGAACCCCGGCGCGGCGAGGATCAGGAAACCGTTGCCGGCGAACCACAGCCCGGCGATGATCCCGCCGATGAACAACGCGATCCGCCAGCCCTGGCCTCGCAGGTTGTTGCCCATCACCCGCAGCTTGAGGCGGATGAAGTGCCGGGCCCGCACCGGCCGCCGACCGACGGCGGCGGGTGAGCCGGGAGTCGGTGTGTCGGCGGGCGGCCCGGTCACAGCCATGCCAGTTCCTCCCCGGTGGCCGTGCGACCACCGACGACGTCGACGAAGACCTCTTCCAGCGACCGCCCGGCCCGTACCTCGTCCAACGTGCCGACCTTCTTGATGACTCCGTCGGCGAGGATCGCCACGTGGCTGCAGAGCCGCTCGACCACGGCCATCACATGGCTGGAGAAGATCACCGTGCCGCCGCCGGCGACGTACCGCTGCAGGATGTCGCGGATCAGTGCGGCGGAGACCGGGTCGACCGCCTCGAACGGCTCGTCGAGCACCAGCAGCCGGGGTCCGTGCAGCAGCGCACAGGCCAGCCCGATCTTCTTCTTCATGCCCGCCGAATAGTCGACCACCAGAGTGCGTCCGGCGTCGTCGAGCGCCAGCACGTCGAGCAGTTCGCCGGCCCGCTGGTCGACCACCGCCGGGTCCATGCCGCGCAGCAGACCGTGGTACGCGAGCAGTTCGGCACCGGTGAGCCGGTCGAACAGCCGCACCCCGTCCGGCAGTACGCCGAGCAGTTGCTTCGCCTGCACCGGGTCGGCCCAGACGTCGTGGCCGAGGACGTGGGCGTGGCCGGCGTCCGGCCGCAGCAGCCCGACCGCCATCGACAACGTGGTGGTCTTGCCGGCACCGTTCGGGCCGAGCAGGCCGTAGAAGGAGCCGACCGGGACGTCCAGCTCGACCCCGGCGACCGCGACCTTGTCGTCGAACCGTTTGGCCAGGCCGCGCAGGACGAGCGCCTGCCCGCCGGGCTGGGCAGCATCTGTCATGGTCCGACGGTAACTACCGGCACCCCGGATACGCTCCCGCTGAGGGAGGATCCGGCTCTCATACCCGGGCACGACGGCGACACCGACGCCGCCGCAGGATGTCACGGTCGCAGGCTCTCCGGCGCGTGCAGCCGCAGCATGAGGGCGTTCACCTGACCTGGCAACCGCCGCCGGGTGACCACCGACACCAGCATCATCACCGCGAACGCCAGCGGCACCGTCCAGGCCGCCGGCTGGGCGACCAGGACCGCCGGCCAGCCGGTCAGTGGCGGCCCCAGCACGGTCCACAGCACCGCGCCGACGGCGGCGCCGCCACCGGCGACGATGCCGGCGGCGGCACCGGCGTCGGTCAGGCCACGCCACCAGATGCCGAGCACCAGCAGCGGGCAGAAGCTCGACGCGGCCACCGCGAACGCCAGCCCGACGACCTGCGAGACGTCCAGGCCGGAGACGTTCAGCGCGAGGACCATCGGCACCGCGCCGGCGACCAGGGTCGCCAGCCGGAACCCGCGTACCGAGTTGCGCCGCAGGACGTCGGTCGAGACCGCCCCGGCGACGCTGGTCAGCAACCCGGACGAGGTGGACAGGAAGGCGGCGAACGCCCCGGCGGCGACCAGTGCGGCGAGCAGCTGACCGAGCAGTCCGCCACCGAGCGCCGCCTCCGGCAGCAGCACCACGACCGCGTCGGAGCGTCCGGTCATCAGCAGTTGCGGCGTGTACACCCGACCGAGCACCCCGTACAGGGTGGGGAAGAGGTAGAACAGGCCGACCAGCGCGAGCACCACCAGGGTGGTCCGGCGGGCGGCGGCACCGTCGGGGTTGGTGTAGAACCGCACGAGTACGTGCGGAAGCCCCATCGTGCCGAGGAAGGTAGCCAGGATCAGCGAATAGGTGGCGAACAGCCCCTGGTCGCCCCGGTCCGGGTCACCGGGCAGCAGCCAGGCGGCGCCCCGGTCGGCTTCGGCCCCGGACACCTCGGGGACCCGGTCCCCGGCGGCGAAGGTCAGCTCGGCGCCGGGGGTCACCTGCTCGGTCCGCCCGTCGGCGTAGTTGAGCGTCGCGGACCGCTCGACCACCACGGTGGTCGCCTGGGTGAAGGTCAACCCGTCCGGTGGGCTGACCGGCGGCCGTCCGTCGGACTGCCACTGCATGGCCAAGAAGACCGCCGGTACGGCGAGCGCGGTCAACTTGAGCCAGTACTGGAACGCCTGCACGAAGGTGACCGCCCGCATGCCGCCGAGCGCCACGTTGGCGGTCACCACTCCGCCGACCAGCAGCGCCCCCAGCGGGTACGGCGCGCCGGTGACCGTGGCCAGGGTCAGCCCGGCGCCCTGCAACTGGGGCAGCAGGTAGAACCAGCCGATGAAGATCACGAAGACGGTGGCCAGCCGGCGCAGCCGCCGGGAGCTGAGCCGGATCTCGCAGAAGTCCGGCAGGGTGAACGCCCCGGACCGGCGCAGCGGGGCCGCGACGAACAGCAGCAGGGCCAGGTAGCCGGCGGCGAAGCCGACCGGATACCAGAGCACGTCGACGCCGTACTTGAGGATCAGGCCGGCGATGCCGAGGAACGACGCGGCCGACAGGTACTCGCCGCTGATCGCCGCCGCGTTCCAGGACGGGCTGACGGTACGCGAAGCGACCAGGAAGTCGGACGTGGTCCGGGCCAGCTTCAGCCCGTAGAAGCCGATCGCGACGGTCACCAGAGTGACCACGACCAGCGCAGGGATCACGTACGGGTTGGTCATCGGCGCCGCTCAGCGTTCCGGCCGGCGGACCAGCGCGACGAAGTCCTGCTCGTTGCGTTCGGCGAGGTGGACGTAGGTCAGGCCGACCGCCACCAGGAACGGGAACGCGGCCACCCCGAGCAGCAGCCACGGCAGGTTGACGCCGACGATCTTGATCTCGGCGACGCCGGGGGCGATCGCGAACAGCAACGGCAGCGACCCGAGGCCGACCACGACCACCACCGCCAGCCGCATCGCCAACGCCAGCTGCGCCCGGACCAGGCCGCGTACGAGTGCCTCGCCGATCTGGGTCTGCTCGGCCAGGTCGGTACGCAGCCGGTCGGCGTCCCCACGCCGGCCGACCTCGCCCAGCACGATCCGCACCCGCCGGGGTGGCGGGTCGGCGGGCGCGGGCGCCGCGGCGGGCCCGGTGCCGTCGTGTTCGGCCATGCCGGCAGTCTCACGGCCCGTCGCGGAATGTCAAGGGCAGTCCCCGGCGCAGACGGATCCACGGCGCGTCGTCCGACAGCGAAGCGCCCAACCGCAGGAGGCGATTGGGCGCTGCTGAAGCCCGGCGAGAGGCTTTGTGGCCAGGGGCGGGGTCGAACCGCCGACCTTCCGATTTTCAGTCGGACGCTCGTACCAACTGAGCTACCTGGCCGGGTGTCCGGGACATCATACCCGCCTGCCGGTGAGAACACCGGACCGGTCGGGTCGGCCCCGAAAACGAAACGCCGCGCGTGGGAAACGCACGGCGATCGGCGTTGCGCGGTCCTGACGGGACTTGAACCCGCGACCTCCGCCTTGACAGGGCGGCGAGCACTCCGACTGCTCCACAGGACCTCGGTGTTGCTCCGGCCGGTCGGTCGGCCGGTGGTGCCCCCAACGGGATTCGAACCCGTGCTACCGCCTTGAAAGGGCGGCGTCCTGGGCCGCTAGACGATGAGGGCGGCCCCGTCATCATCGCACATCGCGACTCCGACGGTAGTGCTCCCATCCGGCCCCGCCGGAAGCTTGCGAAAGCATACGTGACGAGTATGCTCCGGACCAAACCAGATCGGCGAACCGGACGGATCAGGGGGAAAGGCTAGCACCGAGCAGGGTGATGCCGTACCGCTGCCTCAGCTCGTGGACCACGGCCGGCAGCGCGGCGACGGTGGCCGACCGGTCACCACCGCCGTCGTGCAGCAGGATGATCGACCCGAGCCGAACCTCGGCGGTGACCTGCGACACCAGCTTCTCCTTGGTGGGCTTGCGCCAGTCCTGCGGGTCGACGTCCCAGTCCAGCGGGACCATCCCCAGCTCCTCGACCACGGTGACCACCTTCGGCGTCCACAGCCCGCCAGGGTGCCGGAAGAGCTCGATCGGCACGCCGGGCACCACCTTGTGGATCTCCTTGTTGGTCCGCAGCAGGTTGGCCCGGATCTCGTCGGGCGACTGCGAGCCGAGGTCGAGCTCGTGGCTCCAGGTGTGGTTGCACAGGGTGTGCCCCTCCCGGACCATCCTCACGACCAGCGCCGGATACCGCCGCACCTGAGCGCCGACGACACAGAACGTGGCCCGCGCCCCGGCCGCCCGCAGTTCGTCGAGGATCAGCGGCGTCCACTTCGGATGTGGCCCGTCGTCGAAGGTCAGCGCCACCTGCCGACCACCGGTACGGCGTCGCAGCAGGCTCTCGTCGACGGCGGGCCGGGCGGACGCCCCGGGTGAGCCGCTGGTCACAGCGGACGACGGTTGCTGGTCGGCGGGGTCGCCCGTCGGCGTCGGCACCGGGTCACGGGGGGCGGGTGAGGGCACCGGCTCGGGGGTGGGAGCAGCGCGCTCCGGCGCGGCACCGAGAGCGGCGGTGGCCGGCACCTGGGTCGGCGCCTGCCGGGCACCACGCAGCGCGGCGATGCTTTCGCTGCCGACCAGCAGCGCGAACACCGCCAGGCCTGCCGCGACCATGGCACGTTTCGACACGGTGCGTTTCGACATGTCGACTCCGGGCGAGGGGGTGGACGGAGATCGAGCGAAGCACACGTTAGTCGATCAATCCGCACAACTCGACCCCGCACATCGGACACCACGACTGCCGACCGCCGGCGGTGACGGGCAGTGCCGCCAACAACTACGGGACGTACTGCTGGCCGATGGCCCGGTCGGCGGACCGGCAGAGCGTGACCGCGTCGGTCAGGTCGGCGCAGTGCCGTACCCCGTCCGGCAGCTCGGTGACCGGCCAGCCCGGCCCGACCGCCAGGACCAGCACCGGACGGTGCCGTCCGGATCGGGCCACGCGCAGCTGCCCGAGATCCGCGGTCGCCGGGGTGTGCGACCAGAGCACGACGGCGGCCGGCCCCGTCCGGTCGACTGCGGCGACCAGCGCGGTCGCCGGCACCCGGGCACCGAGCAACCGGGCGACCACGCCGACCTCGACGAGTGCGGCGGCCAGCGCCTCCAACGGCAGGGTGTGCTGCTCCTCGTCGGTGCAGGCGAGCAGCGCTCCGGGGCCACCGCCGTCGCGGACCCGGCCGGCGGCGGGCGCGGCGGAGACCAGACGGTCCGCAGAATCACCCGGCAGGGCCGCCGAAACCGGCCCGGTCACCGAGGCGAACGCGGCGGAGACGCACCGGGACAGCAGATGCTCCACCTCGATGAAGCCGGCGGTGGCCGCGTACCGGTCACCGACGCCGGCCAGCACCGGGCGGACCACCCGGTCCCAGGTGGCGATCACCCCGTCGGTACGCAGCCCACGCTCGATGATCTCCCGCATGGCCAGGTCGTCCAGGCGTACGGCGGCCCGGGCCAGGCCACGGGCGGCCGGGCCGGCGGTGCCGACCGCGATGGTGTGCCCGCCGCCGGCCCGGCCCGGCCCGGGGCCGTCCGGGCCGGCGGGGGCGGGTGGAGCCGCGTTGCCGCGTGCCCACCGCGCCGCCTCGGCCGGGGACACGCCTTCGGCGGTGAGCCGGCGCATCACCTCCAGCCGGGCCAGATCCTCCCGGCTGTACCGGCGATGGTGCCCCTTGACGTGCCGGGTCGGGCCGAGCCCGTACCGCTGGTGCCAGGTGCGCAGCGTGGTCACCGCCACGCCGAGCCGGCGTGCCACGCTGCCCGCGCTCAGCGCGTCATCGCTCACCTGGCCGCTCCGCAGCCGCGCCGTGGTCCCGCCGGCCCGGCGCGAACAACTGGTCGACCACGCCGGCCAGCCACGGGGCGTAGGCGTGCGGGTCGTCGGTCAGGCCGGCCCGCAGCTCGTCCGGCGGCATCCAGCGCAGCTGTGCGATCTCCGCCGGATCGGGCCGCAGCGGGGTGGCCGGGTCGAGCTCCCCCAGCAGTACGTGGTCGTACTCGTACTCGGTGCGGCCGGTGACCGGGTCGGTGGCCTGGTAGGTGTGCACACCGAGCTCGGTCAACGGCACCGGCGCGACGCCCACCTCCTCGCCGAGCCGACGGTTGGCCGCCTCGGTCACCGATTCGCCGGGCAGCGGATGGCCGCAGCAGGTGTTCGCCCAGCGCAGCGGGAACCGGGTCTTCACCACAGCCCGCTGTTGCAGCAGCAGTTGGCCGGCCGGGTCGACCAGGATCACCGAGAAGGCCCGGTGCAGCTGGCCCGGCGGCTGGTGGGCGGCGGCGACGGTGGCCGATCCGACCGGTCGCCCGGCCGGGTCGACCAACTCGACCAAATGGCTTTCCCGCGACGTCCCGGTCATCGGGCACCCCCCGCACCGGTGATCCGACCGGCGGCCAGTTTGCCGGAGATCAGCACCATCGGCACGCCGACCCCCGGCTGGGTGCCGGAACCGACGAAGACCACGTTCTCCAGGGTGGGATGCAGGTTCCCGGGTCGGAACGGGCCGGTCTGGAACAAGGTGTGTGCGGCGGCGAACGGTGTCCCGGCGGCCATTCCGGCGTCGGCCCAGTCGGCCGGGGTGATCACTTCGCGGACCTCGATCCCGTTGGCCAGGCCCCGGTAGCCGCGCTCGGCCAGGGTGGCGATCAGCTCGTCGGCGTACCGCTGCGGCAGGTCGCCGCGCCAGTCCAGCCGGCCGCTGTCCAGGTTGGGCACCGGGGCGAGGACGTAGTAGGTGTGCCCGCCGGGCGGGGCCACCGACGGGTCGGTCCGGCTGGGGTTGGTGACCAGCAGCGACGGGTCGCTCATCAGCTCACCACGCCGGATGACCTCGTCGAAGGTGCCCTTCCACAGCCGGCCGAAGTGGATGTTGTGGTGGGCGATCTGCTGGTAGCCCTGCCGGGCGCCGAGGTGCAGCACCACGCAGGACGGCGAGTAGCGCAGCCGCCGGCGGCGGGCCGGTGGCAGCAGTTCGGCGTAGGCGACGGGCAGGTCGGGGTTGAGCACCACGACGTCGGCGGGGATCCGGTCACCGGCGGCGGTGAGCACCGCGCGCGCCCGACCACCGGCGGTCTCCACCCGGGTGACCGTGGTGTCGTAGCGGATCTGTACGCCGTGCTTCTCGGCGGCGCCGGCCAGCGCCCGGGGCACCGCGTGCATCCCGCCCCGGGGGAACGACACCCCGGCCACCGAGTCCAGGTAGGCGATGACGGTGTAGATGGCCAGCGCGTCGTGCGGCGCCAGCCCGGCGTACATCGCCTGGAACGAGAAGATCCGCTGGGTACGGGGGTCGGTGAAGAACTGCTCGATCTTGGTCTGCATGCGCCGGAACGCCCCGGCGGCCAGCAGCCGCAGCAGGTTGCCGGTGAGCAGGTCCGGCGGGCTGTCCAGGTTACGGTCGATGAAGTCGGCCCGCTCCAGCTGCCACAGCCGCCGCGCATAGTCGACGAAGCGCAGGTAGCCGTCGGCTTCGCGGGGGCCGCAGACCCGGGCCACCTCGGCTGCCATCCGGGCGGTGTCGGTGACGACATCCAGAGTGGATCCATCCGGATAGTACGCCCGGTAGGCCGGATCGAGCGGGATCAGCTCCAACCAGTCGGAGAGCTCCTCGCCGACCGCGCCGAGCGCCTCGGCGATCAGTTCGGGCATGGTCAGCACGGTCGGCCCGGTGTCGAACTCGTAGCCGTCGAGCGCCAGCCGCCCGGCCCGCCCGCCCGGCACCGACTCGCGTTCCAGCAGGGTGACCTGCCGGCCGGCACCGGCCAGGTGCAGGGCACAGGCGAGCCCGCCGAGCCCGGCACCGACCACGACGACGCGTTCGGTCGCCCCGGTCACGGTACGCATGCCGCGACCACCTCCTTCTGAACGATGCTCACATCATGCCTGCCGAGTGGTGGCGGTCACCGCCAGGCCGGTGAGCACGCGACGGGCGGCGGCGTCGATCGGGGCGTCGGCCAGTGCGTCGACCGCGTCCCGTACCCGTTGCTCGATCAGCTGTTCCACCTGGTCGGCGGCGCCGGTCTCGACGACGATCTCGACCAGCCGGCTCACCCGTCGATCGATCTCCCGGTCGGACTCCCGGTCGGCGCCGGACGGCGGCCGGGTGAGCTCGGCGCGTTGCGCGTCGGTGGCCAGCTCGCGGGCGATCAGCAGCAGCACCGTCGGCTTGCCGGTCCGCAGGTCGTCGCCGGCGGGTTTGCCGGTGGTGGCCGGGTCACCGAAGACGCCGAGCAGGTCGTCGCGCAGTTGGAACGCCTCGCCGACGTTGGTGCCGTAGCGCCGGTAGGCCTCGTGAATCGCCGGGTCGGCGCCGGGTCCGGCGAGGGCCGCACCGAGGTGCAGCGGCCGCAGCACGGTGTAGCTGGCGGTCTTGTGCCGGGCCACCCGCAGCGCCCGGTCGACCGACCAGGTGTCGGCCTCGGTCTCGCCGAGGACGTCCAGGTACTGCCCGGCAATCGTCTCGACCCGCATCTGGTCGTAGCGGCACCGCACGTCCAGCAGGGTCCGGGGTGGCACGCCGGCCTGGCCGAGCAGCCGGTCGGCCCAGACCAGGCAGAGGTCACCGACCAGCACGGCGGCACCGTCGCCGAACCGGTCGGGGTCGCCGTCGCGACCGGCCGCCCGGTGCTGCCCGGCCAGCCGCCGGTGGGCGGTGGGGCGCCCGCGACGGGTCGCGGAACCGTCCATCACGTCGTCGTGCACCAGCGCGAACGCGTGCAGCAGCTCCAGCGCGGCCAACGCCGGCAGCACCGGAGCCAGCGGCGCGTCCGGGCCGACCACCCCGCGCCAGCCCCAGTGGGCGAAGACCGGCCGCAGCCGTTTGCCGCCGGCGAGCACGGTGTCCCGGGCGATCTGGGCGAACGGGCGCAGCGCCGGATCGATGCGGTCGAGCGCGTCGATCTCGGCGGAGAGGAAATCGATCAGAGTGTCGTCGACGGCGGCGGTCAGCAGGTCACGGCGGTGCGGCGGGGACGACCCGGGGGTGGCCGAGCCGGCCGGCTCGTCGACCGACACGGAGCGGTCGGTGCCGGCAACTGTGTGATTGGCCACGCGAACGAGCGTACCCTAGGGTCAGAAGTTGCGTCGATTCTTGCGTCGATAGCCGAGGGGGCCCGGTGAACGTCGATCTGTCCGCTGCCTACGCAAACTGCCGTGACCTGCACCGACGGCACGGGCGGACCTACTATCTCGCGACCCGGCTGCTGCCGCAGTGGAAACGCCGGCATGTTCATGCTTTATACGGATTTACCCGGTACGCGGATGAGATCGTCGACCGCACCGACCAGCTGCCGCCCGCCGACCGGGCAGCCGCCCTCGACCGGTGGGGGCAACGGTTCCTCGCCGGCCTGCACGGTGCCCCGGTCGACGACCCGCTGCTGCCCGCCGTACTGCACACCATCGCGGTGTTCGACCTGGACAAGGCGGACTTCACCGCGTTCCTGCGCAGCATGGCGATGGACCTGACAGTCACCTCGTACCCGCGCTACACCGACCTGCTCGACTACATGGAGGGCTCGGCAGCGGTGATCGGCACCATGATGCTGCCGATCCTGGGCAGCACCGACCGGGCCGCCGCCCGGGAGCCGGCCCGGCAACTCGGCTTCGCCTTCCAGCTCACCAACTTCATCCGGGACGTCGCCGAGGACCTGGACCGGGGCCGCACCTACCTGCCGGACGAGGACCTGGCCCGTTTCGGGGTGACCCGCGACGACCTGGTCGACGCCGCCCGACGCCGCCAGGCGACCCAGCCGATCATCGAGCTGATCCGGTACGAGGTCGGCCGGGCCCGGGGCCACTACGCGGCGGCCGCCCCCGGCGTCACCCTGCTCGAACCCGCGTCGCAGGCCTGCATCCGCACCGCGTACGCGCTGTACGGCGGCATCCTCGACGAGATCGCCGCGCAGGGCTACGACGTGTTCCGGCGCCGGGCCACCGTTCCCAACCGTCGCCGGGCCGCTGTGGCGCTGCGGTCCCTGCTCACCCCGGCCGGTACCCCGGTCACCCTGCCCGGCCCGGTCGACCTCACCGCCCCGCCGACACCGACGCAGCCGACGCATCTGCCGGCCACCCCCACGCCAGCGCCGACCGCACCCACACCGACCGCCGCCACGCCGACCGCACCGTAGCGCCATGCGTACCGCTGTCGTGCTGTTCACCCGGGACCTGCGGGTGCACGACCAGCCGGCGCTGGCCACCGCCTGCGCCACCGCCGAACAGGTGGTGCCGCTGTTCGTCCTCGACCCACGGTTGGCCGGCCGGTCGGCCAACCGCGACCGGTTCCTGCACCAGAGCCTCGCCGACCTGCGGGCGACCCTGCGCGGGCTCGGCGGCGACCTGCTGATCCGCCACGGCGACCCGGTCGCCGAGACGATCCGGCTCGCCCGCGAGGTCGACGCCGACGGCGTCACCGTCTCCGCCGACGTCAGCCACTACGCCCGGCACCGGCAGCGGCGGCTGTCCGACGAATGCGACCGGCACCGCCTCGCGTACCGCGCATTTCCCGGACTGACCGTCGTCGACCCGGGCGCGCTGACCCCGACCAACGGCGACCACTACAAGGTCTTCACGCCGTACTTCCGGGCCTGGGCCGGCGCCGACTGGCGTGCCGGATGCGCCGCTCCGGAGCGGATCCGGCTGCCCGGCGGACCCGCCGTCGGGCGGCTGCCGGCCCTGCCGGACGGGGAGTCGCCGCAGGCCGCCGCCGGGGGCGAGACCGCCGGGCGGCGCCGGCTGCGCGACTGGCTGGGCCACGTCGACCGGTACGGCGACAGCCGCCTCGACCGGTACGGCGACAGCCACGACGACCTGGCCGGCGACGCCACCTCGCGGCTCAGCCCCTACCTGCGGTTCGGCTGTCTGTCGCCGCTGGAGGTCGCCACCGCCGCCGGGGACCGCGCCGGCCCGTTCGTCCGGCAACTGTGCTGGCGGGACTTCCACTACCAGGTCGCCAACGCCTTCCCCGACCTGGCGACCACCGCGTACCGGCGCGGGGCCAGCGAGCAGTGGCGGTACGACGCCGACGCCCTCGACGTCTGGCAAATTGGGCACACCGGGGTGCCGATCGTCGACGCCGGCATGCGCCAGTTGCGGGCGGAAGGCTGGATGCACAACCGCGCCCGGCTGATCACCGCCGGGTACCTCACCAAGGAGATCGGCCTGGACTGGCGGGACGGCCTCGCCTGGTTCGGCCGCTGGCTGCTCGACGGCGACCTGCCGAACAACTCCGGCAACTGGCAGTGGGTGGCCGGCACCGGCAACGACACCCGCCCGCACCGGGGTTTCAACCCGCTGCGTCAGGCGCACCGCTTCGACCCGGCCGGAGAATACGTCCGGCGGTGGGTGCCGGAGCTGGCCGGTGTCGCCGGGGCGGCGGTGCACGAGCCGTGGCGGTTGCCGCTCGCCGTCCGCGCCGGCCTGGACTACCCGCCGCCACTGTCGGAGCGCTGAGCCTGGTGTCGGAGCGCTGAGCCCGGCCGGCTGGTCGGCGGGCCGCCCAGCCGCCCGGTCGGCGGGCTTTCGGCGCTGGTGACATGCTGGCCGGATGAGTGAGCCGCAACAGGTGGACGTTGTCGTCGTCGGGTTGGGCGTGGCCGGTGAGGAGGTCGCCGGCCGGCTGAGCCAGGCCGGGCTGGACGTGGTCGGTGTGGAGCGCCGGTTGGTCGGCGGCGAATGCCCGTACTGGGGCTGCGTACCGAGCAAGATGATGATCCGGGCGGCGAACGCGCTCGCCGAGGGCCGCCGGATCGACGGCCTGGCCGGCACCGCCGACGTCCATCCTGACTGGACGCCGGTGGCCCGGCGGATCCGCGACGAGGCCACCGCCGACTGGTCCGACACGGCCGCCGTCGACCGGCTCACCAACAAAGGGGTACGGGTGCTGCACGGCACCGCCCGGCTCACCGGACCCGGGCGGGTTGACGTCGACGGGCAGGAGTTCACCGCCCGCCGGGGCGTGGTCCTCGCCACCGGCACCGTGCCGGTGGTGCCGCCGATCGACGGGCTCGCCGGCACGCCGTACTGGACGAACAAGGAGGCGATCGAGGTCACCGACCTGCCCGAGTCGCTGGTCGTGCTCGGCGGCGGCGCGATCGGGCTGGAGCTGGCCCAGGTCTTCGCCCGGTTCGGCGTACGGGTGACCATCGTCGAGCCCAGCGAGCGGCTGCTGTCCCGGGAGGAGCCGGAATCGTCGGCGCTGGCCGCCCGCGCCCTCGGCGACGACGGGGTGCGGATCCGGCTCGGCAGCCGCGCCGAGTGGGTCGAGCACCGCGACGACACGTTCGCCGTGCACCTGTCGCAGGGCGGTCCGGAGAGCGGGCAGCGGCTACTGGTCGCCACCGGTCGGCGCAGCGACCTCGGTGGCCTCGGCATCGACGCCGTCGGGCTGGACCCGGCGGCCCGGCACCTGCCGGTCGACGAGCGGATGCGGGTCACCGACGAGCGGATGCCGGTCGCCGACGGGCTGTGGGCGGTCGGTGACGTGGCCGGCCACGGTGCCTTCACCCACCTGGCCATGTACCAGGCGGACGTGGCGGTGCGCGACATCCTCGACCAGGGCGGCCCGGCCGCCGAGTACCGGGCGGTGCCCCGGGTCACCTTCACCGACCCGGAGATCGGCGCGGTCGGCCTGACCGAACGTCAGGCCCGCGAGCAGGGCGTGAACGTCGCGGTGGCGGTGACCGAGGTGCCGGAGTCGTCGCGTGGCTGGATCCACGGGCCGGGCAACGACGGTTTCATCAAGCTGGTCGCTGACGCCGACCGGGGAGTGCTGGTCGGGGCGACGTCGGCGGGACCGACCGGCGGCGAGGTGCTCGGCGCACTCGCCGTCGCGGTGCACGGCGAGGTGCCGCTGACCAGCCTGCGGCACATGATCTACGCGTACCCGACGGTGCACCGCGCCATCCAGTCCGCCGTACAGCAGCTGACCTGACTCCATGATCACTTGACGGAGATTCGGGCGACACGCCGGTGGCGTCCCAGTTTTTCGTCATGTGATCTTGAGCCGGTCAAGGAATGATGTCCATCCATGAGACGCTTCCCGGACGGCTTCCTTTTCGGTGTCGCCACCTCCGGTCACCAGACCGAGGGAGACAACACCAGCAGCGACACCTGGTTCCTGGAGAACGTCGCGCCGACGGTCTTCGCCGAGCGGTCCGGCCGGGCCTGCAACAGCTGGGAGCTGTGGCGCGACGACCTCGACCTGGTGCAGGCGATGGGGCTGGGCGCCTTCCGGTTCTCCGTGGAGTGGGCCCGGGTCGAGCCCGAGGAGGGCAGCTTTTCCACCGAGGCGTTGGACCACTACGCGGCGATCGTCGACAGCTGCACGCGGCGGGGCCTGGCCGCGGTGGTCACGCTCAACCACATGACCTGCCCGCACTGGTTCGCCGCACGCGGCGGCTGGCTGGACCCGGCCGCGCCCGAGCTGTTCGCCCGCTACTGCGACCAGGTGATGCGCCACTTCGGTGACCGGATCACCATGGCCGTCACCCTCAACGAGCCGAACCTGCCGCAGCTGCTGTCCTGGGCGGACGTGCCGGAGTCGGTGCAGAAGTTGGAACGGGCCACCCTGGAGGCGGCCAGCGCCGCCGCCGGAGTGCCCCGCTACCGGGTCAGCAACATCATGCTGCCGGAGGAGTTCGACGCGATGCGCGACGGCATGACGGCCGGTCATCTCGCCGCCCGTACGGCGATCAAGGCCAGGCGGCCCGACCTGCCGGTGGGGCTGTCGATCGCCATCGTCGACGACCGGGTGGCCGGCGACGACGCCACGCTGCGCGACCGCAAGCGCGCCGAGGTGTACGACCACTGGCTGCGGCTGGCCAGCGACGACGACTTCATCGGCATCCAGAACTACGAGAGTGCCGTCTACGACGCGGACAGGTTGTTGCCGCCGCTGCCCGGGGCCACCCTGCACCAGCTGGGCTCGGCGATCGACCCGACGTCACTCGGCGGTGCGGTGCGGTACGCGTACCAGGTCAGCGGGGTGCCGGTCTTCGTGACCGAGCACGGCGTCGGCGTCGACGACGACGCCCTGCGGGCGGACTTCATCGAGCCGTCGCTGGCCGGCCTGCTCGACGCGATCGACGACGGCGTAACGGTGCTCGGCTACTGCCACTGGACGCTGCTGGACAACTTCGAGTGGGCCGCCGGCTACCGCTTCCACTTCGGCCTGCACACCGTCGACCGGGAGACGTTCGCCCGGACCCCGAAGCCGAGCACCACCCGGTACGCCGCCATCGCGACCAGTCGCATGCTGCCCTGATCATCCCGCACCCTCCACTCATCATCCGGCGGTACGCCGCCGGTCAGCTCATGCCGTGCGGCAGCCGGTAGCCGAGTCGCTGGCCGTAGGTCATCAGTGGCCGCAGTGTGGGGACCAGGACGGTCGCTTCCGCCGACCAGTGGCGTCCCCGGTTGCCGTCGAGTCGACGGTGCCGGGCCGTCGTACGGCTGCGTTGCTGTTGTCCGTGGCGTTCGCGGCGCAGGTATTCGAGACGCCTGGACGCCGTGGACCGGCCGGAACGCCAGTCGAGCCAGCGCAGCCACCAGTCACGCACCATCTCGGTGATCATCTTTTCTCTCCTTGATCAATTGCTATGTCGACTGCCGTTTGGCCAGTCGGTAGAGTCCGTCGCGTTGCACGAATATCTCCCGCCGCTCGGCGGCGTCTCCGCGTTCGTCGATGACGTAGCCGGTGAGCCAGATCCAACCGTCGTAGGTCGGTTTCCGGTCCACCGAGATGACACGAAATCGAATTCTCCGGTCGCCGGCGAACTGCATGCTCGCTTCCTGGCCGATCAACAGCACGTCCCCTGGATTCGGCTCCGGCGTCGGCAGCGGGTGGCTACCCACCGGGCCTTCCATCGCCACGGGGCCGCTGGACGCCGTCGGCGCCCCGCTCCATCGGCCAGGTCGCACGCCCGCAGCTGGGGCACCATCTGGACTTCACTTTGAACGACCACAGCCCGGCACAGAAGCCGAGCAGCGCCGCCCCGACGAGCGCGCCCACCTCCACCGTCGACCCCCTCACTCTTCGAGTCGCTTTCCCGTCGCAATCCACCCTGGACTCCCGCCCGAACATAGGGCAATATGAAATTCGCAGAGGTAAAGATGAGCCCGGGTTATTGGAGGTTATAAACATGACTGAACTGCCTACCGAGCTTCGACGGCTCCGGCTGTCCCAGCGCATGAACCAGACTCAATTGGCCAAAGCGGTAGGCGTGTCAAAGTCGCTCATCGCCAGCTTCGAGACCGGCCGGCTGGTGCCGAAGGAGGACACCGCGAAGGATCTCGACAAGTTACTGAACTCCGGTGACCAGCTTCAGCAGCTGTCCCGGGAGGGCAGAGAGGACCGCCAGCCGTGGCTGCGCTCCTGGGTCGATCACGAGCGACGCGCGGTGTTGCTGCGGGCCTGGGAGCCGACCTTGGTCCCTGGGCTGCTGCAGACCGAGGCGTACATGCGGCAGGTCTTCGCTGCCGTGCCGTCCAACCGGGTGCGGTTCGAGGAGGTGATCGCGACCCGTCAGACGCGGCAGCGCGCGGTGCTGGACCGCGATCCCCCGGTGGAGATGGTGGTCCTGGTCGAGGAGACAGCGTTGCGTCGTGGTCCACGCGAGGTGATGAAGGATCAGCTTGCCCACCTGGTCGACCTCGGGCACCGGCCGAACATCCGGATCCGGGCTGTTCCCGAGTCGGCCGGGCTCCACGCTGGCCTCGGTGGCCCGCTGGCGCTGGCCACCATGAGCGACGGGAGGCGGGTCGGCTATCTGGACGATCTGCTGCGTGGTCGCGTCGCCACCACCGCTGGTGACGTACTCGAACTGGAACTAGTCTGGGAAGCAGTCAACGAGTTGGCGCTGTCCGCCGACCAGACCCGAGACCTGATGTTAAGGATGATCCAGTGATCAATGAACCAGCGTGGCGGAAGTCGTCTCGGTCGAACGGTTCATCCGGCAACTGCGTCGAGGTGGCCGACAACCTGCCCGGCCGGGTGCTGGTCCGGGACACCAAAGACCGCGACGGCGGCACCCTGGCCTTCGGCCCGTCCGCTTGGCGCTCCTTCGTCGAGCTGGCCAAGCACCACCACTGACCCAGCCGCGCCTACCCCTCCTCCGCCGACAACGTCAAGGAAGCGCCGGCCCGTCACCGAGCGGGCCGGCGCTTTCTTCACGCTCACGCTGCGGCGGCTCGCCACCAATCCGCCGACTGTTGTACGGCTGGTCTCTGGGTTCCTGGTCTCTGGGATCGAGGCGTCCCGCCCGCCCGTCGGACCGCCGGCGTAGCGCGACCGCAAACGTCCGCAAGCCAGGCAAGAGAGCCGACATCACCAGCAACCTACGGCGCCAGTCCGGCAGCACCCCGCTTCGGTTCTCGGTCCGCCGTCGAGTGGAGGGCTCAGGCACGTTATTCGCGCGAATAACGTGCCTGAGCCCTCCACTCGAAGCAGCATCGCCGATCGCGGCGTCCGGATCTGAACCCCTCATGCCGCCGACTGCGCGCCGTAGCCATCCCCCGACCCATCGCGGCCCATAGCGCCGTCGACCAACCGAGCCAGGTTACGCAAGGATAGGACGACCCGAGTGCGTCCGTTTTCCAGGAGCCAACATGACTACGCCGTTCGATTCCACCGCCGATACACTCCGGCACAGCCTGCGCGTCGCTGACCTCATGAGCTCGCCGATCAAGGAACTGCTCGACCGGTCCATCCGTCACGACCTGAGCAAGACCATCGAGCCGGAACGGTCGACGTACGACGAGTTCGTGCCGAAGCTGCGCACCGCGGCGTACGGCAGCGAGGAGTACCAGGCCGCGGTGGCGGCGATGGGTGACGGCCTTGCCCACCACTACGCGAACAACCGGCACCATCCTGAGCACTTTCCCAACGGCGTCTGCGACATGACCCTGGTCGATTTGATCGAGATGCTTGCCGACTGGAAGGCGGCTGCCGAACGCGGCCGGGACGGCGACCTCGCACAGAGTATGGAGATCCACTGCGAGCGGTTCGGCCTTGCGCCCCAGCTGATGGACATCCTCAGAAACACCGCCCGCCACTACGGCTGGCTCCCGGCCCGGCCAGGCCACGACCTCCCGACCGAATAACCAGCCACTGCTACGCCGCACTGCCAGTGCGGCTCGCCATATTTGGCGTGTCGGGTGGTACTGGCCTTACCTCCGTCGCCAGGCGCCTGGCATTTCACCGGTGTTGTCATACGACGCGTTGGTCGTTTCAAGCAGCAAACGCAAGATCAAGCACCCGGATCTGCCGCCGACTGGACGTTCGGTTTCGCTGACGCGTTCGCACCCCCTGCCCACGCGGTGTCACTGTGGAGGTCATGGAGTTCGAGCCGGAGGTCCTGCTCAACAAGATCGAGGCCGCTACGGAGCAGCTACTGGCAACTGCGGCGTCCTTCAACGATGCGGATGTCCGGGAGCCGTCGCTGCCGCCGGGATGGTCCCGAGGGCACGTCCTTACCAACGTCGCGCGTAACGCCGACGGCGGAACCCGAATGTTGACCTGGGCCCGAACCGGCGTTCAGACGTCGGAGTACCCAAGCATGGCGACGCGGGCTGAGCAGATCGAAGCAGGGCACCACCGCAGCGCCAATGCGCTGCTGGCCGACGTTCATGACAGCGCAGTGCGGTATGCCGTCGCCTACCGGTCGATGCCGGCCGAGGCATGGAACCGGCCCCTGCGCTGGACCTCGGGCAAAGTACGGCCAGCATATCGGGCCGCAGATTCCCGGCTCACCGAAGTCCTCGTCCACCACGTCGACCTTCGGACGTCATTCCGGCCCGAGAATTGGCCCGACGACTTCGTCAGCACCACCATGACCACCGTCATCTCCGCCTTCACCACGCGCAAGGACATACCCGCTCTGCGCCTGGTTGCCACTGACGTGGGGACCGAACACCAGCTCGGCACTCAGGACGACGCGCTCGTTGTTCGAGGCCAGCAGGCGTCCCTCCTCGCATGGCTACTCGGCAGGTCCGACGGAACCGAGTGCGGCGAATCGCTCCCGGCCCTGCCCTTCCTCTACTGACCACCCAGGACAGCGAGCACGTCTACCGCCGGGCGCCTGTGCGCGCTAGCCAACCAGGGATCGTCGTACTCCGTGATTTACCTCTCATGCCGGCCGACGGCCGCACATGCCGCCGAGCGGATGCTCCGTCGGATGATCATTTGGTGTCCCACTTGATCACTATCAGTCGAAGTCGACCCGCATCAGCCTGCTGGCGGCCCAGTCCCGCAATCGGGTCGGCCTGATGGTGCCAGGGTCGTGAGGCTGGTTGAGGTCGTCGACGATGGCCGCGAGCACTTCGGCCCGTTCCGTGGAATCGGTGACGGTGGTCGCGTGCGCCGGCAGGTCCGCTCTGATGCCGTTCTTGAGGTGGAAGGTGAAAGCGGGGTTCGCTCGTAGGTTCGCGTACCAGCTGGTCGCGCCTCCGCCCGCTCCGCTGCACAGGTAGGTCGCGCCGTTGGCGCGGTAGAAGAAGATCTCAATGCGGCGGGGTCGTCCGGTACGCCGCCCGATGGTGGTGATGTCCACGATCCGTTCACGGGTTCCGGCCGCGGGCGTGATCTCGATGGCGCGCCGGATCTCGTGTGGCAGGTGCGCCAGCGGGTCAAGCGCGCGGCGATCTCGATGTTGGTCTGCAGGGTTCATGCGGCTTCCTTCTGCAAGGCGGGGCCGAGGAGCAGCCCTCCGTCGATGACGTACTCGGCGCCGGTGATGAAGGCCGCGTGCGGCGAGATGAGGAACAACAGCAGCGCGGTGATGTCGGCGGGCTGCCCGAGTCGCGGGATAGCGAACGGCTCGGGCGAGTAGAAGTCGGCGATCGGGGCCTGGCTGCCGGCGGCCGGCTCGGTGATGAACGGGGTGGCGACGACGCCGGGGTGGATGGCGTTGACGCGGATGTTGTCGCGGCCCAGCTCAAGGGCAGCGGTCTGAGTGAGGCCTCGGACCGCCCACTTACTGGCGACGTAGGGCGCGTAGAAGGCGGTACCGCCGATGCCCATGGTGGAGGCGATGTTGACGATGGATCCTCCCCCCGCGCGCCGCAGTGCCGGTGCGGCCGTCTTGATGCCGAGGAAGGTGCCGGTGAGGTTGATGTCGAGGATGCGGGCCCACGTAGTCCGTTCGGTGGACTCGATGAGGGCGGGCGGGTTCTGCACCCCGGCGTTGTTGACCAGGACGGTGAGCGCGCCGAATGCCTTCTCGGTCGCCGCGATGGCGGCGGCCCACGACTCGTCCTGGGAGACGTCGAGGTGGACGAAACGCGCCCTGCCTCCCAGCTCGGACGCGAGGTTGGCGCCGCGCTCGGCATCGATGTCGCCGATGACGACGTTGGCCCCTTCGGCGTGCAAGGCGCGGACGTGGCTGGCTCCCTGCCCGCCGGTGCCGCCGGTCACGAGCACGGTCTGATTGGCGAAGCGGGACATCTGGTCCTCCGAGTACGAGCGAGAGATGACAACCCGGAGCCGGGTGGTGAGTCGGTCGACTCACCACATCGAGGCTACGCTCCGTCAAGTGGTGAGTCAACCCACTCACCTCGCTAGGATGGGCGCATGACCCCAGCGCCGTCGGCCTACCACCAGCGCGTGGCGCAGGAGAAGCGTGCGCTCATCGTGCGGGCCGCTACCGAGCTTTTCCTCGAGTTGGGCTACGACCGGGCATCACTGGCGCGTGTCGCCGAGAGCGCCGGCGTGTCGAAAGCGACACTGTTCAAACAGTTTCCGACCAAGGCAGCATTGTTCGATGCCATCGTCATCGACTCGTGGGCCGAGAACGACGTCGCGGACGTGCCGCCCGCCGGTGACCTGACGGCCGGCCTGACGGTGCTCGGCCGGCGCTACGCGACGCTGTTGAGCCAACCGGAGATGACGAACCTGTTCCGCATCGTCATCGCCGAACTGCCACGCTTTCCCGAACTGGCCAAGGCACAATTCTCACGCGGCAAACTGCCATACTTCGAGTCCGTCCGGATCTACCTCATGACCGAACGAGACGCGGGGACCGCGAACATCACCGATCCGGAGATGGCAGCCACGCAGTTCCTCGGGATGATCTCCAACTACCTACTCTGGCCGAGCCTGGTGCTCCCCGAGTGGACGGTGACCCCCGCCCGCACGACCGCAGTCGTTGACGAAGCCGTCCGCACCATGGTTGCACGGTATGGCACCGATGTTGACCGTCCAGGCCGGTGAGTTCGTTACCGCACCTGCCGCAGGCAGCGCCTCATGGAGCGCATCCAGGCTCCGCCGGGGAGCCGCCCGGACATGCCGATGTGAACGCGGCTCGCAGTAACCGGTCAGCCCTCTCGGCAAGACTTGCCATTACTGCAAGTAGGCACGGACAGACGATCAATCAAGCCCTTGTTCGAGTCGCACCCACCTTTCCCGAAGCGTTTCCCGTCCACTACTTGGTAATGCCACTATAATTTCTTTGGCTCGAATGAGTACCGGCGTAAAATACATTCGCGCTTCGCCATCACTCATCTTCTTCCCTTCCCTGTCGCGTACAGCCATCCCTCCGGCGACTACCATTGAGCCCCCAGAATAGCTATAGTTTGACTCCAGTGCGGCCTGCGCCATTCGACTTGGACGGTAGGACCGGACAGTAAGCACCAGCAACGCCTTTTGTCCGTCCAGAGTGAGGGTACGCCAAACACCTTGGCTGATTCCAGCATATGGGAAGCGACGCCTTCGGCCAGTCTCGTAGAGTCGCCACTCCGACGGGTGGAACTCGATATGGCTCCTCGGGCGTCGCCTAAATCGTTCCGCTCCGAAAATTGTCGCCCTACTCGGATGGATCGCCCACAATCCCTTGATCAGCTCTTCGAGGTCAGCCGAAGTGCTCATGGGTCTATTCTTATCGCCAGATGAACCCATGCGCTAGGTCGACGGGTTCCCGAGCATGTTCGGGCCGCTCTCATTTGCCGCAGGCAGCGCGCATCGATGCCGAGTTGCGCGACCTGGTGTGGCATCCAGCGGCGGTTCAGACCTGCCGCATAGCAACCGCCGCCGTCATCACGTCGCTCAGCTGCTTACTGCTTAGCAGCCGGGCGTGCCAGGCCAGGGCGGCGATCTCCGCGCTCGCTGGGTGTACCCGCGCATCCTCGACGACCGGCCCGATCCCGGTCAACGCGACGATGTCGCCGGGCGGATAGCCGAGCAGGTGCGCGAACGCCGTCACGTACTGCGGTGTGACGACCGCCTTGCCTGGGCCCAGCATCGCGACCGTGGAGTCGGAGACATACGGGCCGCCTCCCACAGCCTTGAGGATCTGTGCGTTTTGTGGGCAGATGTTGCGGTTGCGCAGGAGGCGCAGTAGCAGCGCTCCAGGAGTGTCCGGGTAGTCGTCGGCCGGCTGGGAACCATTGCGCGACGGCATTGGCAGGGACCTGACAAGCGTCTCCAACCGACCCCGCTGGTCCCCGTCCATCCGGACGGCGTGTCGGACGATCGAACCTACGTTCCACGGCGACGTTGGCCAGGCCGAGGCCAGGTCATCCGGCACCGGCAGCCCGGCGATGACGAACAGATCGGCGGTGTGGATACGGAGTGCCGGCGCCAGTCTCCGGACGAGTTCTGGGCTCGGCACAGCGCTGTTGTTGATGACCGTGGCGAGCTCATCGCTCGGCACGCCAGCCTTATGGGTCAGGACAGCCCGCATCTGCTCGATCGACGTGTTGACTGTAGGCCGCCGCTGCGACAACAGGCGCCACAACCGCACGCCGAACGGTGAATCTCCCACGACGTGCGACCATACCGTCCGCTGGTCCACGCTCGCTGGCCTCTCGATCGGCGGGAACAACCGCCTGTAGCCGCGAGTCGATCGTGCCGAGAGGAACGTCGGGTAACTGGTCGTCCGGTGTGCAGGGCTGTCCGTTGGGTGATGGAGCAGAAGCGCAGCACCTGCGACCGCACTGAGGAGTCTGGTTCAGTCGTTGTTCCCGTTGATCGAATGCGCGCTCATGCCGCGCCGGGTGGGCTGGCGTTCATCAGCGGTGGCGACTCACGGTTTCAATGTCGTTGACAGATTGCCGGGTACGTCCGGGACCGTCAAGCCGCTTCTCAGAAGCGGAGCCACCGTCGAGCTTGACGGGACGTCGGACGATCTCCGAGCTGGCCGACGCTGTCGAGAATCTGGTCAGGGAGCATTGAACTGCCGCGCTGAGGGCGCTGGCGGCGGTAACGGGCCGTGAGGTTCGAAGGGCTGTGCTCGGTCGTCGCGGTCAGGTCGGCGATCGCCGCGATGACCCAGGCCCGGGTACGCCTCGACGAAGTCATCGCCTTCGCAACAGACACCGTCTGGAGATACGACGCCTATACATCCGGAATCGCCGCCGCCAGTGTGCGGTGCACGCGGCAGCGTCAAGCTACCGTCCGAGTTGCTCCGGCCAGCGTCGCTGCTGATCGGTCTCCGGAACCAGCACGCCTCGGACTTCCCCGATGATCTGCCAGACCCTGCCAGGGTCGGTGCCCAACCGGATCAGACAGGCCGCAGCGATCAGCGATGCCCGTCCGATGCCGGCACGGCAGTGCACCGCGACGTGACGCCCATCGGCGAGCCGGCTGTGCAGGAGGTCGAGCAGTGGCCGCGTCAACGCATGGTCGGGAACGCCGAAATCATCGATCGGGAAGCCGTGAAACTCCAACCCGGCGCGGACGGCGGCGACGCCCTCCCCGGACAGGCCCAGCTCGGTGGCCTCCGCAGAGGTAAGCAGGCAGACAAGGACGTCGACGCCGGCGACGCGTAGAGCAGCCATTTCGTCATCGAGCCAATCGTCGCCGCGCGGCCGCGGCATTGTGCTCAACTGGCCAGGTGGCGGCGTCGGAATGCGATACAGCGTGGGTGCGAACGGCATGTGATCAGGTGGCCTTCGGGTCGTAGGTCCTGCCGATGAGCGGATGTGGTCTGACGATCAGATTCGGGGAAGCTTCCGGCCGTCGGGCAGCGTGCGGCCGCTTAGTAGAGCGACGAGCGAGCCGCTGTCGGCGCGGATCGTCCGGCCTTCTCCCCGGCTCCAGGCGGTGTCGGTGGCCTCGATTCGGATGCCGGTCAAGTCGATGCCGAACAGCGTGCCGTTGGTCGCAGCGAGCAGGTCGAGGACGGTGTTCACCGCCTCCTGCGGTGCGACAGGAGGCTGATCGAGCGCGATCGTTACATCGAGCGAGTGGATGACAGCGTGATTGAGCGCGCCCGCCTCGCCGCCGCCCGGCGGCAGCCACTCGTGCAGTTTCGGTGCCCGGAGCTGGCCGAGAAGCTCATCGGGAGGCAGCGAGGCGTCCCGCGTGGCCACCGTGTCGGAGAGCACGGCGAAGTCGCCACCGGCCGCCGCCAGTTCTGCGCCGAACTGCTGAGGGCTCAGCCGGACCGGCATCGTCACGTGCGCGACGACGTGACGTACGAGCCACTTGTCGCAGAGGGTGGGCGCACCCCACGTCGCCGCAGGAGTAGCGGTCAGGAGTTCGGCCCAGCGTTCATAGGTCAGTGCCACCCAGGTCTGCGGGTCGCTCATGATCGGTCTCCCTGCATGAGGAGGTGGAGATGTTCGTCGAGCTTGTCGAGAGAGGTAAGGAAGCCGGCTCGCGCTTCGGGTCGTCGCATAGCTTCGGGGACATGCCGTTGGGTGATGACGACTGCGGTCCGGCCACCGCCTCGCTCGTCGAGCGTGCTGACGGTGTGCATCCCGGTCGACGGCTCAACCCAGGCGAGCCGCTCGGGCGGAACGACTTCGGTGAAGGTGGCGACCATCCGATAGCTGCCGTGCGGGCCGACCATCAGTGTCTCGAAGCGGCCGCCGGGCCGAAGCTCGACCACGATGCCGTCGACTGGTGTGACTATTCCCCGGGGACCCCAGAAGTGCGCGAGTTCGGTGGGCTGGGTGAGGCATCGCCAGACCAGTTCACGCGGCGCATGGAACACCCGCTCGTAGACGAGCTCGTCGTCGCTCACCGCTCGCCACCTTCCTGCAGGCGGGCCAGGTGCGTCTCCAGACGGTCCATCCGCTCGGTCCACGTGCGCCGACTCGCCTCGATCCACGAAACGGCAAGCTTGAGCATTCCCGGTTCGAGGCGGCACGGGCGGGTCTGACGGTGACGCCCCCGGCTGATCAAGCCGGAGCGCTCGAGCACATGAAGGTGCTGCGACACAGCCTGCATGCTCATGGCGTACCGCTCGGCGAGCTCCTTGACCGTCGCGTCGCCCGCGCTCAGCCGCACGATGATGTCCCGCCGGGTGCGGTCGCTGAGCGCCGTGAACAAGGCATCGAGCTGCTGCTCGTCAACGGTGACTTCCACGGTTTATTCAAGCATCTACTTTATCAAGCGTCAACTAGATAAAGGTGCTGGCAGGTCCGCCTGATGCCCGCCCATGCCGCGCCGAGGGCGCTTGGCGGCGGTAGCGGGCCGTGAGGGTACGGACTCATGTGGCAGGCCCAACTTGTCATTGACAAGATGTGCGCGCTGGACGATATCTTGTCAATGACAAGATATGGAGGTACGCGATGGCTCCCCTGATCGCCCTCATCGGCGGCTGGCTGGTCCTGCGCATGGCTGGACTACTCGGCGTCGTGGCGCTCGACGGCTGGCAGCCGGCGCTGCGTGGCGGACTGGCCCTCATGTTTGTGCTGACCGGTGTGGCCCACTTCAGTGCGAAGCGGCGCGACTCGCTCATCGCGATGGTGCCGCCGGGGCTGCCCCGGGCACCGCTGCTGGTCACCATCACCGGGGTCCTGGAGCTGGCCGGAGCCGTCGGCCTCGCGATCCCGTCGACCGCGCCGGTCGCGGCGATCTGCCTCGCGCTCCTCCTCCTGGCGATGTTCCCAGCCAACGTGTCGGCGGCGCGGCGTCAGTTGAAGATTGCCGATCGGCCGGTCACGCCCCTGGTTCCGCGCACGCTGCTGCAGGTGCTCTTCGTCGCCTCCTGCATCGCCGCCGCGCTCTGACCAGAGGATGGCCACTTTCGACGGGCCGCATGCCTGCTTGATCAGCGGGCGCGGCCCGGACACGACTCGCTACGCTGGCCCGGTGACCGTGGCCGATGAGATCGCCAGTAGCCGGTACGTCAGCCTGACCACCTACCGCAAGGACGGCACCCCGGTGGCCACACCGGTCTGGCACGTACCGCACGGTGCCGAACTCTGGATCGTGACCGAAGCGGGCTCGGGAAAGGTCAAGCGGATCCGGAACAACCCGCGCGTTCAGGTGCAGCCGTGTTCCTTACGCGGGGCGGTGGCACCGGACGCGCCGAGTGTGACGGGAACGGCCCGGTTGCTGGACGGCGACGGGACGGCGCTGGCCCGCAAGCTACTGGCCCGCCGGTACGTCATGGCACGGGCAGGGACCTGGTTCGCTCGCCTGCTCCGGATACGCCGCCCCCCGATGGTCGGCATCATCGTGTCGTTCTGATCGACCCGACTTTCCGACCCGTGACCAAGGCTAGTGCGTTGGCCATGAACGTTCACCGGGTCTGATCGGTCAGGCGGCCTTGGTCCGGGGGCGGCCCCAGCGGTGCTGGCGTTCGCTGCGGACACGGGCGCGTTCGCGGCGTTGCGCGGCCAGCACG